>Ga0182735_1000028_pt1 | contig 292501 bp, 284 predicted proteins | sample eDN5th30CKraftMG_FD_128524 | JGI IMG/M metagenome (GOLD analysis project Ga0182735, IMG submission 128524) | Enriched Miracle-Growth compost microbial communities from Emeryville, California, USA - eDNA 5th pass 30_C Kraft MG (version 2) (version 2) ... | reverse complement strand
CCAACGGCGCCCCCCTGCGATACAACAACCCCGATACCTACCTCCCCGACCTCCTCATCTGCCAAAAAGAATACGCCAGCGACGTGCTCCGCCTCGCAGCGGAATATTCGTCCGGCTGACCGGTCTGCCATTGCCAGCGCGGCCGCCGCGCCCTAACCCGTTGCATCGAGAAACCGAACGCATGGGAGACCCGCGATGACCGACCTGCCCGATACCAATCTGACGATGCTCACGCTGGTCAAGCCCGAAGGCCAGCTCGAGGTCTCTTTCGAGCGGCGGCCGATGCCCGAACCCGCGCCGCACGAGGTGCTGGTCAAGATCCTCGCGACCCCGATCAATCCCTCGGACCTTGGCCTGCTGTTCGGCGCGGCCGACATGGCGAGCGCGCGCGCGTCGCAGCGCGACGGCCTGCCCGTCGTGACCGCCGATATTCCGGCGCCGGGGATGCGTGCAATGGCGCCGCGCGTCGGGCAGGCGCTTCCGATCGGCAACGAGGGCTGCGGCCTCGTGGTCAAGGCGGGCGCGTCGCCCGAAGCGCAGGCACTGCTCGGCAAGACCGTCGCGGTGCTCGGAGGCGAAATTTACGCCGAATATCGCTGCCTGCCGGCGCAGATGTGCATGGAGCTTCCCGAAGGCACCGACCCGAAGGACGGCGCCTCCTGTTTCGTCAATCCGCTGACCAGCCTCGCGTTTACCGAAACGATGCGGATGGAGGGGCATAGCGCGCTCGTCCACACCGCGGCGGCGTCGAATCTCGGCCAGATGCTCGTGAAGATCTGCGCCAAGGACGATATTCCGCTCGTAAATATCGTGCGCAGCGAGGCGCAGGCCGAGCTGCTGAACGGCATCGGCGCGCAATATGTGGTCAACAGCAGCGACGAAGATTTCCTCGACAAGCTGACGGCTGCGCTCGTCGAAACGGGCGCGACCTGCGGCTTCGACGCGATCGGCGGCGGCAAGCTTGCGGGGCAGATCCTCGCGTGCATGGAGGCCGCGGCGGTCAAGCGGATGACGACCTATAGCCGCTATGGGTCGGATACGTTCAAGCAGGTCTATATCTATGGTGCGCTCGATGTCGGGCCAACCGTGCTCAATCGCAGCTTCGGCTTTTCGTGGTCGCTGTCGGGCTTCCTGCTCACCCCCTTCATGCAAAAGGCGGGCGCGGACGTCGTCGGGCGGATGCGCGCGCGTGTGGTCGACGAGCTGACGACCACCTTCAAGAGCCACTACAGCCACGAAATCTCGCTCACCGACGCGCTGTCGCTCGACACCATCGCGAACTACAACGCAAAGCGCACGGGCGAGAAATATCTGATCCGGCCCAACGGCTGACGGTCGGCCCCAAAAACGTTCGCAGCGCTACGCGGCTATTTAATCTGCTGATTCCCGTGCCGTTACCACTCTTCAGTGGTTAATCGCGCGCACGGGGCCAAAGGTGCATGCTACTTAGGATAAGTCCGGACGAAGTGGAGATCGGAATGTTCATCCACGCCTTCGAGGGGCGGTGGATCGATCATCCCTTTTGGCGCAGTCGCTTTCTGGTCGAAACCTCCGAACAGCTGGAGCGGATCCGGCAATCGCGCGTCGAGGCGCTGGTGATCGATCCGGATCGCAGCGTCGTCATGGCGGAGACCGACGAGGCGGCGGCGGCCGATGACAGCTCTGCGGAGACTGAGCCGCTCCCGCCCGGCCCGGCAGTTTCCACCGCCGCCCGCGCAGCCGCGATCGACCGGCCCCCGGCGCACGCCATCACGACCCCATGGCCCGTGGCGGCGCGTCCGCAGCCGCTGTTCGCGCCCGAACGCGCGCGCGACGTCCGGCGCGCCCGCAAAAGCTATGGCCCTGAGCGCCGGCGCGCGTTGCGGGTGATCGACAAGTCGCGTAGCGCGGTCGTCGACGTCTTTGAATCGGCGCGCCTTGGCCGTGCGATCGAAGTCAAGGCACTCGTCCCGCTGGCGCAGGAAGTGGCCGATTCGATCCACCGCGATCCACGCGCGCTGCTCAATCTCGTCCGGCTCAAGAACAAGGACGAATATACGTATCTTCATTCGGTTGCGGTCTGCGCGCTGATGATCAATTTCGCGCGGCACCTGCAACTGGACGAGGCGACGGTGCAGGATCTGGGGGTCGCCGGTCTGCTGCACGACGTCGGCAAGATTGCGGTTTCGAATGCCATATTGATGAAGCCCGGCGCGCTCGACAGCCGCGAGCGTCAGGCGGTTGAGGAGCATCCCGTGGCCGGGCACAAGCTGCTGGTGCAGTCTGCCTCGGTTCCGCCCGCCGCGCTCGAAATCTGCCTGCGGCACCATGAAAAATTCGACGGCACGGGTTATCCCGACCAGCTGGGCGGCGAAAAGCTTTCGCTCTTCGCACGGATGGCGGCAATCTGTGACGTTTATGACGCCGTGACCTCCGACCGGCCCTACAAGGCGGCGTGGGCGCCGTGCGAAGCCTTGACCGAAATGCAGGGTTGGCCCGGGCATTTCGATCCGAAACTGCTCGAACGCTTCGCCGACAGTCTGGGCATTTTCCCGATCGGAACGCTGGTCCGGATTTCGAACGGGTTGCTCGGTATCGTTTCGGGCAATTGCGGCACCCTCGACGAGGATGTCACGGTCCGGGCCTTCTTCGACAGCGACCGGCTCGAAGACATCGAACCCTATGATTGCACCATCTCGCCGGGCGCGGACGATCCGCGGATCATCTGCCGCGACAGTCCGACCTTCTGGCGCTTCGACGATTGGGACGCGATGCGGCGGCGGGTCATGGCTACCCGCGTCGACGAACCTCAACAGGCCTGAGTCCGGGCGGGACATCAAAGACGATCCCGCTTCCGAGCGACGCAGGTAAGTGTAAAATTAACCGACAGTTGACGCCTGCCGCGCTATAGCCGCCCTTCGAAAGGGCGCTGCGTCTTCGATGTTCAGATTGTTCAAACATTATGTCCCGCAAGCCGTCGTCTGGCTGGCGCTGATCGAGTTGGCTGTGTTGCTGCTCTCGGCCGAGGCGGCGTGGCATCTTTATGCGCAACAGGCCGATTTCGACGCCGGCGCGCTCGGCGAACGCTGGTTGCCGCTGGCGACTTTCGCGCTGTCCAATTCGCTCGCGATGATGGCGGTCGGCATGTACGGAACCGAGGCGCTGCGCTGGCTCGGTTTCGCGACCGCGCGGCTGATTGCGGCGATTTCGCTCGGCGTGATCTTCCTGTCGCTGGTCGGCTTCCTGCTGCCGATGGCGACGCTGTGGCGCGCAAACAGCCTCTATGCGATTCTCTTTGCGATCGTCGGCATCTTCCTCGTTCGTTTCGCGGTGACGCAGTTCGGCGGCGCCGAAGCCTTTCGCCGTCGCATTCTCGTGCTCGGCGCGGGCCCGCGCGCGGCGCGGATCGCGACGCTCGCGGCGCGGCCGGGGAGCGGGCTGAGCATCGTCGGCCACATCGCGATGGCCGACGAGGAGCGGGCGGTCGCGGGCGCGCTGCCGCGCGGCGCGGTGGCCAACCTCGCCGATCATGCGGTGACGCTCGGCGCGGGCGAAGTCGTGCTGGCGATGGAGGAGCGCCGCGGGGCTTTGCCGCTCGCTGAACTGTTACGGGTCAAGACGACCGGGGTTCACGTCAACGACATTGCGAGCTTCATCGAGCGCGAGACGGGGCGCGTCGACCTCGCGACGACCAATCCGAGCGGCCTCATCTTCTCCGACGGATTTTCGGCGGGGCAGCGGATTTCCAAGGTCGGCAAGCGCGCCTTCGACATCGCCGCGAGCCTGATCGTGCTCATCATCGGCCTGCCGCTGATCCTGATCGCGGGAATCGCGGTCAAGCTCGACAGCAAGGGGCCGGTCTTTTATCGCCAGCAGCGCGTCGGCCTGTTTGGCGAGCCCTATGACATCGTCAAGATCCGCTCGATGCGCGCTGACGCCGAAGCCGCGGGCAAGGCGGTGTGGGCGAGCGAGAACGACCCGCGCATCACGCGCGTCGGCCGCATCATCCGCCAACTCAGGATCGACGAGCTGCCGCAGCTCTGGTGCGTGCTGAAGGGCGAGATGAGTTTCGTCGGGCCGCGCCCCGAACGCCCCGCCTTCGTCGAGGAACTGACGCGCGAACTGCCCTTTTACGCCGAGCGCCATATGGTGAAGCCGGGGCTCACCGGCTGGGCGCAGATCAACTATCCCTATGGCGCGTCGATCGAGGATGCGCGTGCGAAGCTCGAATACGACCTGTACTATGCGAAAAATTACTCGCCCTTCCTCGATCTGTTGATCCTGCTGCAAACGGTGCGCGTCGTGCTGTGGCCGGACGGCGCGCGGTGACGATGCTCGCGACCTTGTCGCACCTGCTCGCGGGCGCCGCACTCGCGGGCTTCGCCGGCGTCACCCTGTGGTTGCTCAGCCGACCGCGCGCGCGGATGGCGGCGCTGATGCCGGCACCGAATTGGTTGATCGCCGCCGCCGCGGCGACCGCGCTCTGGTGCCTGTCGGTCTATGTCTTCGGCCCGGGTTCGGCCGAGGATCTCGTCGGCCGTGCACTGCGCAACATCGCCTGGCTTGGCTGGCTCGGCGCGACCTTCTGGTCGCACGACGCGCCGATGTCGCAGCCGCAGGGGCTGATCCAGCGGCTGCTCGTCGCGATTTCGCTGATCGCGGCGGCAGTCGTGGGCGCGGCGCTGCTGCGCGATGGACAATCCGCGCTACCGTGGCTCGGGCTGAGCCTTGCGCTCACCGCAATGATTACCGCGTCGGGCGGGTTGCTGCTCGTCGACAGCGGCGTGCGGCACGGCGGATCGGGCCTGCGAATGCCGATCGTCGCGGTGGCGGGCGCCTTTGCAATGCTCTGGGCCTATGAACTCAACGTTCAGTTGATCGGCGCGCTGACCGGCAAGCCGGCGTCGACCTTGATCCTGCTTGCGCCCGCCGTCGCGCTGTTGACGTTGCCGACCTTCTTGCTCGCTGCGATGGACGTCGGGCGCGAACGCATCCGGCTGTCGCGCCCCGCCGCGATGCGCACGATCGCGCTGCTCGGCGCTGCGGCCTATCTGGTGCTGATCGGGTTGGCGGGGGCGGTCGCACGGCTCGGCGGCGGCGATTATGGCGAATTGGCGCAGGGGCTGTTCCTGATCGTCGCGCTGGGAGCGGGCGGCCTGCTGCTCGCGTCGCCACGCGCGCGCGCATGGCTGTCGGTGACGATCTCGAAGCATTTTTTCGAGCATCGCTATGATTATCGCGCCGAATGGATGCGCTTCACCGCGACGCTGGGACAGACGGCGGAGGGGGGCAGCAACCTGTATCGCCGGGTGGCGAAGGCGCTCGCGGAGCTTACGGGCAGCCCCGCCGCGATGCTGATGCTCCCCGACGCACAGGGCCATTTCCGTATCGCGGAGCATTGGCAGTGGCCGGCGAGCATCGACGACGAGCTTTCGCTGTCGCTGCGCTCTGCCTTCACCTTGCAGGAAGCGCAGCATATCGTCGACCTCGACGCCGTCCGGCGCGGTGTTGCCGTCGAGTCCGATCTCGCCATTCCCGAATGGCTGATCGCCGATAAGCGCACGTGGGTCGTCGTCCCGGTACTGCATTTCGGCCGCATGATCGCGCTTGCCGTGCTGCATCGCCCCGCCGTGTCGCGCGCGCTCGATTGGGAAGATCTCGACGTGCTGCGCATCGCGGGGCAGCAGGCCGCAAGCTATCTCGCCGAATCGCAGAGTCAGACGGCACTGTCCGAAGCGAAGCGCTTCGACGAGTTCAACCGCCGCTTTGCCTTCATCATGCACGACATCAAAAATCTGACGAGCCAATTGTCGCTGCTCGCGCGCAATGCCGAGCGGCACGCCGACAAGCCCGCGTTTCGCGCCGATATGGTCGAGACGCTCAAACTGTCGGCGGGGCGGCTGAGCGACCTGCTCGCGCGCCTGTCTCCGCGCGAGCGTGGTCGCGCGAGCGAGGCGGCGCGCACACTGATCGAGCCGCTGCTGACCGACATCGCCGCGCAGATGCGCCCGCGCCGTAACATCTTCGTCGGCTGCGCGACCGGGCTCGCCGCGTGGGCCGACGCGCGGTCGGTACGGCAGATCCTCGAGCAGCTCGCGGCCAATGCAATCGACGCGTCGCCCGAGGGCAGCCCGGTGCAGATCATCGCGACGAAAGAGGCCGGTCGCGTGCGGATCGACGTCCTCGACCAGGGCTGCGGAATGAGCCGCGACTTCATTCGCGAGGAGCTGTTCAAACCCTTCGTCTCGACGAAGGAGGGCGGTTTCGGGCTCGGCGCCTTCGAGGCGCTGGGGCTCGCGCAGGCGATGAAGGGAACGATCGAAGTGCTGAGCGAGCCGGGGCAGGGGAGCTGCTTTACGCTGTGGCTTCCGGCGGAAGGCGAAAAGGGCGCCAATGACAGCGACGACTGGATGAAGGTGGCATTATGACCAGGGAAGCGGCCGAAGCGCCACGCAAGCTGCTCGTCGTCGAGGACGACGCCGGGCTCCAGACGCAGCTCAAATGGGCGTATGACGATTATGAGGTGCTGATCGCGGGCGACCATGACGCGGCGCTCGACCTGCTGCGTGCCGAGGAGCCCGCGGTGGTGACGCTCGACCTCGGCCTGCCGCCCGATCCCGATGGGACGCGCGAGGGGTTTCGCGTGCTGAAGGCGATCCTCGAAATGAAGCCCGATACGAAAGTGGTCGTCGTGTCGGGGCACGGCGAACGTGCGAGCGCGCTGACCGCGATCGCGAGCGGGGCATGGGATTTTTATCAAAAGCCGATCGACATCGAGGAGCTGGGGCTGATCGTGCGCCGCGCCTTTCACGTCCGCAACCTCGAGGTCGAGAATACCCGGCTCGCCGAGGCGGGGGCGAGCGACAACCGCGTGCTCGGCGGGATGATTACCGGCGCCCCTGAGATGCTGAAGGTCGCGCGGACGATCGAGCGCGTCGCCAATCTGGACGTGTCGGTGATGCTGCTCGGCGCGAGCGGGACGGGCAAGGAACTGCTCGCACGCGGGCTGCACGAGGCAAGCGCGCGGCGCGACGGGGCGTTCGTCGCGATCAACTGCGCCGCGATCCCCGAGAATCTGCTCGAAAGCGAGCTGTTCGGGCACGAGAAGGGTGCGTTCACCGGCGCGGTCAAGACGACCGAGGGGAAGATCGAACTCGCGCACGGCGGGACGCTGTTTCTCGACGAAGTCGGCGATATTCCTTTGCCGCTGCAGGTCAAATTGCTGCGCTTCTTGCAGGAGCGGACGATCGAGCGGATCGGCGGGCGAAAGGCGATAGCGGTCGATACGCGGATCGTCTGCGCGACGCACCGCGACCTCGATGCGATGATCGCCGAGGGCAGTTTTCGCGACGACCTCTATTACCGGCTCGCCGAGATGGTGGTGAAGATCCCCGCGCTCGCCGAGCGGCCGGGCGACGCGGTGCTGCTCGCGCGGCATTTCCTTCACCAATATGCGCCCGAGATGAACCCGGCGGTGCGCGGCTTCGCGCCCGATGCGCTGCAGGCGATCGACGAGGCGCGCTGGCCGGGCAACGTCCGCGAGCTCGAAAACCGGATCAAGCGCGCGGTTATCATGGCCGACGGCAAGCTCGTCATGAAGGACGATCTCGACCTCTCTGCGGGCGCGGGCGACGCGGACGAGGCCGCGTGGCTAAACCTGCGCAGTGCGCGCGAGGCGGCCGACCGTGTCGCGATCCGCCGCGCGATGACGCAAAGCGAGGGCAATATTTCCGCGGCGGCGAAGCTGCTCGGGATCAGCCGCCCGACGCTCTATGACCTGCTCAAGCAATATCGGATGCACGCCTGAAATGACATCGGGGCGGCTTCGGGTCGGCGCGCTGTTCGCGGTGCTGCTGCTCGCCAGCTGCGGCGGCGACGATACCGATACGCCGCGGGCTGCGCTTGAGCGCCAGCGCGCCGAGCTGACGCGCTATGTCGCCGATCACCCCGACGCGGTGCGCGAGCGTGTGGCGCTGGCACGCGTCGCGATCCGGCTAGGCGATGGGGTGACGGCCGAAGCGGCGGTCGAGGAGGCGATTGCGGCGGGCGGCGCGGGCGATGTGCTGCGTCCGCTGCTCGCGCGCGCCTATGCGATGCAGGGCGAGGGCGATCGAGCGCTCGCAATGCTCGACGCGGGGCCGATCGCCCCCGAAATGCTCGGCGAGGCGGCGTGGGTCGAGGGCAATGTCCGCTTGGACCGGGGCGATCTTGATGGCGCGCGGCGGGCGTTCGACCTCGCGCTGCGCGAGCAGCCGCGCGAGGCGGCGCTGTGGGCCGACGTCGCGCGCTTTCGCGCCGCCAATGCCGACGCACGCGGCGCGCGTCAGGCGGTCGATCATGCGATCGAGCTCGACGCCGAGAGTGGCGCGGCGCTGGCGCTGAAGGCCGATCTGGTGCGCGATCAGGAAGGGCTGGCGCCGGCGCTCGCCTGGTATGGCAAGGCGCTCGCCGCCGATCCGGGAAATGCCGACGCGTGGATCGAGCACGCCGCCACGCTCGGCGATCTCGGCCGCTATCGCGATATGCTCGCGTCGCTGCGCCGTGCCGCGGAGATCGCGCCCGGCGATCCGCGCCTCTTCTATCTGCAGGCCGTGCTCGCCGCGCGCGCGGGCAATTATCGCCTCGCGCGCAGCCTGCTCCAGCGCACGCGCGGGCAGCTCGACGAGGAACCGGGGTATATGCTGGTGAGCGCGATCGCCGAATTGCAGCTCGGCGGGCAGGCGCTCGCCGCGACCTGGGCCGAGCGGCTGGTCGAGGCGCAGCCGCATAATTTTACCGCGCGCCGCATCCTCGCCGCGGCGAACTGGGCCGATGCCGACGACGAGGGCGCGGCGGCGGCGCTGGCCCCGATCGTCGCGCGCGCCGACGCCGACAGCTGGTCGCTGCTGCTCGCGGCGCGCGTCGCGGCCGAGCAGGGCGATCGGACGGGCTCGGCGGCCCTTCAAGACCGGGCAGCGGGCTTGATGCGCGGGAACGCCGCTCCTTTCGCCGTCGACGATGATCCGCTGCTCGTGGCGATGGCTGCCGATGCCGCTCCGCTCGATCCGTCGAAGGCGGTGCCGGCGATTGCGGCCGACATCGCGCAGGGCAACAAGGCGCGCGCGATCGAGCGGGCGGCGCGGCTGCGCGACGCCAATCCCGGGGTCGCCGAGGCGCACCGGCTGTTCGGCGATGCCGCGCTGGCGGGGGCGCGCCTCGACCTCGCGGTCGCCGCCTTTCGCAGCGCGCGCGACCTCGATGCGGGGGAGGCGACGGCCGTGCGCCTGGCGGGGGCGCTACTGCGCAATGGCGATACGGCGGGAGCGGCCGCCGCGATCGGCGCGCTGCGCGCCAGCGATCCGTCGAGCGTCGCCGCCAATCGCTTTGCGGGCCAGCTGGCGCTGGAGCGCGGCCGCTGGGACGCAGCGATCGTGGCATTCGAGCGCGTGCGCCGCCGCCTCGGCGATCGTGACGCCGCGATCCTGCGCGATCTGGCGCGCGCGTGGGCGGCGAAGGGTGAGGTGAAGCGTGCGCTGCCGCTCGCCGCGCGCGCCTATGGGCTGCAGCCGCTCAATCGCGACATCATGCGGCTCTACGCCGATTTGCTCGCAGGGCAGGGCGATACGGCGAACGCCGCCGCGCTGCGCGACAAGGCGGCGCAGATCGGCCGGTAGCTCAGGCGTCGCTGAGGTCGAGCAGGGTGCGTGCGTCGAGGCCGATACGGCGCATCTGCTGCGCGACGGGGGGCCAGACGTTGGTCAGGAAATCGTCGCGCATCAGCTCGCGCAATCGCTCGGTCGCGCCGTCGGCGACGAACATGCCGACCCCGCGCTTGACCGTGACCAGCCCCTCGTCCTGAAAGGTCTGATAGGCCTTTGCAACGGTCAGCGGATTGGCGCCCTCCTCGGCCGCGAGCGAGCGCACCGACGGCAGCATGTCGCCATCGCCATAGACACCGTCGAGGATCGCGTTGGCGATGACATCGCGCAGACGCTGGTACACGGGCTTGGACTGATCGAGCATGCCGCCTTAATGCCATAAGACAGCATGACAGTCAAACCGCGATCTTACTCAATTGGGCCAGATTTTGAAACTAAATGTCCCAGTTACCAACCACCTCATCATAATCTGGCCTCGGTCGTTCGGACAGGTCGGCGCCAGCAGTGCCGATGAAGAAGAATCCGACGATGGTGTCGCCTTCGCGCGCGCCGAAGGCGGCGGCGACGTCGCGATTATAGGCCGCCCAGCCGGTGAGCCAGCTACCGACGAAACCATGCGCGTGCGCGGCATGGAGCAGGTTCATACCGACCGCACCCGCCGACATCTGCTGTTCCCACACCGGAATCTTGCTGTCCTGCGCGGGCGTCGACAGCAGGATGAGTAGCGTCGGCGCCTGATGCGCGAACTGGTCGAGCGCCGACAGGTCGAGTCCCTCGGCCCCCGGATGCTCGGCGATCCATGCGCGCTTGAGGAGATCAGCGAGGCGCGCGCGCTGGTCGCCCGCGACGGTGACGATGCGCCATGGCGCGAGCTTGCCGTGGTCGGGCGTGCGCAGCGCGAGCGCGACGATGTCGCGAAGCTGGGCAGCATCGGGGCCGGGCGCGATCATGTCGCGTGCCTTGCCCGAACGGCGGGTGGCGAGGTGCGAGCGGAGCGAGGAGATGTCGTTGAACATGGCGGCGCATGTGGCCCTTTTGCGAGGCTTTCGCAAGAGTGGTGCGGACCGCGCATTGGTTTCACGCGCAATTAGATTCTTTCAATCCGCCATTTTCGCGCTAGGTTGCGCGCCATCACGCGGCAAAAGCCGCAGCAAAATCCAACGGGGACAAGGGACGCACACGCATGAAAGATATAGGTTTATGGGATGAGGGGGACTGGCTGGCGGTCGCCGCCGTGCTGGTCCTGGGCGTATTTCTGAGCGTCGGCGCGCTTGTCGCAGCAAGCAAGAAGCCCGAATTCGCCGGCCATCCTCGTGGCCTCTATATGCTCTTCTTTGCCGAGATGTGGGAGCGCTTCTCCTATTATGGCATGCGCGGGTTGCTGATCTTTTACCTGACACAGCACTGGCTGTTTTCGGACGGCAAATCGAACCTGATCTACGGCGCCTATACCAGCCTCGTTTACATCACCCCGGTACTCGGCGGCTATCTCGCCGACCGCTATCTCGGACAGCGCAAGGCGGTGCTCTTCGGCGGGGTGCTGTTGTCGCTCGGCCATTTGTTCATGGCGTTCGAGGGCACCGGCGGACAGTCCGATCCGACGATCAACATCTTCTGGTTTGCGCTCGCGCTGATCATCGTCGGCTCGGGCTTTTTGAAAGCCAATATCTCGGTCATGGTCGGCCAGCTCTATCGCCTGACCGATATGCGCCGCGACGCCGCCTATACGATCTTCTACATGGGTATCAACGTCGGCGCCGCGCTCGGCACGATCCTCGTCGGCTATCTGGGGCAGCGTATCGGCTGGGCCTATGGCTTCGGTCTCGCCGGCATCGGCATGGTCGCCGGCCTGATCGTGTTCGTGCTCGGCAAGAAGGTGCTGCTCGGTGCGGGCGAAGCCCCCGAACCGCTCGCGCGTAGCAAGGAAATGACCATATATGGCATCGGCCTTGCCGCGGTCGCGGTGATGTGGGCGCTGGTGCAATATCAGGACGTCATCCAGACGCTGCTCATCATTTCGGGCTTCGCCCTGCTCGGCTGGGTGCTTTATCAGGCCTTCAAGCTCGACAAGGAACCGCGTGAGCGGATTTTCGCCATCCTGTTCCTTATCGCGCTGAACCCACTCTTCTGGGGCCTGTTCGAACAGGCGGGGGGCAGCTTCAATCTCTACACCGACCGCTATGTCGACATCGGCGGCGTGCCGGCGTCGGTGTTCCAGTCGATCAACCCCATCTACATCATCCTGTTCGCGCCGGTGTTTGCCGCGCTTTGGCAGTGGCTTGGCAAGCGCGGGCTCGAGCCGTCGGCGCCGGCGAAATTCGCGCTGGCGCTCGCACAGGTCGGCCTCGGCTTCCTCGTCTTCGTCTGGGGCGCAAAGAGCGTCGGGATGGAAACGATGACCCCGGTGGTCTTCGTTTTCCTGCTCTATCTGCTCCATACCACCGGCGAGCTTTGTCTGTCGCCGGTCGGGCTCAGCGCCATGAACCGGCTCGCGCCGTCCTTCATGGCATCGCTGATCATGGGCGCCTGGTTCTACATGACCGCGGTCGGCAATTTCGTCGCGGGTAAGATCGGCGAAGCAACTGGTGGTGAAAGCGGCGAGATGACCAAGGAGGCGACGCTCGCCATCTATAGCCAGATCGGCTGGATCACCATCGGCGTCGCCGTGGTCGTCCTGGCGCTGTCGCCGATCGTCAAGCGCTGGATGCATCTCGACACGCTGCGCGACCGCGATGCCGATGTCGCGGGCGCCGAGGAACTGGGCGAGGCGCAGGCCGCCGGCATCCACCCCGAACCCAAGCCGGCGAGCTGAGCATGAGCCGGGGCGTGAAGAGCGGCCTTGTGGCCGCAGCGACACTGGCGTTCGCGGGATGCGCGGCGACGGGCGCGCAGCCGCAGTCGGCGGGGGGCGATGCCGCGCCGGCGACGACCGAAGCGAAGGCCGAACGGTTCGACAAGAACCCCTATCCCTCGACCTATCACGCCTATCCGGGCCGCGTGACTGCGGTGACCGGCGTAACGATCTTCGACGGCGAGGGCGGGCGGATCGACGGCGGCACGGTGGTGCTGGCGGACGGCAAGGTCGCAGGCATCGGCGGAGCGGATACCGCGGTGCCGGCGGGCGCGCTGGTGATCGACGGGCGCGGCAAGTTCGTCACGCCCGGCGTGATCGATGTCCACAGCCACCTCGGCGTCTATCCCTCGCCCAGCGTTGAGGCGCATAGCGACGGTAACGAGGCGACGAGCCCGACGACGCCCGAAGTCTGGGCCGAACACAGCGTCTGGCCGCAGGATCCGGGCTTCTCGCGTGCGCTCGCCAATGGCGGGGTGACGACGCTGCAGATTCTGCCCGGCAGCGCGAACCTGATCGGGGGTCGCTCGGTGACGCTGAAGAATGTCCCGTCGCGCACCGTTCAGGGCATGAAGTTCCCCGGCGCCCCCTATGGCATGAAGATGGCGTGCGGCGAGAATCCGAAGCGCGTCTATGGCGGCAAGGGGCGCATGCCTTCGACCCGCATGGGCAATTTCGCGGTCGACCGCCAGACCTGGGCGAAGGCCGTGGCCTACAAGAAGAAGCTCGACGAAGGCAAAGCGGTCGATCGCGACCTTGCGATGGAGACGCTGGCGGGCGTGCTTTCGGGCGAAATCCTCGTCCACAATCACTGCTACCGCGCCGACGAAATGGCGCAGGTCATCGATATGAGCCACGAGTTCGGATATAAGGTCACGGCGTTCCACCACGCGGTCGAGGCATACAAGATCGCCGACCTGCTGAAGAAGGAAGGCATTTGCGCCGCGCTGTGGGCCGACTGGTGGGGCTTCAAGATGGAAGCCTATGACTCGGTGCCCGAAAATCTGCCGATGGTCGAACAGGCGGGGGCGTGCGCGATCGTCCATTCGGACGATGCGAACCAGATCCAGCGGCTCAACCAGGAAGCGGCAAAGGCGCTCGCCGCCGGGCGCCGCATGGGGATACAGATCAGCGACGAGCGCGCGTGGCGCTGGCTCGCGATCAATCCTGCGACCGCACTCGGTATCGCCGACAAGACGGGCAGCCTGAAGCCGGGCAAGATGGCCGACGTCGTGCTGTGGAACGGCAATCCGTTCAGCGTCTATACGCGTCCCGAAAAGGTGTGGATCGACGGCGCGCTGATGTACGATGCCGACGATCCGAAGCGGCGACCGGTGAGCGATTTCGAACTGGGCCAGCCCGGTGAGGGAGATGTGAAATGATCCGCGCTCTCCTGCTTTCAGCCGCCGCGCTGGTCGCGCTTCCCGCTGCGGCGCAAGACGTCGCGATTACCAACGCGAAGCTCGTCATCGGCGACGGCAGCGCGCCGGTCGAAGGCGGCACGGTCGTCGTGCGCGGCGGCAAGGTCGTCGCGGCGGGGGCGGGCGTTGCCGTGCCCGCGGGCCTCGAAACGGTCGATGCCGGCGGCCATTATGTGACCCCGGGCATCGTCGCCGCGTTCAGCCGCGTCGGCTTGACCGAGGTCGATGCCGTGTCGGGCACCAACGATCGCAGCGCCCCGCGCACGCGCTTTTCCGCCGGGCTCGACATTGCGCCGGCGCTTAACCCGATGGGGTCGCCGGTCGCGGTGAACCGCGCCGCGGGCGTCACGCGCGCGGTCGTCGCGCCGGGGGGCAGCAGCAACTTGTTCGCCGGCCAGGGCGCGGTCGTCGACCTGGGCGACGATATGGACATGGTGACGCGTCCGCGCGCGTTGCAATATGTCGCGTTCGGCGAGGATGGCGCGTCGAAGGCGGGGGGCAGCCGCGCGGCGATATTCCTGCTTTTTCGCGAACAATTGCTCGCGGCACGCAGCTATGCCCGCAACCCCGCGGCGCTCGCTGAATGGGGCAATGACGCGATGATCCAGCGCGCCGACGCCGACGCGCTCGTGCGCGTGATCGATGGCACGACGCCGCTGTTCGTGCGCGTCGACCGCGCCGCCGATATTTTGAACGTCGTCAAGCTGAAGCAGGATTTCCCGGCGATGAAGCTGGTGCTGGTCGGCGCGACCGAAGGCTGGCTGGTCGCGCCGCAGATTGCGGCGGCGCGGGTGCCGGTCATCGTCTCGCCGCTCACCGATCTGCCGAACAGCTTTGAACAGCTGGGCGCGACGCAGTCGAACGCCGGGCGCCTCGAAGCCGCGGGAGTGACGGTCGCGGTCGGCGTGTTCGACGACGACGATGCGCACAAGATGGGCTATGCGACGCAATATGCCGGCAATCTGGTCGCGCTGACCAGAATGCCGGGGGCGAGCGGGCTGAGCTGGGACCAGGCCTTTGCCGCGATCAGTAGCGGACCGGCGCGCGCGGTCGGTATGGATGATCGTATCGGGTCGCTGAAGCCCGGGCGTGTCGGCGACGTGGTGATCTGGGACGGCGACCCGCTCGAGCTGGGCAGCCGCCCGACCGCGATCTGGATCGACGGCAAGCGCCAGTCGCTGACGACGCGGCAGGACCGGCTGCGCGAACGCTATGCCGATCCGTCCGAGGGCGCTCTGCCGAACGCCTATGACTGGTAGACGCCGCGCCTGAACCGACGCGGCCATGATGGAGGGGATAGGGCCGTGGAACCGATGTCGTTGCTGATTGTCACCTGCGCGCTGTTCGTCGGCTCGCACCTGATCCTGTCGCACCCGCTGCGGGAGCCACTTGCAGGGCGGATGGGCGAGCGGCCGTTTCAGATCGTCTATTCGGTTGTCGCGTTCGCGACGCTGGCGATGGTCGTGCAGGCGTGGCGCTGGATGCCGCCCGAGCCGCCGCTCTGGGCGGTCGACGATCCGCTGTGGGCGCTCGCGTCGCTGATCGTGCTTGTGGCGAGCATCCTGTTCATGGGCTCGCTCGTCGGCAATCCTGCGCTTCCGGCGCCGGGCGCCGCCGCGACCGCGCAAAAGGCGCCGCGCGGCGTCTTTGCGATCACACGGCACCCGATGATGTGGGGCTTTGCGCTGTGGGCGCTCGCGCACGCATTGGTGATGCCGACCCCGGCGCAGATCGTCCTCTCGGCGACGATCGCCTTCCTCGCGCTCGTCGGTGCGGCGGGGCAGGACGTCAAAAAGGCGAAGCAGATGGGCGACGCATGGCGCCACTGGACCGCGCGGACGAGCTATCTGCCCTTCGCCCGCCAGCTCGGCGGTGCGGCGCCGTGGGGCGATACGATCCCGCGCGGCCATGCGCTGTGGGGCGGGATTGTCCTCTGGCTCGTGGCGACCTGGGCGCATGGCGCGCTCGGCTATATCGCCGCGGGCATCTGGCGCTGGCTCTGAGCGCTGCGATGGCCGCCGACGCCGCCCATCTGTCCGATCTCGCGCTGCGGCTGCTCGGGCGGCCCTATGACGAACTCGACGTCGAGGAAGCGCGCGTCATTCAGGCGATCGCCGATCGCGCCCCGACCCGCCGCGAGGCCGCCGACGTCGATGATACGGCGAGCCTCGGCGATCGCCTTGCTGATCGCGTTGCGGCGGTCGGCGGGTCGTGGGGCTTCATCATGGCCTTTGCGCTGGTGCTCTTTGCGTGGATGGCGCTCAATTCGGGGCTGCTCAAAGCGCTGGGAATGGCCTTCGATCCCTATCCGTTCATCTTCCTCAACCTGATGCTCTCGACGCTCGCCGCGGTGCAGGCGCCGGTGATCATGATGAGCCAGAACCGCCAGGCAGCGAAGGACCGGCTGACCGAGCGGCTCGACTATGAAATCAACCTGCGCGCCGAGCTGGAGATCATGCGGCTGCACCACAAGCTCGACGCGCTCACCGAAGCGGTCAACGAGATCAAGGGGCGGGGCTAGCGTGTTTTCGGCCTTGAAGATGGATTTGCGAAAGTTCGTGTGTCCCCGCGAAAGCGGGGACCCATCGCCGGTCGTTTTCCAATGGCGCCGGTAGGAGATGGGCTCCCACCTTCGCGGGAGCACACGCTATATCCAACAATATCTTACAGCCGCACCATCCGCATCCCCTGTTCGCCGTAGCGCGGGCCGCTGGTGCCGCCCATCGGTGCGGCGGCGGCGATTGCGGCGAGGTCGTCGGCGCTGAGCATCAGGTCGGCGGCGGCGACGCTATCCTCCATCGTGACGCGGCGTTTGGTGCCGGGGATGGGGACGATGTCCGGCCCCTGCGCGAGCAGCCAAGCGAGCGCGACCTGTGCGTTCGAGGCGCTGTGCTTTGCCGCGACGCCGGCGATCGCGTCGACGATGCGCAAATTGGCGGCGAAATTCTCGTCCGACCAGCGCGGGTCGTTCCGCCGCCAGTCATGCTCGGGCAGGTCGTCGCGGCTGCGCACCGTGCCGGTCAGGAAGCCGCGGCCGAGCGGCGAATAGGGGACGAAGCCGATACCATATTCGCGGCAGACGGGCAGGATTTCGGATTCGACCTCGCGCTCCCAGATCGAATATTCGCTCTGTAGCGCGGTGATCGGCCCGGCCTTCGCAGCGCGGCGCAGCGTTTCGGGGCCGGCTTCGGAGAGCGCGATGTGGCGCACCTTGCCTTCTTTCACCAGCTCCATCATGCCGCCGACGGTCTCCTCGATCGGGACATTGGGATCGACGCGGTGCTGGTAGAAGAGGTCGATCGTGTCGATGCCGAGCCGCTGGAGCGACCCTTCGCACGCGCGGCGGGCGTTTTCGGGCGAGCCGTCGACGCCGGTGATCGCCTTGCCCTCGAAACGGAAGCCGAATTTGGTCGCGATGACCAGGCCTTCGCGGCGGTCCTTGATCGCCTGCCCAAGCAGTTCCTCGTTGCTGAACGGGCCATAGATTTGCGCGGTGTCGAAAAAGGTGATGCCGAGGTCGATCGCGCGGTGGATGGTGCGCGTCGCCTCGTCCATGTCGGCGGCCTCGCCATAGAGGATATTGCCGCCTTTGATCATCGGCATGCAGCCGATGCCGATGGCGGACACTTCGAGGCCGTGGCCGAGGGTGCGATATTTCATGCTCGCTCTCCATGATTGTCGTCGGGGGAGCCGCGCGCGGCAAATTTGGTTGCCGCGACGTCGGCGATGACATTGCCGACTGTACGCCAGATGTCGGGAAAAGTCTCGACCGCAACGAGCAGGCCGAGCGGGCCGACGGGAACGCCCATGGCCCCCGCGATGGGCGCGATCGACACGACATAGCTGATCGAGCCCGGCAGGCTGACCGAACTGAGCGCCGAGGCGACCGCGACAAGCAGCCCCATCACTATGGCCCAGATGCCGATATCGACGTGGAACAGCCACGCAATATACAGCACGACGGCGAGGTTCATCGCGGTGCTGGTGAAACGGAACAGCGCGACCGCGAGCGGCAGCACGACGTCGGCTTTCTTCGGATCGACGCCGAGGTCTTCCGAGGCCTTGAGCATCGCGGGCAGGCTGGCGAGCGAGCTTTGCGTGCTCACCGCGACCGCGAAGGTCGGGATCATCGCGCGGGCGAAACGCAGCGGCGACAGGCCGGCGAAGAGGAAGGCGAGCGCGAAGGCGAGGAGGACGCAGCAGACGCCGATGCCCGACACGATCAGCACATAATGGACGAGCCCGCCGAACGCCGCGAGCCCCGCCTTGATCGCAAGCGCATAGCCGAGCGCGAAGACGCCGACCGGCGCGACCGCGAGCACCCAGCCGATGACGACGAGCATGGCGTCGCCCAGAGCCTTGAACAGCCCGGCCAGCGTCGCGCGCTCTTCGGGCGCTATGCGGGTGATCGCGAAGGCGAAGATCGTCGTGAAGACGATCAGCGGCAGCACCGCGGTATCCGCCGCCGCGGCAATCGGGTTGGTCGGGACGAGGCCGAGGATGAAATCGGCGAAGCCGGGCGACGGACCCGTCGCGGCTTCACCGCCGAGTCCGTGCCGCAGCGCCGCGGCGGCATCGGCCGACAGCGGGAAGAGCTGCAGCAAAAGCGGGGTCATCACGAAGGACATCGCTCCGGAGATGACGATCGCGGCGATGAAGGTCGCGACGGCGCGCGCCGCAAGCCGTCCCGCGCGCGCCGCGTCGGCGGTCGCAGTGATGCCGGTGATGAGCAGCGCGACGATCAGCGGCACGATCGTCATCTTGAGCGCATTGAGCCAGAGCTGCCCGATCGGCTCGATGATCGGCAGCGCGCGCGCCGCAACATCGGGTGCGAGCGCCTCGGCGCCAAGCCCCAGCAGCATCCCGGCGATCAGCGCCGAGAGGATGATCCATGCCGATTTCAAGCTCAAAGTCCCCCGCCAACTTGCAAAGAAAAAAGCGGTAACCTAGGGCCGGTGGAGACCGACGGGACACCATGCTTCCGCCGAAGGATTAAGTAGCGGAGCCATCATGCGCAAGTTTTTCGGAACCGACGGGATTCGCGGGCTGACCAACACGGCGCCGATGACCGCCGAGGTCGCGATGCGCGTCGGCATGGCGGCGGGCGCGCATTTTCTGCGCGGAGCGCACAAGCATCGCGTTGTGATCGGCAAGGATACCCGCCTGTCGGGCTATATGATAGAAAATGCGCTGGTCGCGGGCTTCACCAGCGTCGGCATGGACGTGGTGCAGGTCGGCCCGATGCCGACCCCCGCGGTGGCGATGCTGGTGCGGTCGATGCGCGCCGACCTGGGCGTGATGATCTCGGCGAGCCACAATCCCTTCGCCGATAACGGCATCAAATTGTTCGGTCCCGATGGCTACAAGCTCTCCGACGCCGACGAGGTGCAGATCGAGGCGTTGCTCGCGGGCGAACCCCGGCTCGCCGAGCCCGCGCAGATCGGTCGCGCGAAGCGGATCGAGGATGCGCGCGGGCGCTATATCCACGCGGTCAAGCAGAGCCTGCCCCAGCATATCCGCCTCGACGGGCTCAAGATCGTCGTCGATTGCGCGAACGGCGCCGCCTATAACAGCGCGCCGACGGTGTTCTGGGAACTCGGTGCCGATGTCGTTGCGATCGGCGTGACCCCGAACGGGCTCAACATCAACGACCAGTGCGGCTCGACCGCACCGGCGCTGCTTCAGGAAACCGTCGTAGCGACCGGCGCCGATATCGGCATCGCGCTCGACGGCGACGCCGACCGTTTGATTGTCGTCGATGAGGCGGGAGCGATCATCGACGGCGATCAGATCATGGCGCTGATCGGCGCGAGCTGGGCGCGGCAGGGCCGACTGACCGGCGGCGGGGTCGTCGCGACGGTGATGTCGAACCTGGGGCTCGAACGCTTCCTTAAAGGCGAGGGGCTGACGCTCGAGCGGACAAAGGTCGGCGACCGCTATGTCCTCGAGCGGATGCGCGAGGGCGGCTTCAACGTCGGCGGCGAGCAGTCGGGACACATGATTCTCTCGGATCACGCGACGACTGGCGACGGAACGCTCGCGGCGTTGCAGGTGCTCGCCGAACTCGTTACGGGGGGCAAGCCCGCGAGCGAATTGCTTCACCAGTTCGACGCCGTCCCGCAGCTTTTGAAGAATGTCCGCTTCGCGGGCGGAAGGCCGCTCGACGATAGCGCGGTGCAGGCGGCGATCGCCGAGGGCGAAGCGACGCTCGCCGGACGCGGGCGGCTCGTGATCCGCGCGTCGGGCACCGAACCGGTGATCCGCGTGATGGCCGAAGGCGACGATGCCGGCGAAGTCGAGCGCGTCGTCGACATGATCTGCGACGCGGTGCGCGTCGCGGCAGGCTGATATATCGAAAGAACTCCGCCAGAGTGCGGAGCGAAGAAAGGTTTTGACTATGCTCGAAATGCGTCCCGATTGCGAACGGTGCGGCCGCGATTTGCCCGCCGACAAGCATGGCGCCTTCATCTGCTCGTTCGAGTGTACTTTCTGCGCCGATTGCGCCGACAAGCTGGAGGAGCGCTGCCCCAATTGCGGCGGCGACTTGCTCGACCGGCCGATGCGCGAAGGTCCGGCGCTGGCGAAATTCCCGGCCTCGACCGAGCGGCGGCATCCGGGAGCGCGAGGCTGACCGTGCGGAGGGCGGCATGACCGCACGCGTTCTGATCATCGCGGGGTCCGACAGCGGCGGCGGCGCCGGGATCCAGGCCGACATCAAGACGGTGACGATGCTCGGCGGGCACGCGATGACCGCGATCGCGGCGATCACCGCGCAGAACACGCTCGAGGTGCAGGGCGTCCATGCGGTGCCGACCGAAATGGTGCTGATGCAGATCGACAGCGTCGTCGCCGATATCGGCGTCGATGCGGTGAAGATCGGCATGATCGGCAGCGCCGAGACCGTGGCGGCGGTAGCCGAGCGGCTAGCACGGCCCGACCTTGCCGGCGCGGCTGTGGTGTTCGATCCCGTAATGGTGTCGACGAGCGGGTCGGTGCTCGCCGATGCGGCGGCGATCCGCGCCTTCGAGGCGTTGATAGCGCGCGCGACGGTGACGACGCCCAATGCCGACGAACTGGCGGCGCTCGGCGGCGAGGCGGCGGTGCTCGCGCACGGCTGCGCGCTGCTCGCGAAGGGCGGGCACGGCCAGGGCGAGACGGTGATCGACCGGTTGGTCAAGCCCGAGGCGGGCGAGGTCGCGCGCTGGGAAGCGCCGCGGATCGACACGCCGCACACGCACGGCACCGGCTGCACGCTGGCGAGCGCGATCGCGACGGGGCTTGCGCAGGGGATGCCGCTCGAGCCTGCGGTGGCGCGGGCACGCGACTTCGTGCGGCTGGCGCTGATGGACGCGCCGGGGCTGGGGAGGGGGCATGGCCCGATGGGGCAGCAGGCGGTGCGTAATGACGGGCTGTTCACGGGGCCGACGCTAAATCAGGTGACGCTGGCCGTCGCCGACTACGCTGCCTCGGTCGCTTTCTACAAGCAACTCGGGCTGATGCAGATCGTCGACAGCCCGGACAATGGCTATGCGCGTTTCGAAGCGGCGAATGGCGTCACCCTGTCGATCCATGTCGGCGAAGGCGCGGCGGCCGGTACCATCACCTATCTCGAAAGCGGTGCGATCGATGCTTGGGTCGCATATTTGGCGAGGCGCGGGGTGCGCTTCGATCAGATGCCGAAGGACGAGGATTGGGGCTGGCGCGAGGCGCGGCTGACCGATCCCGCCGGCAATCGCCTCTGCCTCTATCAGGCCGGCGAGTATCGCAGATACCCGCCGTGGCGGCTGAACAGGTGATCGTCGTCGGCGTCGACGAGGCCGGGCGCGGGCCGCTCGCGGGACCGGTGGTCGCCGCGGCGGTGATCCTGTGCGAGCGCGGGATCGACGGGCTCGACGATTCGAAAAAGCTCACGGCCAAACGCCGCGCCGAACTCGACATCGAGATCAAGACCCGCTGCCGCTGGGGCGTGGGCGAGGCGAGCGTAGCCGAGATCGACGCGATCAACATATTGCAGGCGACCTTCCTCGCGATGACGCGCGCGGTCGAGGCGCTGGGCTGCGATCCGCACGAGATACTGGTCGACGGCAACCGGCTGCCGCGCTGGCGTTATCGCGCGCGCGCCATCGTCGGCGGCGATGCGCTGCACCCGTGCATTTCGGCGGCGAGCATCGTCGCCAAACAGCATCGCGATCGCTTCATGGTCGCGGCGGCGCGCGACTTCCCTGGCTTTGGCTGGGAAACCAACATGGGCTATGGTACGCCCGAACATCTGACGGCGCTGCGCCTCCACGGCCCGACGCCGCTCCATCGGACCAGCTTTGCACCGGTTGCGCAAATGCAGCTGATCTGATCGAAAAGGGGGCGCGATGAGGGATGGTTTCACCGCCGACGATGTTTCGGCGCAGACCGGCCGCACCTTCCTGATCACCGGCGCCAATGCGGGCATCGGGTTCGAGGCGGCGCGGGTGCTCGCGGCGTGCGGCGCGCAAGTGATCCTCGCGTGCCGCGACGAAAGCCGCGCCGCGGCGGCGATCGAGCGCATTCGCGCCGATGTGCCGAAAGCCGAGCTCTCCTTCCAGCGCCTCGACCTCGCCGATCTCGATCAGATACGCGACGCGGCGGCGGCGGTGCTCGCGGGACCGCGCATCGACGTGCTGATCAACAACGCCGGGGTGATGATTCCGCCCCGAGCGCTCACGAAGCAGGGCTATGAGCTGCAATTCGGGGTCAACCACCTCGGCCACTTCGCCTTCACCGGGCTGATCCACCGGCACGTCGACGACCGGATCGTCATCACGGGCAGTCTAGCGCATCGTGGCGGCGAAATGGACTATAGCGACCTTGGCGCGAACCGCGGCTATCACAACTGGTCGCGCTATCAGATGAGCAAGCTCGCCAATATGCTGCATATGTTCGAGCTCGACCGGCGGCTCGGCGCCGCGGGACGCGCGACGCAGGCGATCGGCTGTCATCCCGGCGTCGCGCTGACCGAGCTGCAGCGGCACCTGCCGATGCCGCTGCGCTATCTGACGCCGCTCGCCACGCCTTTCTTCAACAGCGCGGCGCGTGGTGCCTGGCCGACCTTGCACGCCGCAACCGGCGCGCATGTGCAGGGCGGCGACTATGTCGGGCCGCAGGGATTGGGCGAGGTCACCGGTCGCTCGGGGCCGGCACGCACGGCGGGCGTCGCGCGCGACCCCGCGCTGGCGCGCGAGCTTTGGGGGCGGTCGATCGATCTTAGCGGGGTCGATCCGGGGATTTGACCGCGCGCATCGGCCCGCGCCGAAAAAATTTCCGCGCTGAGTCCTCATCGCCACACCACCAGTGGTTGAGTCTCCGAGTCGCGACCGACTCCATATGTCGTGGCAGACTCCTTTCGTTCTCCTGTCGTTAACCATTTTCTCAGGCCTTGGGCCTAGCGACTCGTGCTTGACGGCGGGTGTCGTCGGACTCATCAGGGCCTTCTTTGGTTAAGAACAAGGGGCAAGGGCATGGGTGTGATGGAGCGGGTAAAGGCCCCGGCCACAAAGGCGCGGACGGCGAAAGCGGCCCCGACGGACCTGCCGCTCGACAGCATCCTGCAGGGCGATTGCATCGAGATGATGCGCTCGCTGCCCGCGGCGTCGATCGACATGATTTTCGCCGACCCGCCCTACAATCTCCAGCTCGGCGGCGACCTTTTGCGTCCCGACGGCAGCCAGGTTGATGCGGTCGACGATGACTGGGACAAGTTCGACAGCCTGGGCGCCTACGACCGCTTCACCCATGCGTGGCTGAACGAGGCGAAGCGCATCCTGAAGCCGAACGGCAGCATCTGGGTGATCGGCAGCTATCACAATATCTTCCGCGTCGGCGCCGCGCTGCAGGACCAGGGCTATTGGATCCTCAATGACGTCGTGTGGCGCAAGGCGAACCCGATGCCCAATTTCAAGGGCACGCGCTTCACCAACGCGCACGAGACGCTGATCTGGGCGTCGATGGGCGAAAAGGCGCGCTATACGTTCAACTATCGCGCGATGAAGACGCTGAACGACGAGCTCCAGATGCGCAGCGATTGGCTGATCCCGATCTGCGGCGGGCCGGAGCGGCTCAAGAAGGGCGGGCACAAGGTGCACCCGACACAGAAACCCGAAGCCTTGCTCTATCGCGTGCTGCTGGCCTGCTCGAACCCCGGCGACGTGATCCTCGACCCCTTTTTCGGCACCGGCACGACCGGTGCGGTCGCGAAGCGGCTGGGCCGCCACTATATCGGGATCGAGCGCGAGGATGATTATATCGCCGCGGCGAAGGAGCGCATCGAGATGGCGCTCCCGCTCGACGAGAGCACGGTGAAGACGATGATGGCGCCGAAGGCCGCGACGCGCGTCGCGTTCGGGACGCTGGTCGAATGCGGGATGATCGCGCCGGGATCGCGGCTCACCGACGCCAAGCGCCGCTGGAAGGCGGTGGTGCGCGTCGACGGCAGCCTCGAATGCGATGGCCTGCCCGCGGGCTCGATTCACAAGGTCGGCGCGGGCGTACAGGGCGCGCCGAGCTGCAACGGCTGGACCTTCTGGCACCTCGACGACGGCAAGCAATTGCGCGTGATCGACGCGGTGCGGCAGGACTGGTTGCTCGCGAACGAAGCGTAGGGATATTATAAAAGCGTCGGACAACAGTGCTGTGTGTCCCCGCGAAGGCGGGGACCCATCTCCGGTCCGTTCTAGATGGCACCGGCGGGAGATAGGCTCCCGCCTTCGCGGGAGCACACGGCCTTTATTCGGCGGAAGGGCATAGCAAAACCGATGTTTCAGCCACTCAGCAAGGCCGGTTTCGGCGCGACGTGGGACGACGCTCGTGTCTATCTGCGTCCCACTTGCTTCATCGACCGGCCGCACGAGATGGGCGACGTCTGTTTGCGCATTGCCGACACGATGCTGTGGTTCGCCGCGTGGCACGTCAGCCTGACCGACAATGGCGGTGTCAAATCGGCGATCGTCCCCGTTCCCGAACTCGACGACTGGATCGCGGCGATGCCCGACGCGCTCGCCGAAGCGGCAACGGCGCAGCGCGCTGCGACGCTGCGCCCGCGCGGGACGCTAAAGTTGGGCGAACGTCAGGTGCGGCTCAGCGAACCGCAGCTGATGGGCATTTTGAACGTCACCCCCGACAGCTTCTCCGACGGCGGCAAGCATGTCGACCAGGCGGCGGCGATCGACGCGGGCTTTGCGATGGGTATGGCGGGCGCGGCGATCGTCGATGTCGGCGGTGAATCGACCCGCCCCGGAGCGCCGCTGATCTGGGAAGGCGACGAGATCGCGCGCGTCGAGGGCGTCGTCGCGGCGCTTACCAAGGGCGGCGTCGCGGTGTCGATCGACACGCGCAAGGCCGTGGTGATGGAGGCGGCGCTCGCCGCCGGCGCGGCCATCGTCAACGATATTTCGGCGCTGCGCTACGACGACCGCGCGCTCGAGGTCGTCGCGGGCGCGGCCTGTCCGGTGGTGCTGATGCATGCACCCTCGGCGAAGAGCGACCCGCACGAGGGCGGCGCCTACGCGCATGTCCTGTTCGACGTTTACGACATGCTCGCCGAGCGGATCGCGGTGTGCGAAGCGGCGGGGATCGCGCGCGAGCGGATCGTCGTCGATCCGGGCATCGGCTTCGGCAAGGGCGTCGCCGACAATCTGGCGCTGGTGAACGGCCTTGCGCTCTTTCACACGCTCGGCTGCCCCATCCTGTTCGGTGCGAGCCGCAAGCGCATGATCGGTGCGCTCGACAATGAAGCCGCGGCCGACGCGCGGCTCGGCGGGTCGATCGCGCTCCATTATCAGGCGGCGGGGCAGGGGGCGCAGCTGTTGCGTGTCCATGACGTCGCCGAGACGCGGCAGGCGCTGCGCATCTGGCGCGGCCTGCGCGACGCGGCGCTGACCGCCTGAGCGCGCTCAGGCTGCGGTGTCGATGCCGAGTTCGCCGAGCTTGCGATAGAGCGTCGAGCGCCCGATGCCGAGGCGGCGCGCGACTTCACTCATCCGGCCGCGATAATGGCCGATGGCGAGGCGGATGACGTCGGCCTCGATCTCTTCGAGCGGGCGCAGATTGCCGTCGGGAAGATAGAGCGTCACGCCGATCGCTTCGCCGTTGATCGCGATCTCGCCGTCATTGTTCGCCGTTCCGCCGCCCAGCGCCGCTTCGATCGCCGAAAAATCGGCGGCGGTCAGGACATCGGTCTTGCTCTCGACCGCGGCACGGAACAACACGTCCTGCAGCTGCCGGACGTTCCCCGGCCAGGCGTAGGAGACGAGCAGGCGCAGCGCATCGTCGGTGATGCCGATCTGCCCCATGCCCGGCAATCCGCTGATGCGGGTGAGCAGGTGGCGCGTGAGCGGTCCGATGTCGCCGCGGCGTTCGCTGAGCGAGGGCAGCGTCAGCTGCGCCGTCGTCAGCGCATAATAGAGATCCTCGCGGAAATGCCCGGCCTCTATCAGCTTGTCGAGCGGGCTCGCGCTGGTCGAGATGATCCGGACGTCGACATTCTGCCGGATGCTGCCGCCGATCATCTGCACTTCGCCGGTGCTCAGGAATTCGACGAGCTTGGCCTGCGTTTCGAGCGGGATGCACTCGATATGGTCGATGATGATGCTGCCGCCGTCGGCCTGCACCAGCCGGCCGATCTGGCGATCGAAGGCGCCGGGGAAGGCACCGCGCTCGTGCCCGAACAGTCCCGATCCGATCAGGCCTGGCGAGACCGCCGAGCAATCGACCATCACCAGCGCGCCGCGCGAACGCGGGCTGGCGCTGTGAATCGCGCGCGCGAACACCTCTTTGCCCGCGCCGGGCTTGCCGTTGATCATCACCGGGATACGCGCGCGCGCCGCCTTTGCCGCGATCGCGAGCGCGGTGCGGAAATTGGGCGAGGAGCCGATGATTTCCTCGAAACCGAGCGGTGCGCGGAGCTTTTCGGTCAGCGGCCGGAGCTCGCCTTGCGGTCCGCCGGTACTGGTAATGCGGTCGAGCGCCTCGAGCAGACGATCGGGTGCGATCGGCTTCTGGACGAAATCGCTCGCGCCCGCGCGCATCGCGGCGACCGCCATTTCGACGCCGTTGCGCATCGTGATGACGATCAGCGGCAGCGCAGGGCGCCAGCGGCGCAATTCGGCGACGAATTCGGAGATCGGGACGCCGGGCGCGCCTTGATCGACGATCACCGCGTCGAGCGTCATGCCCTCCTGCGTGCCGAGCTTGGCGAGCGCCGTGTCGGTGTCGGCCGCGATCACGCTGCGCCAGCCGCCGCGCGACGCGAGCGCCGACAGAAAGCGCTGTTGCGCTGGCTCACTATCGACGATCATCAGCATGCGTGTGTCGCGGTTGGTCGCCATCGTTCCCGATTCTTCCCTTTTGTTTCGGCCTATTATGCCATTGTTCCGCGTTGGGACAGTGATCTACGCCACAGGGGTAAAGGGGCTGTTAAGGCGAGGGCATGTTTCCCCGCCCTGCGGCGCCGCGACACGCGGCCCCTTGAGCATCACGGGAGGCGTGGCTAAGACCGGCGCGAATCCGGATTTTCGGCCTGCACGCGGCCGGGCAAAGCTATGTAAGGGGAAGAGCGATGGCGGAACAGGAAATGAAGACGGCGAACGAAACCTATGCGGGTTTTCTGAGCCTGCTCAAGACCGGCACGATCCTGACCGTGATCGTCGCGGCCTTCGTCGTCCTGCTGATCGCGTCCTGAACCGATCGGCATGCGCATCGCCGTATTGAAAGAGCTCGCCCAAGGCGAGACTCGCGTCGCCGCAACCCCCGAAACCGTGAAGAAATTCATCGGTTTGGGTGCAGAAGTTGCCGTCGAGTCGGGGGCAGGTGAGCAGGCTTCGATCACCGACGCCGATTATAGCTCCGCCGGCGCCAGCGTCGGCAGCCGCGCCGATGTGCTCAAGGGCGCGAACATCATTCTCGCGATCCAGGGACCGGCACCCGACAGCCTCTCGGGCTTCGCCGATGGCGCCTGGCTCGCCGCGGGGCTCAACCCCTTCGGCGCCGGAGAAAATGGTGGGCGCGCGCGCATCGATGCCTATGCCAAGCTGGGGCTCGAGGCCCTAGCGATGGAATTCATGCCGCGCATCACGCGCGCGCAGTCGATGGATATCCTCTCGAGCCAAGCGAACCTCGCGGGCTACAAGGCGGTGCTGATGGCGGCGAGCGCCTATGGCCGCGCCTTTCCGATGATGATGACCGCGGCGGGCACGGTCAGCGCCGCCAAGGCTTTCGTGATGGGCGTCGGCGTCGCGGGACTGCAGGCGATCGCCACGGCAAAGCGCCTCGGCGCGCAGGTCAGCGCGACCGACGTGCGCTCGGCGACCAGGGAACAGATCCTCAGCCTTGGCGCCAAGCCGATCTTCGTCGAGAGCGTCGCGGGATCGAAGGCGAGGGCGCGGGCGGCTATGCCACCGAAATGTCCGACGAATATAAGGCGGCGCAGGCGGAACTCGTGTCGTCGCACATCGCCAAGCAGGACATCGTCATCACCACCGCGCTGATCCCGGGGCGCCCCGCACCGCGGCTGATCTCCGACGCGCAGCTCGCGACGATGCGCGCAGGCAGCGTAATCGTCGACATGGCGGCCGAAAGCGGCGGCAATGTCGAGGGCTCGGCGCCCGGCGAGACGAAGAAGATTCACGGCGTCACGGTGATCGGCGCGCAGAATATTGCGGCGCTGATGCCCGCCGATACGAGCGCGCTGTTCAGCCGCAACCTGTTCAATTTCCTTTCGGCATTCTGGGACCAGGAAGCGGGAAAGCCCGTGCTCGACGAGGAGATCGGCAATGCGGTGCGGCTTACGCAGGGCGGCAAGGTCGTAAACGAACGATTGCTCGGCTGACGTAGCCGACTTTCTTCTGAAACTTTCGCACCGCAATGCGCGTTCGCGGGAGGGGCGGGTGCGAACCGCTGGCATGTTCGCCCATCCTCCAGCGGAATTTCGAACGAGGAGAGCATGAGCGTGAACAGGCAGCTTCTATGCGCGGCCACCGTGGCGGCGATTGCCCTGACGGGATGCGACAAGACCCCCAAGCCGCCGGCAACCGAGACGATGAAGATCGATGGCGGCGCGGCGACTGGGACCACCGATGCATCGCACAATATCGTCGAAAATCTGATGGCGATGCCCGATGAAAAGACGCTGGTGTCGGCGGTGACCGCGGCGGGGCTCGTCGAAACGCTGTCGGGCGACGGGACGTTCACGGTCTTCGCGCCGAGCGACGCGGCGTTCCAGCAGGTTCCGGTGGTCACGCGCAACGGCTGGATGCGCCCCGCGCAAAAGGATGTGCTCGCCGGCGTGCTCAAATATCATGTCGTTCCGGGCAAGCTGACGGCGACCGACCTCGCCGCGAAGATCGATCAGGGCGGCGGCAAGGCGGTGCTGGAGACCCTCGACGGGCAGGATCTGACCGCCTCGATGAGCGGCGACAAGATATTGCTCACCGCCGCGGGCGGCAACAAGGCGACCGTAACTGCGAGCGACCTCGACCAGTCGAACGGCGTCGTCCACGTCCTCGATGCGGTGCTGTTGCCCAAGATGTAGGGCGCTTGTCGCTTTCGTGAAATTTTATGTCGCTAAACGCCCGAATTTTTGGCGGTAATGCTTCGGAGGCGCGGCTTTTCGACTGCTTAGGAGTCGACAGCCCCGCCCCCGGGCTGCAATAGGGGCGCCACGGAATCAACAGGGGAGCATGCCGTGGATTTCATCGCCATCTTTTCGATTTTCGTCCTCGCCTGCTTCGTCGGCTATTTCGTCGTCTGGTCGGTGACCCCGGCGCTGCACACGCCGCTGATGAGCGTCACCAATGCGATTTCGTCGGTGATCATTGTCGGCGCGCTGATCGCGAGCGCCGCGGCGGGTTCGCCGCTGTCGAAATGGCTCGGCCTTGCCGCCGTGGTGATGGCGAGCGTCAATATCTTTGGCGGCTTCGCGGTCACCGAACGCATGCTCGCGATGTACAAGAAGAAAGAGCGCTAAAGCTCTAGACGAACAGGATTTGACGAGCGGCTGAGGCGCGCTCGACGGGGGAAGCTTACCATGCACGAAGTCGCACCGATCAATCCCTGGGTGGCCTTGGCCTATCTGGTCGCCGGAGTCTGTTTCATCCTGGCGCTGCGCGGCCTGTCGTCGCCCGCCTCGTCGCGGCGTGGCAACCGCTTCGGCATGGCGGGCATGACGATCGCGGTCGTCACGACGCTGCTGACGCACGAACTCGCCAATCCCGTCGAGGTAATCGGCGCGATCGCGATCGGTGCGGTCATCGGCCTCGTGATGGCGCGGCGGATCGCGATGACCGCGATGCCGCAACTCGTCGCGGCCTTCCACAGCCTCGTCGGCCTCGCCGCGGTGGCGGTGGCGGCGGCGGCCTATCTCAACCCCGGCGCCTTCGGCATCGCCGACGCCGCGGGGCAGATCTTCACCGTCAGCCGGATCGAAATGGGGCTCGGCGTCGCGATCGGCGCGATCACCTTTTCGGGATCGGTCATCGCCTTCCTGAAACTCAACGGCAATATGTCGGGCGCGCCGATCATCCTGCCGCTGCGCCACGTCATCAACCTCGGCACGCTCGCGGCGATCCTGGGGCTGATCGGCTATTTCCTCACCGATCAGTCGCCCGCGGTCTTCTGGACGGTCACCGCGCTGAGCTTCCTGATCGGCTTCCTGCTGATCATCCCGATCGGCGGCGCCGACATGCCCGTCGTGGTGTCGATGCTTAACAGCTATTCGGGCTGGGCGGCCGCCGCGATGGGCTTCACCTTGCACAACAGCGCGATGATCATCACCGGTGCGCTGGTCGGCTCGTCGGGTGCGATCCTGTCGTACATCATGTGCCGCGCGATGAACCGCAGCTTCATCAGCGTGATCGCCGGCGGCTTCGGCGCCGATGCGGCGGCATCGGGCGGCGCGGCGAAGGAACAGCGGCCGTGGAAGCCCGGCAGCGCCGAGGATGCGGCCTTCCTGATGAGCCAGGCCGACAATGTCATCATCGTTCCTGGCTATGGCATGGCGGTCGCGCAGGCGCAGCACGCGCTGCGCGAGATGGCCGACATGCTCAAGAAAGAAGGCGTGAATGTCAAATATGCGATCCATCCGGTCGCGGGCCGCATGCCCGGCCATATGAACGTGCTGCTCGCCGAAGCGAATGTCCCCTATGACGAGGTGTTCGAGCTTGAGGACATCAACAACGAGTTCGCGCAGTGCGACGTCGCCTTCGTCATCGGCGCCAACGACGTGACCAACCCGGCGGCGAAGACCGACAAGACGTCGCCAATCTATGGCATGCCCGTGCTCGACGTCGAAAAGGCGAAGACCGTGCTGTTCGTGAAACGCTCGATGGGCGGTGTCGGCTATGCCGGGGTCGACAACGACGTTTTCTACATGGACCAGACGATGATGCTGCTCGGCGACGCCAAGAAAATGGCCGACGATATCGTCAAGGCCCTCGGCGAGGGGCATTGATTCTCTATTCCGTTCGCCCTGAGCTTGTCGAAGGGCCGTTCTTCCTTCAAAGACGGGGCAAATGAAGGACGGGACTTCGACAAGCTCAGTCCAAACGGTTTTGGAGGATAGCTTGCGCAAGATCGGTTTGATCGGGGGAATGAGCTGGGCGTCGACCGAGCTCTATTACCGCCATCTCAACAAGGGCGTGCAAAAGCGCGCCGGAACAAGCTGTTCGGCGCCGATCCTGCTCGAAAGCCTCAACTATTGCGAGCTGTCGCGGCTGACCACCGACGCGCAATGGGCGCATGCCAAGGACGTCCTCATCGAATCGGCAAAGCGGCTCGAGGATGGCGGGGCGACCGCGCTGATGATCGCCGCCAATTCGATGCACCGCGTCGCCGAGGATGTGGCGGCCGCGATTTCGATCCCGCTCCTCCATATCGTCGACGAGACCGGCGAGAAGCTGCACGCCGACGGGGTCAAGGCGGCCGCGGTGATCGGCACGCGCAACGTGATGACCGAACCCTGGTTCCGCCAGCGGCTCGTGCGCCACGGGCTGACGCTCGCGCCCTATGACGGCGATCGCGCCGAAGAGATCGACCGGATCATTTATGACGAGTTGATGCAGGGCAAGGTGAGCGAAGGCTCGCGCCGCACGATGCGCACCTTCATCACCGACATTGCGAAACAGGACATCCAGGCGCTCGTCCTCGCCTGCACCGAGCTCGTGATGCTCGTCGACCCCGACGCGAACGTGCTGCCGATCTATGACACGACGCGCATCCACGTCGCGGCGGGAGTCGACTGGATCCTGGGTGACGCGCCCTAAGGCGCCCTAACCGATCCGACTCCAGGTGACGGTGCGGCAAAAGATCGACACGCATCCCTTCATCGTCAGCCTGTCGCCGTTCACCCGCAGGTGCGCGGTGTAATAGCGCCCGTCCTCGGGGCTATAGCCTTGCCCCTTCCAGCCGTCGCCCGTCTGCACCAGATTCCAATAAATCTGTAGCCCCTCGACCTTGCGGCCGCGCTTGTCCGCGTCGGGATTGCGCACGTCGCGCTGACCCCCCGGGGGCTCCTCGATCAACAGCCGTTCGATCCGGCCGCACATCCCGCCACCACACGGCGCCATCGCGACGATGCCCTTGCCGTCATCGGTTTTCCAGCGTCCGGCGAGCGAGGCGGGCGGCGATGCCAGCGCAGGAAACGCAACAAATGCGGCGAGCGCCCCACCGAATCGACAAACCATTGCGACCTCTCCCCTTTTGACAATCATGTCAGCAACACCGCTTGGCATTGGTCAACAGTTGACGCATGATCGGCGCAAACAAGGGGAGAGAGACCGATGCGAGTCCAATTGCTGCCTTTCGTCGCCGCGCTGGCCGTTGTGGCCACTCCCGGCGACGCCAGGACCATCAACGTAAGCGCAACGACGCCCGACGCCAACGAAAAGCTGCAAGAGGCGTTGATCCTCGCCGAGCCCGGCGACGTGGTCGAACTCGGCGCCGGGGTGTGGAGGCTCACCGACGGCCTCTCGCTCGACGTCGACAATGTCACGGTGCGCGGCGCCGGTGTAAAGGACGGCGAGGGATCGATCCTCGACTTTTCGGGGCAGCAGGGGGCGGGCGAGGGGCTGCTCGTCACCTCCGACGACGTGCTGCTCACCGATTTCGCGGTGCTCAATACCAAGGGCGACGGCATCAAGTCGAAGGATGCAAATCGTATCGTCTATCACCAGCTGCGCGTCGAATGGACCGCGGGGCCAAAGGAAACCAACGGGTCCTACGGCATCTACCCGGTCGAGAGCAGCGACGTGCTCGTCGACAGCGTCTATGTCCGCGGCGCGTCGGATGCCGGCATCTATGTCGGCCAGTCGAAGAATGTCGTCGTGCGCGATTCGATCGCGAAAGAGAATGTCGCGGGGATCGAGATCGAGAATTGCTACGACGCCGATGTCCACGACAATATCGCGACGCAGAACACCGGCGGCATTCTGGTCTTCGACCTGCCGAGCCTGCCGCAGCAGGGCGGGCACAATGTGCGCGTCTTCGACAATATCGTGCAGGACAACAGCACGCCGAACTTCGCGCCCAAGGGCAATATCGTCGCGAGCGTGCCGACGGGCACCGGGGTGCTGGTGATGGCGAACCGCCGCGTCGAAGTGTTCGGCAATGCGTTGGAGAATAATGGCACCGCCAATGTGATGATGGTTGGCTATCGCTATCCCTACGATGATGCGAACTATCAGCCGCTGCCGCAGGACATCGTCGTGCGCGACAATGTGCATGGCAAGGCGGGCTTCGCGCCGGACTTTCCTGGCGGCGCCGAGATAGCGGCGGCGATGGGCGGCGCGATCCCGCCGGTGCTGTGGGACGGCGCGGGCCATGCGATCGTCAACGACGATGTCGGCGTGCTGTCGCTGAACCTGCCCGACGTTTCCACCCCGCAGAACGAGGCGCAGCCCTCGCCCGCCGACCTGAAAGGCGACGCACCCGCCGCGCTGCCCGGCGTCACTCTGCCCGACAGCATGGAGGCCAAAGTTCAGTGAGACGTATCGCCGCAGCCCTCGCCGCGGCGCTGCTGTGCGCGAGCGGCGCGGTCGCGGTGCCCGAAGCCGGCCCGAACCAGGCGGCGATCGACGGCGATAGGATGCCGCGCAAGCTCTCCGAGTTCGGGGTCTTTCGCGCGGGCACCAGCGAGCCCGTTGGCGCGCTGCTCGGCTATACGCTGCACACACCGCTGTTCAGCGACTATGCGCAGAAACAGCGGCTGATCTGGGTGCCGCCGGGGAAGCAGGCGACGCTCGCCGCCGATGGCCATATCGACTTTCCGGTCGGCAGCATGATCGTCAAGAGCTTCGGCTGGCCCGAGCAGAAGGACGGGCGCCCGGTCGAGACGCGCCTGCTCCTCCACCGCGCGGGCGGCTGGACGGCGCTGCCCTATATCTGGGACGCCGACGGTAGGGATGCGACGCTGGCGATCGCGGGGCGGCGGGTGCCGGTGACCTTCAGGGCGCCGGACGGCCAGACGCACAGCATTCAATATGCGGTGCCGAACAAGAATCAGTGTAAGGAATGCCACAGCAAGGCGGGCGAGATCGTCCCGATCGGCCCCAAAGCGGTGAACCTAGATTTCGGAAGCGAGCTCGAACGCGCTGACTTCGCGCGATTTTTTGCGAGCTCTCCCGTTTCGGCCGACCCGATGCCGCAGTGGGACGATCCGGCGAGCGGCACGCTCGAACAACGCGCGCGCGCCTATCTCGACGTCAATTGCGGCCATTGCCATAACCCGCAGGGCAGCGCGTCGAACAGCGGGCTTTTCCTGCGCTGGACCGACCCCAGGGGCGTCAGTCTGGGCCTCGGCAAGCGCCCGACCGCCGCAGGGCGCGGCAGCGGCGGAATGGAGTTCGCGATCAAGCCTGGCGATCCCGACCACAGCTTCCTGATCTATCGCCTCGAAAGCCTCGAGGCTGGGGTTGCTATGCCCGAACTCGGGCGGTCGGCGGTGCATCGCGAAGGTGCCGCACTGCTCAGGCAATGGATTGCGCAGATGCCGAAGGACGGGCAGAAGGCCGGGTCATGACCGACCCTCGACCAACGCTCGTCCTCCACGATTATTTCCGCTCCTCGGCGAGCTTTCGCGTACGGATCGCGCTCAACCTGAAAGCGCTCGACTATGACCGCGTCGAGGTCAGTCTGATTGCCGGAGAGCAGAAGAGCGACGCCTATCTCGCTCAAAATGCGCAGGGTTTCGTGCCGATGCTCGTCGCCGACGGCGAGCCGATCATCCAGAGCCTCGCGATCATCGACTGGCTCGATCGCGCCTTTCCCGACCCGCGGCTGATCCCCGACGATCCGATGCCGCGCGCGGTCGCGCTGGCGCAGGCGCATGTCGTTGCGTGCGACATCCATCCGCTCAACAATCTGCGCGTGCTCAAATATCTGACGAGGGATTTGGGGCTCAACGAGCAGACCAAGGATCATTGGTATCGCCACTGGGTCGCCGAGGGCTTCGATGCACTCGAGGCGATGGCGGGGGAGGGGCGCTACCTCGGCGGCGATGCGCCGGGGATCGCCGACTGTTGCCTGGTGCCGCAAATGTATAATGCGCGGCGCTTCGACCTGCCACTCGACGCTTATCCGCGGCTCGTCGAGATCGACGCCGCGTGCATGGACCTCGAAGCCTTCCAGCGTGCGCATCCCGATGCGGTGAAGGCGGCGTAGGAATGGTGTGTCCCCGCGAAGCCTGTCCTGAGCGCCTGCAAGGTAGTCGAAGGGGCGGGGACCCATCACCCGTCGTTTCGGACGGCGCCGGCGTGAGATGGGCTCCCGCCTCCGCGGGAGCGCACAGCTTCTTTCGGCAATGATTGGCCGGGCCTGAATCCTTCTGATTCGGGACTTGCGGCTAACCCGTGCCGCGATAGGATACGCGCTATGGCCGCCAAGACGCTGAACCTCGACCAGTTCCTGCCCTATCGCCTGTCGATCGCCTCGAACGCGCTGTCCGAACGCATCGCCGAGGAATATCAGAGCCGCTTCGGGCTCAAGATTCCCGAATGGCGGCTGATGGCGGTTCTCGGCGAAGGCCAGCCGAAGACGCAGCGCGAGCTGGTCGCCGCGACGCGGATGGACAAGGTGACCGTCAACCGCGCCGCGAAGGCGCTCGCCGACCGCCATCTCATCGCGCGGCAGGCGCATGAAGCCGATGGGCGGTCGCATCATCTGGCGCTCACCGAAACCGGCCGTTCGCTCTATGACGCGATCGGCCCCGCCGCCCTCGCGACAGAAGAGCGGCTCGAATCGCATATCAGCGCCGCCGAGCGTAAAGCGCTGATGACCATTCTCGCAAAGCTGATCAAAGCCGCCGAAGATTATGGGTGATCGCCGCTACCGCGCCGCGCCGCCGGAGGCGCTGCGCGTCGAGCCGCTGGGCCAGTTGACCGCGATTTTCGACCGCCGTTCGGTCCAGACGCACCTCGTCGTCACGCCGATGCCTGAAATATTGGCGGCGATGGGCGCGGAGCCGTGCGATGCGGAGATGCTCGCCGCACGGCTCGCTGCCGACTTCGATCTCGAGGGCGAAGGCGATGTGTGCGCCATCGTCGCCGAGCGCCTGCGCGAACTCGCCGAGCTTGGACTGGTGACGCCGGCGTGAGGCACAGCACGCGCATCGCGGTCGGTCCGGTGCAATTCCGCGTCGGCAGCGATTGGGCGGAGCCGATCGCGGCGCTCGACCGGCTCTACGCGAACTATTCAAAGCATGAGGACCGGCCCGCCGATGCGACGGTGCGACTGTTCGCGGCGCGGCCGTGGCGGCGCTGGTTGCGGCCCTCGGTGCATATCGGCGGCGATTATGTCGTCCCCGACGCGCTGCCGCTGCCGCTCTCGATGGGGCTGCTCGCCGCCGAAATGGGGATGAACCTGCAGGTCGCGCTGGGCTGGCGCCGGCACCTGCTGCTCCATGCCAGCGCGGTCGCGAAGGGCGCGCGCGCGGTCATACTATCTGGCGCCTCGGGATCGGGGAAATCGACGCTCGCCGCGCTGCTCGGCGAAGGCGACTGGCGCCTGATGGGCGATGAATTCACCCTCCTGGCGCCTGAAAGCGGCGAGGCTTTCGCGTTTCCGCGGGCGGTAAGTCTGAAGAACGAGGCGATTGCCGAGCTGGCGTCGCGCGTCGATCCGGCGCGGCTCGGGCCGCTGCTCGCTGGGACGCCAAAGGGCGACATCCGCCACCTGGTTCCGTGCGCCGAGGCGATCGATAGGATGGACGAAGCCGCACGCCCCTCTTTGCTTCTATTCCCCCGTTTCGGCGGAGACGCGGCGGTCGAGCCGATGGGCGAGGGCGAAGCCTTCGTGCGGCTGACCGAGGCGTCGACCAACTATATTGCCCTCGGCGAGGCAGGCTTCGATGCGCTGACGCGGCTGGTGCGCGAGGTGCCGGCCTTTGCCATCGCCTATCCGGACAGTGCGAGCGGCATGGCGCTGGTCGAACAATTATGGGCGGAGGCGGCGCGATGAGCGCGATCGAAACGCTCGTCGACCTGCTCGCCGGGCGCCGCGACCCCGAGGCGCTGAATCCCGGCGAATGGGACGGGGTGATCGGCGTTGCGCGCGCCGAAGCGATGCTCGCGACGCTCGCAAAGCGGCTCGCCGATGCGGCGCTTCCCGAGCCGGTCGCGCAATTGCTCGCCGACCAGCGCCGCGCCGCCGAAGTCGCGACGAAGCAGGCGCTTTGGGAGGCCGAGATGGCGCGCCGCGCGCTCGCGCCCGAGCGGATCGAATTCGTGCTGCTGAAGGGCACCGCCTACGCCGCCGCGGACCTGTCCTGTTCGGCGGGGCGCCAGATCGGCGACCTCGACATCCTCGTCGGCCGGCAGGATCTGGGGCGCGCCGAAAATGCGCTGCTCAAGGCGGGGTGGGAGTGGGTCAAGTCCGATCCCTATGACGACGCCTATTACCGCGAGCATATGCACGAGCTGCCGCCGCTCATTCACAAGAGCCGCGACCGGATGATCGACGTCCACCACACGATCCTGCCGCGCACGCACCGCAAGACCCCCGATCCGCTCGCGATGCTCGCCGATGCGGTGCCGACTGCGGACGGGTTTGCGGTGCTGTGCCCGACCGATATGGCGTGCCACTGCGCCGCGCACCTGCTCGCCGATGGCGATTTGCAGGGGGGGCTGCGCAACCTTTGGGACTATCACCGCCTCGCCGGCGAATTCGCAGCCGCCGATCCGGGATTCTGGGGCAAGCTCGACGGACGCGCCGACCAGCACGGGCTGCGCGGCGAAGTCCACCGCGCGGCGCGCCTCGCACGCGACCTCTATGGCGCCGCGCTGCCGTCGGGCTGGGACAGGCACGATCCGACCGACCGCTGGTTCCGCCGCCGGCTGCTCGCGCGCGACGATTGGGGACGGCCGACCGATTTCCTGCTCCAGCAGGCCTTCTACGTCCGCTCGCACTGGCTGCGAATGCCCCTCGCGATGCTCGCGCGCCATTTGTGGACCAAATGGCGCAAGGGTCACAATCCGGCGAGCAAGGGCACCAGCTCGGCATAGTCGCCGATCACATGGTCGGCGCCCAGATCCTCGACCGGATGATGGAGATGGCCGAAATCGACCGCGATGCTCGTCGCGCCGGCGCCGCGTGCCGCCATGACGTCATGGATGCTGTCGCCGACGAAGGCGGTGCGCCCGCGTCCGCACGCCGCGATCATCGCGCGCACCGGTTCGGGCGAGGGCTTGGCCTTGCCGGGGCCGAGCGTGTCGCCGCCGACGATCGCCGCCATCCGGCCCGCAATGCCCAGCGTGTCCAGCAAATCGCGCGCGAGTCGCTCAAGCTTGTTGGTCACTACCGCGGTCTTCACGCCGAGTGCATCGAGCCGGTCGAGTGCCTCGACCGCGCCCGGAAACAGCCGCGTCCGCTCCGCGACATGCGTTTCGTAATAGCCGACCAGTTCGTCGTACAGATGCCCGGACTCGTCGGGGATCCCTCCCGTCGCGGTCAGCCCCTGTTCGAGCAGGTGCGCGGTGCCGAGCCCGATCATCGGCCGCACCGCCGCGATTTCGAGCGGATCGCGCCCGGCCACCGCAAGCGCATGGTTGAGCGCGGCGGCGATGTCGCCGACGCTGTCGACGAGCGTGCCGTCGAGATCGAAGCCGACGATGGCGAAGGGGAAATTCATGCAAAACCTCTCTTCCCGTTCGTGTCGAGCGAAGTCGAGACACCCATCGTTGTTGCAAAAGGCAGAGGGGCATGTCGACTTCGCTCGATGCGAGCGGTGTTGGATAGCGCGCATGGCGGCTAGCGCTGGAATCCGCAAGGAATTGCTGGCATGGCAGCGCGCATGAGCAAAGCGATCGCCGCCGTCATCCTCGCTGCGGGCAAGGGCACCCGCATGAAGTCCGATCTGCACAAGGTGCTGCACCCGATCGCCGGCCGCCCGATGCTGATGCACCTGATGGCGAGCGTCGATGCGCTGAATCCTGCGAAGAAGGTGGTGGTGGTCGGCGACAAGGCCGGTCAGATCGAAGCCGCCCTGAACGGAACCGCTGCGCTCGCGGTGCAGGAACCGCAGCTCGGCACCGGCCATGCGGTGCAGCGGGCCGAAGCGGCGCTGGCGGGTTTCGACGGCGACGTGCTGATTCTCTATGGCGACGTCCCCTTCGTGCCGCCTGCGACGATGCGCGCGATGATCGAGCGGTTGAACGCCCAGGACGCCCCGGCGGTCGTCGTCCTCGCCTTCGAGCCTGCCGATCCGCTGCAATATGGGCGCGTCATCACGGACGGCGACCGCGTCGTGAAGATGGTCGAACATAAGGACGCGACCGAGGCCGAGCGCGCGGTGCGGCTGTGCAATTCGGGGCTGATGGCGGCAAAGGCGCGGGATCTGTTCGCGCTGCTCGCGCGCGTCACCGACGATAACGCCGCGAAGGAATTCTACCTCGTCGACATCGTCAATATCGCCAACGCCGACGGGCGACCCTGCGCGGTGGTCAAGACCGAAGCCGGCGACGTCGCCGGCATCAACAGCCGCGCCGAACTCGCGGCGGCCGAGGCACAGTGGCAAGCCTTCCGGCGCGAGGAGGCGATGGCGGACGGCGCATCGCTGCGCGCGCCCGAAACCGTGTGGTTTTCCTGGGATACCAAGCTCGGCCGCGACGTGACGATTGAACCCAATGTCGTGTTCGGCCCCGGCGTGACGATCGCCGACAATGTGATCGTCAAGGCGCACAGCCATATCGAAGGCGCGACGATCGCAACGGGCTGCGAAGTCGGACCCTTCGCGCGGCTGCGTCCCGGCACCATACTCGGCGAGAAGGCGAAAATCGGCAATTTCGTCGAGACTAAGAAGGCCGAGCTTGGCAAGGGCGCCAAGGCTAATCACCTGACCTATCTCGGCGATGTCAGCGTCGGTGCGAACGCCAATATCGGCGCCGGCACGATCACCTGCAATTACGACGGTTATTTCAAATATCGCACCGAGATCGGCGAGAATGCGTTCATCGGATCGAACAGCGCGCTCGTCGCGCCGGTGAAGATCGGGCGCGATGCGATCGTCGGCGCGGGCAGCGCGGTGACGCGCGACGTCGCCGACGGCGAGCTGCGCCTCGTGCGCGGCGAACAGCTCGTCAAGCCCGGCTGGGCCGACCGCTTCCACGACGCGATGCGCAAGAAAAAGGCGGAAAAATAGGTCCGCGGGGCGAGTGGCTGTCGGAAAAAATTCTCGGCTTCAGGTTTGAACCTGCCCTCACAAAGCGTATCATCGCCGACACCGATCCTGACAAGACAGGATCGATCGCGCCGCTCGCGCGGCCGGGTTCCGGCGTGAAGGGCGGCTTCGCGGCGAATGGCTGACCCACATCGGGGCGCGCGATTCGCTGATCTTCGGGATGTTGCAGGGTGAACGGCCGGCTTGAGTCTTCGCTTTGGGGTGCCCCTTCCGACGGGAGACATACGCATGAGCGATCGCTACGACGGCAAACCTTTCCTGATCCTGATCGACGCCTGGGTGCTCGACGCGATCGGCCATCTCGACGCCGACTGGCAGGCGACGGTCGAGGCGATGGAGCCGCAACTCCGTCAGACCTTCGGCGGCGAGGGCGCGTGGCAGGAAATCGTTGCCGAACAAATGAAATTCCCCGAAGGGTTGGGTGCGCAAGTCGAGCAGATCTGGCTCGACGGCAAGGCGCGGTTCGAGGAAGCGCGCGGCGAAGCGCCCGACCCGGTGGCCTTTGCCCAGATGTTCGTCGACAAGAATTTCCAGCGCGCGGAGTGAATATCGCCGCGCGGCGCTTGCAATGATATCATGATATGATATCGCCATATCATGACGCGCATCCTTACCGAGATTCCCGACGAAGACGTTCAAAAACTCGACGCGCTCGCGGCCCGGACCAAACGGTCGCGCGCGGCCGCGATTCGCGAGGCCGTGCGGCTTTATCTCGTTCAGCATAGCGGCAGCACCGACTGGATCGCGCGCGGCGCGGGCTATTGGAAGAACCGGGCCGACATCGGCGATGCGGTCGATTATCAGCGCGCGCTTCGCGAAGACCGCGATTCGCTCGGCTGATCGCCCGTGTCCGACCCCTTTTTCGATACCAATATTCTGATCGACTGGCTGAAGGACCGGCCGCAGGCGAGCGCGGAACTGGCGCGCTACAAGCGGCACCGCATCAGCCGCATAGTGTGGACCGAAATATTGGCGGGCGAGTCGCTCGAGGGCCGCGACGCGTTGCAGCAGCTGCTCTCGCCTTTCGAAATCGTCGAGATCGACGCGCGGATCGCTTCGGCCGCCGCCGACATTCGCCATCGCACGCGAATGAAACTGCTCGACGCCTATGTGCTGGCGACCGCGCAGGTGAACGGCGCGATATTGATTACCCGCAATAGCAGGGATTTTCCGGCGAACATGCCGGGCATCCGCATTCCTTACACGATTTGACAAGAAAGCCCTCCAACCATGTGCGGAATCATTGGAATCATCGGTCGGGAGCAGGTGGCGGATCGCCTCGTCGATGGTCTTAAACGAATGGAATATCGCGGTTATGATTCCGCCGGCGTCTGCACGGTGGAGGGCGGCGAGCTGATCCGCCGCCGCGCCGAGGGCAAGCTCGCCAATCTGGTCAGGGAACTTGCCATCAACCCGGCCCCCGGCAATGTCGGTATCGCACACACGCGCTGGGCGACGCACGGCGCGCCGACGACGAGCAACGCGCACCCCCACGCGACCGGCGAGGTCGCGCTCGTCCACAACGGCATCATCGAGAATTTCAAGCCGCTGCGCGAGGCGCTGGCCGGTCGCGGCCGCAAATTCGAGAGCGAGACCGATACCGAGGTCGTCGCGCATCTCGTTTCCGAACAGGTCGAAGCGGGCCATTCCCCCGCCGATGCCGTGAAGGCGGTGCTGCCGCAGCTACGCGGCGCCTTCGCGCTGGCGATCGCCTTTCGCAGCCACCCCGACCTCTTGATCGGGGCGCGGCTCGGCTCGCCGCTCGTCGTCGGCTATGGCGAGGGCGAGACCTATCTCGGGTCCGACGCGCTCGCGCTTGCGCCGCTCACCCAGCGCATATCCTATCTCGAAGAGGGCGACTGGGTCATCATCGGCCGCGAAGGCGCGCAGATTTTCGATAGCGAAAACAATCCGGTCGAACGTGACATTACCACATCGGGCGTCACCGCGGCGGCGGTGGAGAAGGGCAATTACCGCCACTTCATGCAAAAGGAGATTTTCGAGCAGCCGACCGTGGTCGCGCAGACGCTCTCCTCCTACATCCGGCCGCTCGAACAGACGGTCGCGCTGCCGCAGATGGATTTCGACCTCGCCGGCATCGACCGCATCACCATCGTCGCGTGCGGGACGAGCTTCTATGCCGGGATGGTCGCCAAATATTGGTTCGAGACCTTTGCCCGCGTGCCCGTCGACATCGATGTCGCGTCGGAGTTCCGCTATCGCGACCCCGTGCTGCAATCCGGCGGGCTCGCGCTCTTCATCTCGCAGTCGGGCGAAACCGCCGACACGCTCGCGGCGCTGCGCCACTGCAAGGCGGCGGGGCAGACGATCGCAGTCGTCGTCAACGTGCCCACCAGCAGCATGGCGCGCGAGGCCGACCTGCTGCTCCCCACCCACGCGGGGCCGGAGATCGGCGTCGCCTCGACCAAGGCCTTCACCTGCCAGCTCGCGGTGCTGGCCGCGCTCGCCGCGCACCTTGCGCTCAGGAAGGGCAAGCTCAGCACCGACGAAGAGCGCGAGATCGTCCGTCATCTTATCGAGGCGCCCGCGGCGCTCAACGCCGCGCTCGGCCATGACGAGGATATCGCCGCTATGGCGCACCTCGTCGCCCCCGCGCGTGACGTGCTCTACCTCGGGCGCGGACCCGATTATCCGCTCGCGCTCGAGGGCGCACTCAAACTCAAGGAAATCAGCTACATCCACGCCGAAGGCTATGCGTCGGGCGAAATGAAGCACGGCCCGATCGCGCTGATCGACGAAGCCGTCCCGGTGATCGTCCTCGCGCCCTCCGGCCCGCTGTTCGAAAAGACCGTCAGCAACATGCAGGAAGTGATGGCGCGCGGCGGCAAGGTCGTGCTGATCAGCGACGCCGACGGCATCGCCGAAGCGGGCGACGGCTGCATGGCGACGATCGAAATGCCAAAGGTCCACCCGCTGATCGCGCCGCTCGTCTATGCCGTGCCCGTGCAGCTTCTCGCCTATCATGTCGCGGTCGCCAAGGGGACCGATGTCGATCAGCCGCGGAACCTGGCGAAGTCGGTGACGGTGGAGTGAGCTTGCAAGCCGCCTGTCACTGCGGCGCGGTCTCGGTGCGGCTCGCGAAGGCGCCCGAGGAGATCGCCGAATGCAATTGCTCGCTCTGCTATTCGCACGGCATCCTGTGGGCCTATTATTCGCCGCGCGATGTCGTGATCGAGGGGGCGACGCGGACCTATAATCGCGCCGATCGCGCCAACCCCAATTCGGACCTGCATTTCTGCGCGACCTGCGGCTGCTCGACGCACTGGTCGGCGACCGAGGGGTTGATCGAGCGGATGGGCGGCGAAGTCGACCTGATGGGCGTCAATATGCGCCTGTTCGCGCCGGAGCAGCTCAGCGGGATCAGGCTGGTCTTTCCCGACGGGCGCGGCTGGTCGGGCGAGGGGCCGTGGGGTTATGCGCGCGATCCCAGGCTGATGCCCTGACGCCATGTCCTTCGCCGCCATCATTTTCGACTTCGACGGCGTGATCGCCGACAGCGAGGTTCGCGCGAACCGGTCGCTCTCCGAAAGCCTGACCGCGATCGGCATGCCCGCGACCTATGAGGACTGCCTGCGCGACTATTATGGGCATAATTGGCAGGAGACGCAGCGGCGGATCGAGGCGCGCTTCGGGCGGCCGCTGCCACCCGATTTTCGCGAGACACACCGGACCCGCGCGCGGGCGCGATTCATGGAAGGCTTCGACGCGGTGCCGGGCGCGCCGGCCTTTCTCGACAGGCTCGGGACTCTGCCGCGCGCCATCGCCTCGTCCAGCCGCGCCGAATATATCGGCTGGGCGCTCGGGCGCTTCGGGCTCGCGCATCATTTCGGCGCGCATATTTACAGCGCCGACGGCTGGGCGCGCGGCAAGCCGCACCCCGACATCTATCTGACCGCTGCCGAGGGGCTGGGGGTCGATCCTGCCGCGTGCCTCGCGATCGAGGATTCGCCAACCGGTGCGCGGGCGGCGCTTGCGGCGGGCATGACGGTGGTCGGCTTTTGCGGCGCGGCGCATATCCTCGACCGTGCCGCGCATGGCGCGATGCTGCGCGAGGTCGGCGTGCATCATGTCGCGCACGCTTTCGACGAGATCGCGGTGACCGCCTGACGTTCGGCGGCGGCAGAGCGACGCGGACCCGAAAAACCGCTGTCCTGCAAGCCATTGGTCGGTTAGCCTGCCTCTGGAGACTAAGGCTGGCTGGAGCGGCGTGCAGCCTTGGCCGCTGATGCGAATTGCGAGTAAAGTTGCGCTGTTTTCCGCGCCTTTCGTAAAGCAGCCCGAAGGAGAGAAACGATGTGCGATGCCATCACAGAAGCCGACCTCGACCGCGCCGGGCTGCCGGTGCGGCGTCGCGCGTTCGGCGCGCTCGTCGGGGCGGGAGCGGTCGCCTCGATGCTACCGGCCGCGGCGTGCGCGGCGGGCGCGGTGAAGGGGCGCGACGTCGGCATTACGACCGACGACGGCACCGTCGACGCCTATTTCGTCGCGCCGGGTGAGGGCACGCATCCCGGCGTGCTGATGTGGCCCGATATTCGCGGCCTGCGCCCCGCTTTCCGTCAGATGGCCGACCGGCTCGCAGGCGACGGCTATGCGGTGCTGTGCGTGAATCCCTTCTATCGCTGGGCGAAGGCGCCGGTGGTCTATTCGGGGCATGATTTCGACGATCCGGGCGTCCGCGACACGCTGTTCGGTTATCTGCAGAAGCTCGACAAGGCCGCCGTGCAGAGTGACGCCAAGGCGCATCTCGCCTTTCTCGACGCCCAGAAAGAGGTCGATGCCGCCCGCAAGATCGGCACCGTCGGCTATTGCATGGGCGGGCCGATGGTCATCTGGACCGCGGCCTTGAAGCCCGACCGCGTCGCCGCGGCGGCGAGCTTCCACGGCGCGCGTGTCGCGACCGATGCACCCGAGAGCCCGCACCTGCTGATCCCCGGAACCAAGGCGGGCTATCTGTTCGCGATCGCCGACAACGACGATCAGCAGGACCCGGGGTCGAAGGACCGGCTCAAGGCCGTACTCGACCCGCGCCCCGAATGGCACGAGGTCGAAGTGTACAAGGGCGCGCTCCACGGCTGGTGCCCGCCCGACGGCCGCGCCTATAACGAGGAAGCGGCGGAAAAGGGCTGGAGCCGGATGCTCGCGCTGTTCGGGGCGACGCTTTAGGAGCCGCCCGCCTGTCCCGGCGAAGGCGAGGACCCATCGGCTGTCGGTTCGGCAGGATCTACCCGGAGATGGGCTCCCGCCTCCGCGGGAGCACACAGCCGTCAGCCCATCGGGTAGAGGATGTCCTTGCCGACCCGATCGAGTGCCTTCATCACCTCGTCACTCAGCACCAGCTCCATCGCATCGAGGATCGGGTCGAGCTGCTCGTCGGCGCTGACCCCGACGATCGTCGAGGCGACGAAGTCGTGGCTCTTTGACCAGGCGGTCGCCATGGTGACGGGGTGCAGCCCGGCTTCCCCGGCGATTGCCAGATAGCGTTCGGTGGCGGCGAGGCTCTTGTCGTTGACGAAGCGGCGCCCCATCGCGGCCTGCCGGCCCTCCATCGCCAGATAGCGCGAGAAGCGCGCCCCCTCGGGCTTGGCACCGCCCTGATATTTCCCCGACAGCACCCCGCCGGCGAGCGGCGAATAGGGGATCAGGCTGACGCCTTCCTGCCGGCACACCTGCGCCAGCTCGTCCTCGAAACGGCGGTTGTTGAGGCTGAAATTGTTCTGGATCGTATGATAGCGCGCTATGTCGAGCCTCTCCGACGCGGCGAGCGCCTTCATCAGCCCCCAGCTCGACTCGTTCGAGCAGCCGAGGATCCGGACCTTGCCCTCGCGCACCAGCTCGTCGAGCGCGTCCATCATCTCGTCATAGGGCGCGTCATGATCGGGCCAGTGCGTCTGGTAAAGGTCGACATAATCGGTCTGGAGCCGCGTCAGGCTGTCTTCGATCGCCTTGCGGATATGGCGCCGGTCGAGCGCGGTCGTACCGCCGCGGCACGGCGACTTGAACCAGACGTGGCTCGGCCCCGATACCTTGGTCGCAAGGATGATCGCGTCGCGGTTCTTCGTCTTCAGCCAGCGCCCGACGATCTCTTCGGTGCGCCCGACCCACTTGATGTCGGGCGGCACCGGATAGCCCTCGGCGGTGTCGAAGAAGTTGATCCCCGCCTCGAAACAGCGGTCGAGCACGCGGAAGGCGGTCGCTTCGTCGGCCTGGCTGCCGAAGGTCATCGTTCCCATGCAGATGTCGGACACATGGATGGCGCTCTGGCCGAGGCGGCGGCTTTTCATGGGCAGTCTTCTCCGGTCGCGAGAGGGAGGGGAGCGCCCGTCCATAGGTTGCAAGGCGCAACCTTGCAATCAGAGGAGCAGCGCGAGCGAACCGACGAGCAGCGCCGCCATCGTCCAGTTGAATGCGCGCAGCCGCGCCGGGCTCGACAGCCAGCCGCGCAGCGCCGTGCCCATCACAGCCCAGGTGCTGCACGACGGCAGGTTGATCACCCCGAAGACGAGCGCGACGAGCGCGACCGCGGCGAGGTTGCGGTCGGGCGCATAGAGCGCGATCGCGCTCAGCGCCATCGACCACGCCTTGGGGTTGACCCACTGGAACAGCATCGCCTGAACGAAGCTCATCGGCTTGCCGCGCGCCCCGCTGTCCGTATCGGGCGCCGCGGCGTTGGCGATCTTCCATGCCAGCCACAGGAGATAGGCGACGCTCACCAGCTTCAGGATCGTGCCGAGCGCCGGGAAGAGGTCGAAAAGTCCCATCAGTCCGACGCCCACCAGCACGATCATCAGCATGAAGCCCAGCCCGACCCCGAGCGCGTGCGGAACGGTGCGGCGCAGGCCGAAATTGGCGCCCGACGCCATCAGCATCATATTGTTCGGTCCCGGCGTGATCGACGAGACGAAGGCGAAAGCCGAAAGGGCGAGGAGGGCGCTTTGGTTCATGGCGCACAATATAACCGCGATTCTGCTACGGTGGATTGCAAAGATGATGGATGATGGCCTATTATTTGCAACCTATGAGCAAGATGGATGCCATTGACCGCAGTATATTGCGCGAGCTGTCGCGTGACGGGCGCGTGCCCAATATCGAACTCGCCGACCGTGTCGGCCTCTCGCCCTCGGCCTGTCTGCGGCGGGTGCAGGAGCTCGAGCGCAGCGGCGTGATCAAGGGCTATCGCGCGGTGCTCGATCCGGCGAAGCTGGGGCTGAGCTTCATCGCCTATGTCACCGTCGGCCTGTCGTCGCATACCAAGGCGTCGCAGGCGGGGTTCGAGGCGGCGATGGCCGAGGCACCAGAGGTCCGCGAGTGCCACAACATCACCGGCACGATCGAATATCTGCTCCGCGTCGAGACCGAAAATCTCGCGACCTACAAGCATTTCCACACCGAGGTGCTCGGCGTGCTGCCGCAGGTCCATTCGATCACCACCTATGTGCTGATGGATTCGCCGAAGGACGAACGGGCGTAGCGTGCCGTCGTCCCCGCGAAGGCGGGGAACGCAATCGGTTTGTACCGCAACGAAGGGACAGGCGTCCAGCGGCCCCCGCTTTCGCGGGCGCGACGATGTGTTCTTGAACCACAGCACCGGCCACCGCATATCGGTTGCATGCTGAAACTCTCCTTCCTCGACCTCGTGCCCGTCACCGACAGCGGCACGATCGCCCAGTCGCTCGCCAATGCCGCGGACCTCGCGGCCCATGCCGAGGCGCTCGGCTACACCCGCTATTGGGTCGCCGAGCATCATGGCATGGCGGGCATAGCAAGCGCGGCGACCGCGGTGGTGCTCGCGCATATCGGCCATGCGACCACCACGATCCGCATCGGGGCGGGCGGTATCATGCTGCCCAACCATGCGCCGATGGTGATCGCCGAACAGTTCGGGACGCTCGAGGCGCTGTTTCCGGGGCGCGTCGATCTGGGGCTCGGCCGCGCACCCGGATCGGACCAGCGGGTCGCGCACGCGCTGCGCCGGACGCTCGCGAGCGACGAGCGGCAGTTCCCGCAGGATGTCGTCGAGCTTCAGGCCTTCCTTGCCGGCGACGAGCGCCTCGGCATCCGGGCGGTGCCGGGCGAGGGGAGCAAGGTGCCCCTGTGGATTTTGGGGTCGAGCCTGTTCGGTGCGCAGCTCGCCGCGGCGCTCGGGCTCCCTTATGCCTTTGCCAGCCATTTCGCGCCCGACGCGCTCGATGAAGCGCTCGACATCTATCGCCGCCAGTTCAAACCTTCGGAGCAGCTCGCCGAGCCCTATGCCGCCGCTGCGTTCAACGTCTTTGCCGCCGACACGCGCGAGGAGGCCGAACTGCTCGCTTCGTCGCAGCAACAGGCTTTCGTCGCGTTGCGCACCGGCAATCCGGGCCGCCTGAAGCCGCCGCTTGCCGGCTATAAGGATGGATTGCCGCCCAACGCGCGCGCGATCCTCGACCATGTGCTGCAATGTTCGGCGATCGGAACCGCCGACGATGTCGCCACGGGACTGGAGGCTTTTGCCGCGCGAACCGGCGTCGACGAGGTGATCGTCGCGTCGTCGATGTACGACCATGACGCGCGCAAACGCTCGATCGCGCTGACGATGGAGGCCGCGGCGCGCCTTTGAGCCGCCGTGTTGACGCGGCTTGGACTGGGGCAGTATAGGAGCGGCCCGACCGAGGGCGGCCCGCATGGGGTCGCCTTTTTGCTTTGTCTGTTTGGAAAGGTGCCCGCCATGTCGATCACGCCGCTGATGCCCGTCTATCCCCGGTGCGGTGTGCGTCCGGTCCGCGGCGAGGGCGCCTATCTGATCGGCGAGCGCGGCGAGCGTTATCTGGACTTTGCAAGCGGCATCGCGGTCAATCTGCTCGGCCACGGGCATCCGCATCTGACGCAGGCGATCCAGGAGCAGGCGGCAACGCTGATGCACGTGTCGAACCTGTACGGCAGCCCGCAGGGCGAAGCCTTTGCGCAGCGACTGGTCGACAATACCTTCGCCGATACGGTCTTCTTCACCAATTCGGGCGCCGAGGCGGTCGAATGCGCGATCAAGACCGCGCGCGCCTATCATTCGAGCGCGGGCAATGCCGAAAAGCACAATCTGATCACCTTCAACAACGCCTTCCACGGGCGCACGCTCGGGACGATCTCGGCGACCAACCAGGAAAAGCTGCGCAAGGGGTTCGAGCCGCTGCTGCCGGGCTTCGCCTATGCGCCGTTCGACGATCTCAACGCCGCGCTCGACCTGGTCGACGACAATACCGCCGGTTTCCTCGTCGAGCCGATCCAGGGTGAGGGCGGCATCCGCCCGGCCTCGCAGCCCTTCCTTCAGGCGCTGCGCGACATCTGCAACGAGCGCGACCTGATGCTGATCTTCGACGAAGTGCAGTGCGGTGTCGCGCGCACCGGGACGCTCTATGCCTATGAGCAATATGGCATCGCGCCCGACATCATGGCGACCGCGAAAGGGATCGGCGGCGGTTTCCCGCTCGGCGCGTGCCTCGCGACCGAAAAGGCGGCGCGCGGCATGGTGATCGGCACCCACGGCTCGACCTATGGCGGCAACCCGCTTGCGATGGCCGCGGGGCAGGCGGTGTTCGACGTGATCCTCGAGGAAGGGTTTCTCGATCGGGTCAAGACGACCGGCGAGCGGCTACGCGGCGCGCTCGAGCAGCTGATCCCCAACCATGACGGGCTGTTCGACAGTGTGCGCGGCATGGGGCTGATGCTCGGCATCAAGATGACGTCGGAAAGCCGCCCCTTCGTTGCACATCTGCGCGACAATCACGGGCTGCTGACCGTCGCGGCGGGCGACAATGTCGTGCGCATCCTGCCGCCGCTCAACATCGAACAAAGCCATATCGACGAGTGCATCGAGAAATTGTCGGCGGGAGCGGCGAGCTATACGCCGCCCGAAAGCTGATGCGGCATTTCCTGAACCTGGCGGACGCCGGCGCCGACGCGGTGGCGGCGATGCTGTCCGATGCGATCGACCGCAAGGCAGCGCGCGCCGACTGGCCGAAGGGCCGCGCCGACGCCGATGCACCGCTCGCCGATCATGTGCTGGCGATGATCTTCGAGAAGAGTTCGACGCGCACCCGCGTATCGTTCGATATGGCGATGCGCCAGCTCGGCGGCAGCGCGATCATCATGGAAGCGGGCTCGATGCAGCTCGGCCGCGGCGAGACGATCGCCGATACTGCGCGCGTCCTGTCGCGCTATGTCGACGCGATCATGATCCGTACCGACGATCATGCGAAGATCGAGGAACTGGCGGACTTTGCGACCGTGCCGGTGATCAACGGTCTCACCGACCTGTCGCACCCGTGCCAGATGGTCGCCGACCTGCTGACGCTGGTCGAAAGCGGCAAGGCGCTTCCGGGGCTCGAGGTCGCATGGCTCGGCGACGGCAACAATGTCCTCGCCTCGCTGATCGAGGCGGCGGGCCTCTTCGGCTTTCATATCCGTGTCGGCGTGCCGCAGGGCTATGAGCCCGACGCGCGCTTCGTCGAAGCGGCGCGCGCGAGCGGCGCGCGTATCGACCTGATGCGCGATGCGCGCGAGGCGGTCGCCGGCGCCGACGTCGTCGTCACCGATACCTGGGTGTCGATGGGGCAGGATCATGCCCATAACAAGCTCGCGGCGATGGCGCCCTTTCAGGTCGACGAACGGCTGATGGGTGCGGCGAAGGGCGACGCGCTCTTCCTCCACTGCCTGCCCGCGCACCGCGGCGAAGAGGTCGTCGACGCGGTGATCGACGGCAAGCAGTCGCGCGTCTGGGACGAGGCCGAAAACCGCGTTCACGCGCAAAAATCGGTGCTTTTGTGGGCGCTCGAAAAGCTGTGAACGAAACAACCGAAACCTGGTTCGACCAACCGCTCGCCTTCACCATCGCCGAACGTCATGTTCGCGGGCGGATGGTGCGGCTGGGGCCGGTGTTGAATACGATCCTCGCGGCGCACAGCTATCCGCCTGCCGCCGAGAAGCTGCTCGCCGAGGCGCTGGTGCTCACCGTCCTGCTCGGCTCGACGCTCAAGGATGCGGGAAGCCAGCTGACCTTGCAGGCGCAGACCGGCGGTGGACCCGTCGAATTGCTCGTATGCGATTACAAGGATGGCGAACTGCGCGGCTACCTGAAGTTCGATGCCGAACGGCTCGCCGAGGTCGGGAGCGATCCGACGCTGTTTGCACTGTTCGGCGAGGGCTTTCTCGCGATCACGTTCGATCAGGCGGCGAGCGGCGAGCGCTATCAGGGGATCGTGCCGCTCGAAGGAACGTCGATCGGCGACGCGGCCGAACATTATTTCGAGCAGTCCGAACAGATCCCCAGCCTGATCAGGCTGTCATCGCGCCACGATGCCGAGGCGGGGTGCGTCGCCGGCGGCCTGCTGCTCCAGCATCTGCCCGAAGGCGAAGTCGGCCGCGACCGCCTTCATGTGCGGCACGACCATCCCGAGTGGGAACATGCGCGGACGATCGCCGAAACGCTGAAGGCGGGCGAACTCACCGACCCCGCGACCTCGCTCGAAACGCTAGCCTGGCGCCTGTTCCACGAGGAGGAGGTGCGTATCGAGCCGGGCGCGGCCATAACGCGCGGCTGCCGATGCAGCACCGACTATTTCGCGGGCGTGCTCGCCAAATTTCCCGAAGCCGAGCGGCGCGAAATGGCCGACGACGCGGGGGTGATCCAGATCGATTGCGCCTTTTGCTCGCGCCTCTTTCCGGTTCCGCTCGACGAGATTTCGGCGCCCTCCTGACCCGCCGACGCCGACCGTGCATCGACGAGACGAGGCATATCGTCGCCAAGCGGTTGAAATAGCATAGGGGCGTTGTTATCTCGGCCGCCGTGCAGGGGTCGCATTCTTGCCGAATGGCGTCGTTGGACAGGTGGATATGGCGATCGTCTCTCCCAAAACGCGTTACATTTTTGCCCTTGGCGCGCTGATCGGCGCGGGTTCGGTTGCGGCGCCGGCGCAGGCCCCGTCGCTCGCGATGCTCGACCGGCTCGAAAAGGGCCGGTGGGAACTGACCGAACGCGGGCAGCAAAAACCTTTGCAGACCATGTGCCTCGGCGACGCGCGCAAGATGATCCAGATCTATCATCCGCGCGGCGAATGTTCGCGCTATGTGATCGAGGACCGGCCCGATTCGGTCACCGTCCATTATACCTGCCCGGGGGCGGGGCACGGCCGCACGACCATCCGCTCCGAAACCAACCGCCTCGTGCAGATCGACACGCAGGGGATCGCGGGGGGCAAGCCCTTCTCGCAGGCGATCGAGGCGCGCCGCGTCGGAACGTGCGGCTGACCCGCGCGAACGGGTAACGCCGAATTAACCATTCATCGCGTATAAGGGCGGTACGACGCACCGATGTGTGTCCTTCTCCCTAACGGCATTCATGCCAAACTGGGTCGTATGGCATCTTGCCCTGCGGCCCATTTCTTTGTTGCGCCGCAGCACGCGCCCTTGCGCAGGCCGCCGCCGGGGCGTATCGGGCGCGCATGCAGATGATGCACGGAAAGACGATGATCGTCCTGCTTTCGGGCGGGCTGGACTCGATGGTGTGCGCGGGCCTTGCGCGCGAGGCGGGGGCGCGGATCGTCGCGCTGACGGTCGATTATAACCAGCGCCACCGCGTCGAGCTTGAGTCCGCGGCGCGGATCGCGGCCGCGGTCGGCGCCGCCGAGCATATTGTCTTGCCGCTCGATCTGCGGCGCTTCGGCGGTTCGGCGCTGACCGACGACATCGCCGTGCCGAAGGACGGCGTGGCGGAAGACGATATTCCGGTCACCTATGTGCCCGCCCGCAACCTCATCTTCCTGTCGCTGACGCTCGGCCTTGCCGAAGCGCGGCGCACGCAGGACATTGCGATCGGCGTCAATGCGCTCGACTATTCGGGCTATCCCGACTGCCGCCCCGAATTCATCGCCGGTTTCGAAGCGCTGGCGCGGCTCGCGACCCGCGACGGCGACAAGGGCGTCGATTTCAGGATTCACGCCCCGCTCCAGCATATGACCAAGGCCGACATCGCTGCCGAGGCGGCGCGGCTGGGTATGGATGCGGGCATGAGCTGGTCGTGCTACGACCCGACCCCCGAAGGGCTGCATTGCGGCCAGTGCGACAGCTGTCGCCTGCGCCACAAGGGCTTCGTCGACGCCGGGCTCGCCGATCCGACGCGCTACGCCGTCGCGGTCTGATCCGATGGCCTATGCGGTCAAGGAAATTTTCCTCACTCTGCAGGGCGAGGGCGTGCAGGCGGGGCGCCGCGCGGTGTTCTGCCGCTTCGCCGGCTGCAATCTGTGGACGGGCCGCGAGCAGGATCGTGCCAAGGCCATCTGCAAATTCTGCGACACCGATTTCGTCGGCACCGACGGAACGCTCGGCGGAAAATACGCCGATACGGCAGCGCTGGTGCGCGTCATCGGCGAATGCTGGGGCGAAGGCGGGGACGACCGCTTCGTCGTATTGACGGGTGGCGAGCCGATGCTGCAGGTCGACGATGCGCTGATCGACGCGCTCCACGACGCGGGCTTCACGATCGCGATCGAGAGCAATGGGACGCAGGCGGTGCCGCGCAGCATCGACTGGATCTGCATCAGCCCCAAGGCCGGAAGCGAGCTCGTTCAGACGAGCGGCGACGAGCTCAAGCTCGTCTGGCCGCAGCCGGGGAGCGACGTCGATCGGCTCGCGGCGCTCGACTTCCGTCACCGGCTGATCCAGCCGCTCGACGATCCGAACGCTGCCGCGAACGTTCGTGCGTGCATCGATCTGGTAATGGCCGATCCGCGCTGGCGCCTGTCGCTGCAGGCGCACAAGGCGCTCGGGCTGCGCTGAGGGTCAGTCGGCGACGGACTTGGTTGCCGCGTCGGGCTTGATCGACTGCTTGACCGTGGGAGCCGGAACAGCGTCCGGGTCGGCCTTTTCGTCGCCGTCCGGGGTGGCCGCCGTCGCTTCCTCGTCGCCGGCCTTCTTCTCGGCGGGTTTCGCGGCGCCGTCGTCGGGCGCGCTGTTGTCGACCGCAGTGCCGTCGACATTCGTATCGTCGAGGACGATCATCGAATCGCTGATCGTCCCGGGTTCGACCTCGACCGCGTCGAGCTTGGTCGTCGTCTTGTTCGTCGAATCGCCCCCGCCGCAGGCAGCGAGGGTCAGAAGGAGCGCGGCGGGCAGGGTAAGGCGGATCATGGGCGTGTCCTAATCGCTCGGCGAAAGCTTGTCGAGAAAGGCGGGAAGGGTCGCATGCAGCGCCGCATCGACCGCCGCGAAGTCCGCGTCGATGCCGAGCGCGGCGAGGCTCGTCACCGGAAATTCGGCGATCCCGCACGGCACGATGCCGCCGAAATGCGACAGGTCCGGGCTGATATTGAGCGAAAAGCCGTGGAGCGTCACCCAGCGCCGGACGCGCACCCCGATCGCCCCGATCTTCGCCTCGCACCCCTGCGGGTCGTCGGTCCAGATCCCGATGCGTCCTTCGGCGCGCCGCGCGGCGACCCCGAAGGCATCCAACGTGTCGATCACCCAGCCTTCGAGCGCCGAAACGAAACCGCGCACGTCGCGCCCGCGCTGCGCAAGGTCGAGTTGGACATAGCCGACGCGCTGCCCCGGCCCATGATAGGTGTAGCGACCGCCGCGTCCGGCGTCATAGACCGGAAAGCGCGGATCGAGCAGCTCGGCGGGATCGGCGCTCGTACCCGCGGTGTAGAGCGCCGGATGCTCGAGCAGCCAGATGCGTTCGCGCGCGTCGCCGGCATGGATCGCGGCGGCGCGCGTCTCCATGTCCGCAAGCGCCCCGGCATAGTCGGTGAGGCCGGGCGACACGATCCATTCGGGCGAGGCGGGGCGGGTCATCGTGCGGCTCTGCACCCCTGCGCGCGCCGACGCAAGAGACGCACGCTGCCAAGGCGCCGATCAGGACAAGGCTGGACAGCCGCGACGAAGATCGCCAGTCTGCGCGCGGCACTAAATCACGGAGAGATGATGCGGAAATTCGACATGGCTGCGGCATGGGACGATGCGCGGCAACTGATGCGATCCTATACGGCGCTCACCGTCGCAATTGCCGCGGTTTTCCTGTTCCTGCCCGCGCTCGCTTTCGCCTGGCTCGGTCCGACGCCGGTCGCACCGACCGACGGCATGGGGCTCGATCAGATGGTGCGCGTCTATGAACAGAATTTGGTGCAAAGCCTTGCGCCGCGCATCGGGGTCGCGCTCGCCGCGCTGATCGGCACCGCGGCAATCCTGCGGCTGTGGCTGGCGCGCGGCGGGGTGAGCGTCGGCGAATCGCTCGCCTTTGCCCTGACGCTCTTTCCGACGCTGATCGCGATCGAGTTGCTGACCAGCCTGGTGTTTGCGCTTGGCCTTCTGCTGCTCATCGTTCCCGGTCTCTATCTCATCGGCCGCCTTGCGGTAACGGTTCCCGCCGCGATCGATCGCGGGATCCGCAATCCGATCGAGGCCATCCGCACCAGCTGGCGGCTGACCGACGACAATGGTTGGGGCATCTTCTTCTTTCTGTTGTTGGTCACAATCGTGATCGGAATCGTCAGCATCATCGCGGGGGTGGTCACGATGTCGCTGTTCGGCGCCGAAACGGGCGCCGGAAGGATCGTCACCGGATTGGTCGGCGCGGCGTTCATCGCGGCCGGCAGCTTCGTTTCGCTGGCCGTCTCGGCGGCCGTCTACCGGCAACTTGCGGCAGAGGGCGCCGCAGGAGTTTTCGAGTAGGCCAGCAAGGCCGTCATGGAATTTTGCAGGGGAGAAAGCCATGAATCGGATAAGCATCAGTCAAGCCTGGTCCTATACGACCAGTTTCTTCAATGGGCAGGGCGTCAACCACGCCATCGTCCTGATCGGGGTCGGCATCCTCGTGCCGCTGATCCTGCAATTGCTGCTCGGCGGCGGGGCGACGATGTTCGATCCCGCGAGCATGGCCGAAGGCGGGGGCACGGCGGCGCTCGCCACGATGGGCGCCGGAGGCTTTCTGCTCAGCCTCGTCAACTATCTGCTCCAGACGGGGAGCTATTTCGCCTCGTGGCGGATCGGGTTGACGGGTGGCGCCGAGCCCCTCGGATCGGCGATCGGCTACGGCCTGATCGCCGCGCTGCCGGTGTTCCTGCTGACGCTGGCCATCCTACTCGTGCTCGGCCTCGTCGGCTTCCTCGTCTTCGGCAGCGCGATCATGTCGATGGCGTCGGGACAGCGGCCGAGCGACTCGGCGCTCGCGGGGCTCGGCCTCACGCTGTTTCTGTTTGTGCCGCTGTTCATGCTGTTCCTTGCCTGGGTCGCTGCGCGTTTCTGCTGCACCGGGCCGGCGATGGCCGATCAGCGGAGCTACAATGTGCTGAGCGGCCTCGGCACGTCATGGCGGATGACCGCGGCCTCGCAGTGGAAGATCCTCGCCTATTTCATCCTGCTCGGGATCGCGATGATGGTCGTCTTCATGATCCTCGGGATGATCGTCGGCGTCTCGGCCTTTGCCGGCGGGTTGCAGAGCACGGGTTCGATGTTCAGCCTGATCGTCGGCGCGATCATCATCAGCGTTCCGATGGCTTATCTGCAGGTCGGCGTTCCCGCGGGCATCTATCGTGCGCTCGGCGGTACGAGCACGAGCGAGGTGTTCGCCTGAACGAGCTCGGTCGAGGGGGCGCCGCGACGCCTCCTCATCACGCCCATTTGGCGAGCGGCGGCAGGCTCATCAGGATCGCGTCGATATTGCCGCCGGTCTTCAGCCCGAACAGCGTGCCGCGGTCATAGACCAGGTTGAACTCGGCATAGCGGCCGCGCCAGACGAGCTGTTCCTCGCGCTCGGCCTCGGTGAAGGGCTGGTTCATCCGGCGCCGCACGATCTGCGGAAAAACGTCGAGAAAGGCTTCGCCGACCGCGCGGGTGAACTCGAAATTGCGGTCATATTCGGCATCGTCGCCGCATTCGAGATGGTCGTAGAAGATGCCGCCGACGCCGCGATGCACCCCGCGGTGCGGGATATAGAAATAGTCGTCGGCCCATTTGGCATAGCGTTCATAGACGTCGGGACCAAAGGGCGCACAGGCGGCGCGCAGCCGCGCGTGAAAGGCGTCGGTGTCTTCCTTGCAGGGGATCGGGGGGTTGAGGTCGGCGCCGCCGCCGAACCAGCGCTTTTGCGTCACGAGGAAGCGCGTGTTCATATGCACCGCAGGCACGTGCGGATTCGCCATATGCGCAACCAGGCTGATCCCGGTGGCAAAAAAGCTCGGGTCGTCGCCCGCGCCGTGGATAGACTGCGCGAAATCGGGGGCGAAATGGCCGCCCACGGTCGAAACGTTGACCCCCACCTTTTCAAAGACCTTGCCGGTCATCACGCCGCGCACGCCGCCGCCGCCTTCGCCGGCTGCGATTCCGTCGGCCTCGCGGTCCCATGGCGTATAATCGAAGCGCGCCTCGCTTCCCGCTTCGGCCTCGATCGCCTCGAACTCGGTGCAAATGCGGTCGCGGAGCGATTCGAACCAGTCGCGGGCCGCCTGTTGCTGGGGATCGAGCGAAATCATGATGCGAAACCTTTCGTCTGCCGAAGCGCCTCGGCGAGCGCGATGCCAGCCGCGACCGCGACGTTCAAGGAGCGAAAGCCGGGCTGCATCGGAATCGCGACCCGCGCGTCGGCCGCGGCGTGGACATGCGCCGGCACGCCCGAGGATTCGGACCCGAACAATAGCATGTCGTCGGGGGTGAAGGCGAAGGCGGGAAGGGGGGTGGCGCCCGCGGTTGTCAGCAGCACGATCCGCTTGCCTTTCGCGGCGCTCCACGCGCGAAACGCGTCCCAGTCGGCGTGGCGCCGGACATTGGTGCGCACCGCATAATCCATGCCCGCGCGCTTCAAGGCGCCGTCGGAAAAAGGGAAGCCGCACGGCTCGACGATATGCGCCGCGGCGCCAAAGCAGGCCGCGGTGCGCAGCGTGGTGCCGACGTTGCCGGCGATATCGGGCTGGAAAAGCGCAAGGTCCATTGCGGTTCCATAGGACGGGCGACGGGCCAAATCGAGAGGCTGCCGATGCGATCATCGCGCGGCGGGGCAAGGGGAAATTGCCTGTTGGCAAGCCCATTATGTGCGGCTATCAGGCCCGCAATTCCCGGAGGGGCTGCCGGGGCGGACGCATGATCATGCGGGCAACGGGGTGGTCCATTTCGGCGGAATTTTGTCAGTTCACCCATGCAAGGGCAGTCGAATGGCCAGTGAAACCAATCTCAACGCCGGCATCGAAGAAGGCGTCCGGCGCCGGGATTTCATCAATATCGCCGCCGTCAGCTTCGCCGGGGTCGGCGCCGTCGCGGTGGTCCTCCCGCTGGTCAACCAGATGAACCCGTCGGCCGACGTCCTCGCGCTGTCGTCGACCGAGATCGACATTTCGGCCATCGAAGCCGGACAGGCGATCAAGACGAGCTGGCGCAAGCAGCCCGTTTTCGTGCGCAACCTGACCACTGCCGAGATCGCGGCGGCGAACAAGGTGCCGCTCAGCGAGCTGCGCGACCCGCAGACGCTGGCCGAGCGGACCAAGGTCGGCAAGGAAAACTGGCTGATCACCCTCGGCGTCTGCACCCACCTCGGCTGCGTTCCGCTCGGTGCTGCCGAAGGTGAACCGCGCGGCGATTTCGGCGGCTATTTCTGCCCGTGTCATGGGTCGCACTACGACACGGCGGCGCGCATCCGCAAAGGTCCGGCGCCGAAGAACCTCTTCGTGCCCCCCTATGAATTCACCAGCGACACCGCTGTAACGATCGGCTGAGGAGCGAGATTGAGATGAGCTTTCCCTGGGCCAAGCAATATGAACCCCGGCAGCCGCTGATGAAGTGGCTCGACGAGAAGCTGCCGCTGCCGCGCCTTGTCTACAATGCCGTCGGCGCGGGCTATCCGGTGCCGCGCAACCTCAACTATTTCTGGAACTTCGGCGTCCTTGCTGGGGCCGCGCTCGCGATTCAGATCATCACGGGCATCGTGCTCGCGATGCACTATGCCGCGAACGCCGGCGTCGCCTTCAATTCGGTCGAGCATATCATGCGCGACGTGAACGCCGGCTGGTTCATCCGCTACGCGCATATGAACGGCGCGAGCATGTTCTTCATCGTCGTCTATCTGCACATTTTCCGCGGCCTTTATTACGGTTCGTACAAGGCGCCGCGCGAGATGGTGTGGCTGCTCGGTGTCGTGATCTTCCTCCTGATGATGGCGACCGCCTTCATGGGCTATGTGCTTCCCTGGGGCCAGATGAGCTTCTGGGGCGCGCAGGTGATCACCGGCTTCTTCTCGGCGATTCCGATCGTCGGCGAGCCGATCCGCCAGTGGCTGCTCGGCGGCTTCGCGCCCGACAATGCCGCGCTCAACCGCTTCTTCTCGCTGCACTATCTGCTGCCCTTCGTGATCGCGGGCGTCGTGATCCTGCACATCTGGGCGCTGCACATTCCGGGATCGAACAACCCGACGGGCATCGAGGTGAAGGACGAACAGGACACAGTTCCGTTCCACCCCTATTACACCGCGAAGGACGGCTTCGGGCTCGGCGTCTTCCTGCTCGTGTTCGTGCTGCTGGCCTTCTTCAGCCCGAACCTGCTCGGCCACGCCGACAATTATATTCCGGCGAACCCGCTTTCGACGCCGGCGCACATCGTCCCCGAATGGTATTTCTGGCCGTTCTACGCGATCCTGCGCGCCTTCACCTTCAACTTCCTGTGGATCGACGCGAAGCTGTGGGGCGTCATCGCAATGTTCGCCTCGATCGCGCTGCTGTTCTTCCTGCCGTGGCTCGATAGCTCGCCGGTCAAGTCATCGACCTATCGTCCGCTGTACAAGAAGTTCTTCTGGGTGCTCGTCGTCGACGTGCTGGTCCTCGGCTATTGCGGCAAGAGCCCGGCCGAGCAGCCCTATGTGATCATGAGCCAGATCGCGGCGGCCTATTATTTCGCGCACTTCCTGATCATCCTGCCGATCGTGTCGCGGATCGAACGCCCGGCGCCGATGCCGAACTCGATCACCGAAGCGGTTCTCGCAAAGCATGCCGACGATACGTCGGCGGCAACGGCCTGAGCGCCGGACTTTAATAGGAGCTGAAACAGCCATGGTTCGTCCGCTCGGATTTCTCGTCGGTCTCGGTTTCATCGCGGCGCTGCTCTGCGCCATCTTCACGACGCCGCTCACCAACGAGCCCAGTGCCGCGCATGAATTCCACAAGGAACCGCGCCACCTCGCGCTCGCGAGCGACGGCCTGTTCCCGCGTTGGGATCTGCAAAAGATCCAGCGCGGTATGCAGGTGTACAAGGAGGTCTGTTCGGCCTGCCACAGCCTGAACCATGTCGCCTTCCGCGACATCGGCGAACTCGGCTATACCGAGGGCCAGGTGAAGAGCTTCGCCAAGGGCTTCCAGGTCCCGTCGATCAACCCCGACACGGGCGAACCGGCGACGCGTGATGGCTTGCCGTCGGATTATTTCCCGGCGCCCTATGCCAACGAAGTCGCGGCACGCGCGGCGAACAACAATGCGTTGCCGCCCGACCTGTCGTTGATCGTCAAGGCGCGCGAAGGCGGCAAGGACTATGTCTATTCGCTGCTCACGGGCTTCCAGAACCCGCCCGCGAACCTCCCGGACTCGCTGAAGCCGGCGACGGGGCTGCACTACAACCCCTATTTCGCCAACCTGAACCTCGCGATGGCGCCGCCGCTCCACGACGGTCAGGTGACCTTCGCCGACGGTTCGCCCAACGATGTGAAGAGCATGGCGAGCGACGTCGCCGCCTTCCTGGTGTGGACCGCCGAGCCGAAGCTGGTGAAGCGGGTGCAGGTGGGCTGGGCCGTGGCGCTGTTCCTCGTGATCTTCTGCGTTCTCGCCTATCTGTCGTACCGCAACATCTGGGCCGATAAAAAGCATTGATGGGGTAAGGGGGCGGCTGGGCCGATGATCGCGCTGCCGCCCCGTCCCGACCTCGACCTCGCGGCGCTCGTCCGCACCATCCCCGACTTTCCGAAGCCGGGAATTCAGTTCCGCGACATCACGACCCTCATCGGCGATGCCGCGGGCTTTTCCGAAAGCGTCCGCCGCCTCACCGACCGCGCCGCCGCCTATCGCCCCGACCTGATCGTCGCGGTCGAAGCGCGCGGCTTTCTGTTTGGCGCGGCGATGGCGACCACGATGGGTCTCGGCCTCGTCCCGGTACGCAAAGCGGGCAAGCTACCCGGCGTGACGATCGGCGTCGATTACGAGCTCGAATATGGCGTCGACCGGCTCGAACTGCACGAAGGCGCGGTGCTCGCGGGGCACCGGGTCATCCTGATCGACGACCTGCTCGCGACCGGCGGCACGATCCTCGCCGCGGCGCAGCTGATGCGCAACGTCGGGGCCGAGGTCGCCGCGGCGATGTTCGTCATCGACCTACCCGATCTTGGCGGCTCGCGGCGACTTGCCGAGGCCGGGGTCGCTTGCGAGACGCTGATCGCGTTCGATGGCGGTTAGCGGGCGGCGCAGCGGCTTTGGGGTGGGGAGCGGCCGTTCCCTAACTTTGTCATTCCCGCTTTCGCGGGAATGACAAAGTTATGAGACGTAGGATGTCCACCTCCGGTCGTCAGCCGACCGCCTCACCGCGCCGCAACCGCCCGCTTGCTTTGGGCAAAGAAAAAAGCCCGCGCCGAAGCGCGGGCTCTCGCCCCCTTGGCAAGCACGCCGGGATCAGAAGGGCAGCCAGCTCTGCTTCTTGCGGAACTTCATATAGCCGACATTGGCGCCCAGCCGCGCGCCGACGCCGACGCGGATCGGGATCAGCACGATGTCGCCGCTGCGCAGGTAGCTCGCGTTGAAACCGCCGATCAGATAGGCCGCGCCCTCACCCGCGGGGAAGCGCTTGTAGAGATCCTCGCTGTCGAAGAGATTATAGACGAGGATGAAGGTGTTCCCCGCATTGGCGCCCGCGTCGAAGCCGATCGACGGTCCGGTCCAATAGGCGGGCATCTCGCCCTCGACCTTGTGATAGAGCGTGCCCGATCCATAGCGCACGCCGATTCCGAGCGCGCCGCTCGCTTCGCGGCCGACGATATAGGCGTTGGGTTCGCCCTGCTTTTTGAGCACGTCTTCGATCAGGCTCGCGAGCCCCTGCGCGCCCTTGCCGAACACTCCCTCGGCGGCGCCGATCAGGTCGTCTTCCTTATAGGTCGTGCCCGGATCGACGGTCGTTGCGGCCGCCTGCGGATCGGTCGCTGCCGTCGAAACCGGTGCCGGATCCGTCGTCACCCCCGTGTCCTGCTCGCTGCCCGTCAGCAGGCCGCTATCCTGCGCGGGGTCGGCACTGTTCTGCGCGGGATAGGTCGGCGCCGGCGGCGGGGGCGTCTGGTCGGGGTTGTCGAGGTCCGAATCGATCACCGTATTCGGATCGACCTCGGTCATCTGCGCGGCGGCTGGGAGCGGCGACAGGGCGAGGCCGAGCGTCGCGACCGCCATCGCGGCGAATTTGGTTAAGACTGGACGCATGCGTTCCCCCAATATTCCGGTGGCGACGCGCAAATCTTCGCGTCGCGCGTTAATCATGACTCCCGCTGTGACTCGCGGGCAATGAACGGGCGATGACCCGAGTCGATTTTGCGCCGGATCGAATCCTTTTCGCCGCGAACGACATGGCACAGCTGCAAAAAAGGACAATATTGGGCGTTGCGGCCCGCCCCACTGCTGGCTATAGCGCCCGCTCAGGCCAACACTGTCGCCGACGCGGCGGGCCATGCGGAGACGTGGGTGAGTGGCTGAAACCAACGGTTTGCTAAACCGTCGTACTGGTAAATCCGGTACCGAGGGTTCGAATCCCTCCGTCTCCGCCACCTTCCTTTTTCGTTCGATTTCGGAGCGACGGCTCGCCCCCTAGCGCCGTTCGAGCCACCAGCGCTGGCGCCAGCCATATTGCGACGCGATGGCGCTGCCCGCGGCGTTGGTCGCGGGGCGAAAGCGGAAGCGTTCCTCGATCAGGCGGCAGGTGGTCGCATCGAGCGATGCATCGCCGCTCGATCGCGCGACCCGGCATCCGGTCACGCGACCCGTCGGCTGGACGGTGAAGCGCACCTCGACCTCGCCGCCGGATTTCGCGCGGCTTGCGGCTTTCGGATAGTCGCTGTCCTTGATGCGGCCGCTGAGCAGGACGGGGCGCGTTCCGCCGCCCGTGCCATCGCCCGAACCACCCGATCCGGTGCCGCTTCCCTGGCCCCCGGCGCCCGAGCCGGAACCGGGCGCCAGCGCCGCGCCCGCCGCGGGTTCGGTGCCTTTCCCCGGGCTCGGTGCCGCAGCGACGGGAGGTGGATCGGGAGGCCGAATTTCCGGTTCGGGCGCCGCAACCGGCGCCGCCTTTGCGACCTTTGCCGGCGGAGCGGCTTTGCCCGCGGCCTTGTCCCTGGTGTTGTCCGCTTTGGGTTCCGCGGGCGGCGGCGCGGGGAGGGCGATCGCGCTGATCGCCTCGCTCGCCGTGCGCACCGCGCTGAGATCGAGGCCGTTCGCCAGTCCCGCGCCGATCAGGGCGACGGCGGCCAGCGCGGCGCTGGCGGAGGCGGCCCGCTGCTGGCGCGAAAGCTGTCCGGTATAGACCATGCGACCCTTTCCGGACGCGCCGCCTCCGCGCGTCCTCAGGCCGACATCCTAGAGGAATTCGTCTAACGTGGACATGAACCGGTCGAACTGGTCGTGGTGGAGCCAGTGGCCGGCATTTTCGAACTCGATTACCTTCGCGGTATTGAAATGCTCGATCCGGCCGTCCTCTTCGGGATTGGAGGCCCAGCTGTCGGCACCGTAGAGGAGCAAGGTCGGACAGCTGATCGCCGACCACAGCGCTTCGATGTCGGCTTGCGGCAGGTCGAACACTGGCCAGACGTTCAGATAATTGTCGAACTTCCAGCTCCAGCTGCCGTCCTCGTTGCGGTTGATTCCCTGCACGGTCAGGTGGCGCGCCTGTTCGGGGGTCAGATAGGCGTTCTCCGCCATCATCCGCGCCAGTGCATCGTCGAGCGTCGCATAGCGCTTCGGCAAGCGCCCCGCCGCCTGGCGCTTGTCCTCGATCCATTTGCGGAAGCGGTCGCCGACCGGCGCCGCCGCGCGTTCGGCCAGCAGCTTGGGCGAGGGGCCGAGCCCCTCGATCGCAACGAGCTTTTTGACATTTTCGGGATAAAGCCCGGTGTAGCGCAGCGCGATATTGCCGCCGAGCGAGTGCGCAACGATCGTCACCGGCGCGAGGTCGAGCTGGTGGATCAGCTGCGCAAGGTCATAGACGAGCGTGTCCATGTCGTAATTGGCATCGGGTGACCAGGCGCTGTCGCCGTGGCCGCGCAGGTCAGGCGCGATGACATGATAGCGATCGGTCAGCTTTTCGGCGACCCAGTCCCAGCTCCGGCAATGGTCGCGCCCGCCGTGGACGAGCAGCAGCGGCGGTGCTTCTTCATTGCCCCAATCGACATAATGCAGCTTCAGCCGTTGCGAAATGAAGCTGTGCGAAGTGGGGCCTCTTGTCATCCTGTCGTCCTTGCTGTCTGGTTAGGGTCAGGACCCATGAATTGCGCGTTCGAGGCGTCGAAATGGCGAAGATATCGGGTTCGGGCGGGTGCAGCGGGTAGCATCGCTACCCGCAAGGCCGCACGGGCCTGAGATCGAAGCCATTTCGGCGTCGCTTCGCGATTTGACCGATTTTGCCCAGGGCGTCGTTGGAAAGTCTTGGAATATTATCATATGCCTGCGCCTTTCCTCCTCGCCCTGAGCAAAATCGCTTCAAACCTCGATCGCGCAATTCATGGGTCCTGACCCTAGGTTTCAAAAGGCGACCGAATCCGATCCGTCAACCCCGGATCGGAACCGGCAGAAGGGAGAGTGAGCGATGTCGACGTTCCGGGACAATCTTCTCGAGGGCAAGACCGCCTTCGTCGCCGGGGGCACCAGCGGGATCAACTTGGGCATTGCGAAACGCTTTGCCGAACTCGGCGCCAGGGTCGCGGTTGCGGGACGCGACCCCGACAAGGCGCAGCGTGCGGCCGCGGAGATCGGCAAGGGCGCGATCGGCCTCTCGGGCGACGTGCGCGATTATGACGCGATTCGCGGGGTGATGGAGACGGTGGCCGCCAAGCTGGGTCCGATGGATATCGTCATATCGGGCGCCGCGGGCAATTTCCTCGCGCCGGTGCTCGGCATGTCGGCGAACGCGTTTCGCACCGTCGTCGACATCGACCTCAACGGCACGTTCAACGTGTTCCGCGGTTGCCACGACCTGCTGAGGACGCCGGACGCGTCGCTGATCGCGATCACCGCGGGGCAGGCGGTCAACGCCTCGGCGCTGCAGGCACATGCCTGCGCCGCGAAGGCGGGGATCAACCAGCTGATCCGCGTTCTCGCGCTCGAATGGGGTCCCGACGTGCGGGTGAACGGCATTTCGCCCGGACCGATCGCCGATACAGAAGGGATGAAGCGCCTCGCCCCCGACGACGCCTCGCGCGAGGCGCATTATGCGCGGATCGCAATGAAGCGTTGGGGCAGGATCGAGGAGGTCGCCGAATCGGCGGTGTTCCTCTGCTCGCCCGCCGCAAGCTACATCACCGGCACGATCCTCGATTGCGACGGCGGCAGCCAGGTCGGGGACGCATCGCGCATCGACCTCGCGCGCGGCATGGCGTAACGCATCGCCCAGACGCGTCCAGAGCGGGCGCCAAACCGAAAAAGAGGGAAGGGGCGGCGCCCGTGGATCTGGCACCCTATCGCGCGCATCGGCGCATCTTGACCGCGAGCCTTGTCGGCACCGCGGTCGAATTTTATGATTTCTATATCTATGGCACCGCGGCGGCGCTGGTCTTCGGCCCGCTCTTTTTTCCGTCGGAGTCCGAATCGGCCCAGCTGATGCTCAGCTTCATGAGCTTCGGCCTCGCCTTTTTCGCGCGGCCCGTCGGCGCGGTGGTATTCGGGCACTTCGGCGATCGCATCGGGCGCAAGTCGACGCTTGTCGCGTCGCTGATGCTGATGGGCGGATCGACGCTGCTCATCGCTTTCCTGCCGACCTATGCGATGGCGGGCTGGATCGCGCCGCTGCTTCTTTGCATCCTGCGCTTCGGGCAAGGCTTCGGACTGGGCGGCGAGTGGGGCGGCGCGGCGCTGCTCGCGGTCGAATATGCGCCGCCCGGCTGGCGCGGACGCTTCGGCATGTTCCCGCAGCTCGGCGCGCCGGTGGGGTTCATCGCCGCGAACGGCCTGTTCCTGCTGCTCGGCCTGTGGCTCAGCGACGCCGATTTCGCTGCATGGGGCTGGCGCATCCCCTTCCTCGTGTCGGCGGTGCTCGTCGGGCTGGGGCTGTGGGTAAGGCTCAGGATCCGCGAAACCCCGGCCTTCGCCGAAGCGATGGAAAAGGAGCCGCCGATCGGCGTGCCGATGGGTGAACTCTTGCGCAGCCACGCGCTGACGACGCTCGCGGGCACCTTCGCGGTCGTCGCCTGTTTCGCGATCTTCTATCTCGCGACGAGCTTTGCGCTGGCGCACGGCACGACCGCGCTTGGTTATCCCAAGGAGGAGTTTCTGCTGATCCAGCTCGGTGCGATCCTCTTCCTCGCGCTCGGTATCGTCGTCGCCGGCTATTGGAGCGACCGCGCGAGCGCGCAGCGCGTGCTCGGCTGGGGCTGCGCGGCGACGGTGCTGATCGGTTTCGTCTTCGGTCCGTCGCTCGCGTCGGGCGCATGGGTCCTTGTCGCGCTCGGCCTGTCGGCGTCGCTGTTCGTGATGGGGCTCGTCTATGGCCCGCTCGGCGTCTGGCTGCCGGGGTTGTTCCCGGTGCGCGTGCGCTACACCGGCGCGTCGGTCGCCTTCAACGTCGGCGGGATCATCGGCGGCGCCGGGGCGCCGATCGCCGCGCAATGGCTGAGCGACCAAGGCGGGACGAGCTTCGTCGGCCTCTATCTGGGGGTCGCCGGGCTGCTCAGCCTGCTCGGCCTGCTGCTCGTCAGGAAGCAGGCCGCAGCAACGTAATCCGCGCCTTGCCGACGCGGCGCTCGGCGTCGATTTCGAACCCCGCGATCGTCACATCCTCCTTGTCGGCGGTCTCGATCGAAATCCAGCTATCGGGGCCAACCCAGCCGAGCCGAGCTAGCTTGTCGAGCGCGACGCTGCCGGCGGCCGTCCCATAGGGCGCATCGATCAGCAACAGATCATAGCTGCGCGGCGCGGGGCCGAGGGCCAGCACCGAACCGGCGCGCACCTCGGCACGGCTTCCGGCGCTAAGGGCCGCGAGATTCTTCTTCAGCGCGTCGAGCGCGTCCCGGTCCTGCTCGCCGAACAGGCAGCGTTCGGCACCGCGCGACAGCGCCTCGATGCCGAGCGCGCCCGAACCTGCGAACAGGTCGGCGACATGGAGTCCCTCGAAACTGCCGAGCCGGCTCGCGAGCATCGAGAAGAGCGTTTCGCGCGTCCGGTCGGCGGTCGGGCGCGTCGCGTCATTCCTGGGCGCGAGCAGCTTGCGGCCGCGCCATTCGCCGGCGATGACCCTCATTTCGCCATGCGCCGCCGGAACTGGAACAGCGTGTCGCGCGGGACGATCTCGACCGCGCCGACATCGAGTCCCTCGACGGTGAATTCGCCGTAGCGGGTGCGGATCAACCGGCTGACCTGCAAACCCAGATGTTCGAGAACGCGGCGTACCTCGCGATTCTTGCCTTCGGTCAGGGTCAGCTCGATCCACTGGTTGCGCCCGGTGCGGCGCTCCAGATTGGCGTCGATCTTGCCATAGCGGATGCCGTCGATCGTGACGCCAAGCGCCAGTTCCTCGAGCTGCGCCTGGCTGATGTCGCCGAATGCGCGCGCGCGATAGGTGCGCTCGACCCCGCTCGCGGGCAGTTCGAGCTGGCGCTTGAATTCGCCGTCGTTGGTGAGCAGCAACAGCCCCTCGGTATTATAGTCGAGGCGTCCGACCGGCATCAGCCGCGGCAAGCCCTTGGGCAAGGCGTCATAGATCGTCTTGCGCCCCTTCGGATCGCGCGCCGCGGTCAGGCAGCCCGCCGGTTTGTGAAAGCGATAGAGGCGTGTCGACACGGGCTTGGCGACCGGATTGCCGTCGACCGTCAGCCCGTCGAGCGACGTCAGCAGCGGCGCGGGCTGCGCTATCGTCTCGCCGTTCAACGCGATGCGGCCCTCCTCGATCATCCGCTCGACGTCGCGGCGCGACCCCACTCCCGCGCGCGCGAGCAATTTGGAAATGCGCTGCGGTCCCTCTTCCTCCCGCGCGTCTTCGGCTGGCTTGCGGGCGGGGTGTTCGGTCCGCGCACCGCGGCGTCCGCGCGGTGCTTCGCGTTCGCCGGCAGAGCGGGAAGGGGGGCGGGGAGGTCGGCGCGTCGTCATGGGAACGGATGGGGCTTTCGTGTCGTTATTTGCAACAGGGGTGTTGCCGTGCGGCCACGCTCATAGCCGGAAAAGCATCGCTTCGTCGATGGCAAGCAAAAGGTCGCTTGCAGGCGGGGCGGGCCGGAGTCATGCCGCCGAAGAAGGAGTGCCCATGTTGTTCGCGTCGCGTCCGTCGTGCATCAAGCGGCTGCTGGTCATCGAGGATGACCCGCTGGTCGCGTTCGACAATGAGCGGACGCTGAAGCACGCGGGCTATGACGTCGTCGCATCGGTCGATTCGGGTGAGGCGGCGGTGGCGCTTCTTGCCTCCGAAGCGGTCGATGCGTTGGTGCTCGACCTGGCGCTCGCGGGTCATATGACGGGGCGCGAAGTCGCCCGGATCGCGCGCGATCGCGGCATTGCCGTATTGCTCGTTACCGGGAAATGCCCTGACGACGCCGGCGACATCGCGCTCGCCTGTCTCAACAAGCCGCACAGCGCCGCGGCGCTCGTCGGCGCCTTGCGCGCGATCGAGACGATGATCTGCAAGAATGAGCTGCCGCGCAAGGTCAGCGGGCTTCAGACCTATTGGCGTCCCGAAGCGGCGTAACTTGTTTCCCTCTGCCGCCGAATGCTATCCGGACCCGCAGCGGGGGCGGATGGGAGATAGGTAGATGAAAATCCTGCTCGGCCTTGGCGGTGTCGTCGCGCTCGCCGCAGCGGTGCTGCTGTTCGGTTTTCCGAATCATGCGCCGGCGACGAGTCCTGCGAAGCCTGCGCTGACAGAGCCGGTGCTCGTCGAACTTTTCACCAGCCAGGGCTGCTCGTCCTGCCCGCCAGCCGACCGCCTGCTCGCCAGGCTCGACGGCGAAAAAGGCGTGGTCGCGGTGAGCCGGCCGGTCACCTATTGGGACCGGCTGGGCTGGAAAGACACGCTCGCGCGCAGCGGCAACGACCGGCTCCAGCGCGACTATGCGGCACGCGGCATCCCCGGCAGCGGCGTCTATACCCCCGAAGCGGTGGTGCAGGGCGCGGCGGCGGCAGTCGGCTCGAACGAGCGGGCGCTCCGCGACCTGATCGCCACGAGCCGTAAGGAAAAACCGATCGCACTTGCGCAGCAGGGCATGGAGGTCGTCGCTTCGCGCCCGCGCGCCAACGTCGAACTCCGCTTCCTCGCGGTCGCAAGCCATTCGATGGTCGACATCGCCAAGGGCGAGAATCGCGGTCGCCAGATCGGCTACACCAACGTCGTCCTCGCCGAACAACTCGCCCCCTGCGACCCCTCGCTCGCGTGCCGCGCGCCGATCCCCACGGGCATCGCGGGCCGCAAGGGCGCCGACCGCTGGGCCGCGGTGCTGCAGGACCGCGACGGCGGAACGGTGCGCGCCGTGCGCTGGATACGCCCGGCGGCCTAATCCCCGCTTCCAATTTGCCGCCAAGGCTTTAGGCCTGTCGCCCTGACGGATGGGACCGCATCGGGCGGCAAAGGGAGGGTCGTCATGCAGCTAGGCCTCGACAGCGCGATACTGGTCGGTGTGATCGCGCTCGTCGTCGGGCTGGCCTATGTCATTCCCGCCTTCGCCCCCTATCGCAAGCCGATGCCGATCGTCGCCTTCCTGCTCGGCATTTCGAGCGGCTTTCCGCTGACGCTGCTGCTTGCGACGATGACCTTCTGGCTATCGAAAGTCGGGATCGACAAGTCGACCATCGGCTTCGCGATCGGCCTGACCACGCCCTACACGCTCAAATTCCTGTGGGCTCCACTCGTCGACAAGCTGCCCATCCCAATCCTGACCCGCCTGTTCGGGCAACGCCGAAGCTGGCTATTCCTCATTCAGGCGCTGCTCGTCGTCGCGATCTGGCAGCTCGGCGCAAGTAATCCGACCAATGACAATCTGGCGCCTTTCGCGGTCTGTGCGATCATCGTCGCCTTCCTCTCGGCGACACAGGACATCGTCATCGACGCCTATCGCATCGAGATTTTGACCGACGCCGAGCTTCCGCACGGCACCGCGATGAACCAGTTCGGTTATCGCACCGGCAACCTGATCGCTGGCGTTGGAACGATCGCGCTCGCTTCGCCCGAGGGATTGGGTCTGGGATGGGCTGCCGCCTATGCTTTCACCGCGCTCGCGGTCATCCCTGCGGCGATCGGCGCGCTTTTCGCCGGCCCGGGACGCTTTCACCCGGCGCACGCGCGCGGCGGCGAGCATGGTTTCGCGGCGTGGATAAACGAAACGGTCATCAGTCCGTTCCGCGAGTTTCTGGGCCGCCACGGCGCGGTGCTGATCCTGCTCTTCGTGCTGATTTACAAGGTCGGCGACGCGATGGGGCAGGGGATGCTGAACCCGATGATCGTCGAACTGGGGTTCACCGACACCGAGTTCGTCGCGATCAACAAGGGCGTGGGCTTCGTCGCGCTGATCATCGGATCGGCATGCGGCGCGCCTTTTATCGCGTGGCTCGGCATGGGACGCGCGCTGCTGGTTTCGGGGCTGATGATGATGTTCAGCAATCTGCTCTTCGCGGTGCTGGCATCGGTCGGTCATTCGCCGCTGATGCTGGCGATCGCTGTGGGGACCGAAAATTTCACGAGCGGGATCGGCCTCACCGTCTTCGTCACCTATCTGTCGGGGCTATCGAGCCTTGCCTACACCGCGACCCAGTTCGCACTGCTCTCGTCATTCGCGGCTGTCGGCCGAACATGGCTCGCCGCGCCTGGCGGATACATCGCCGAGCAACTGGGCTGGGTCGGTTTCTGGCTGTTCACCGTCGCTATCGCCGCGCCGGGCATGCTGCTCCTGTGGCTGCTCTGGAAACGCGGTTTCGTGGTTCAGACCGTGCGCCAGCCGAGTACCGAGGACGACGGGCATGAGGAATTCGCCGCGCCAGACGACGGACGGCCTATTCCGGCAGCTCCCCGTTCGCCCTGAGCACCTCGCCGGCGAGATAGAGCGAGCCCGCAACCAACACGATTTCATTGGCCGGATCGACCTCGAGGCCGGACAGCGCCGCCTCGACCGACGCGGCGGCCTTCGCACCGCCACCGAACGCCGTCGCGTCGTGATGCTCGTGCCCCGGCACCGGAACCACCGTCACCGATGCCAGCTGCCGCGCCAGCGGCGCAAGGATCGCATCGGGGTGCTTGTTCGCGAGCATCCCGCTGACGAGGTGGATACGGCGCGGCTCGCTTCCGAAAAAGCGGGCGAGATGCGTGCCCGCATCGGCATTATGCGCGCCGTCGAGCCAGATTTCGGTCGCTGGCGGGACGAGCGCGGTGAGCGGTCCGGGCTCGAGCCGCTGCAGCCGCGCCGGCCAGAAGGCGGTTGCAACCCCCTTTGCAATCGCGTCGGGGTCGGGCTTCGCGCCCGGCGCGATATGAAGCATTGCGATCGCAAGGCCGGCGTTGCGCATCTGGTGCAGGCCCGGCATCCGCGGACGGAGCAGCGCAGGTAACGTCCCGTCCATCGACGACCAGCGGAACGCGTCGCCGACGGACTCGACCGACCAGGCCTCGCCCTCGACGAAGGGCGCGACCCCGGCCGCCTCGGCGCGCGCCTCGATCACGCGCGCGAGCGGTTCGGGATAGGCGAGCGTCGCGAGCGCGGCGCCGGCCTTGACGATCCCCGCCTTCTCCCACGCGATCCGTTCGGCGGGCGGCGAGGGCGTGCCGTCCTCGGGGGCGAGCAGAAAGGCCTCATGGTCGATGCCGAGTGACGCGATGCCGGCGACTGCGGGCGCGGGAATGATGTTCGTGGCGTCGAGACGGCCGCCGAGGCCGACCTCGATGATGCAGTCGTCGGCGGGGGTACGCGCAAAGGAGAGGAAGGCGGCGGCGGTCGTCACCTCGAAGAAGCTCGCCTGCAAACCGTCGGCGGCATCGAGCACCTCTTCGAGCAGCGCCGCGAGCGGCGCATCGTCGATCAGCTGGCCCCCCAGGCGGATACGCTCGTTGAAGCGCACCAGATGCGGACTCGTATAGGCGTGAACGTGGCGTCCCTGCGCCTCGAGGATCGCGCGCAGATAGGCGCAGGTCGACCCCTTGCCATTGGTTCCCGCGACGTGAAAGCTGCGCGGCAGCCGCTCCTGCGGATTGCCGAGCCGCGCGCAGAGCTCGGCGATGCGCTCAAGCCCCAATATATCGCGCCCCGGCGAAAGCGCCGCGAGGCGGTCGAGTTGCGCCTGGACGGCGGGATCGGAGCTATGCGCGTGGTCGGGCATTCTTTCCCCCTCTCCCCTTCAGGGGAGAGGGCCGGGGAGAGGGGGAATCTCCATAAGCCGGCCCGATGGGATTGCTTGGAAGAGAGTCCCCCTCTCCCTAGCCCTCTCCCCTGAAGGGGAGAGGGAATTACGCCGCCTTTTCGGGCGCCAGATAGCCGATCAGCCGCCCGAGCGTCGCGGGCAGATCCTTGCGATGCACCACCATGTCGATCATCCCGTGCTCGAGCAGATATTCGGCGCGCTGGAACCCCTCGGGCAGCTTTTCGCGGATCGTATTCTCGATCACGCGCTGGCCCGCGAAGCCGATCAGCGCATTGGGCTCGCTGATTTGCACATCGCCGAGCATCGCATAGCTCGCGGTGACGCCGCCGGTCGTCGGGTCAGTCAACAGCACGATATAGGGCAGGCCGGCGCGCCGCAGCCGCTGGAGCGCGACGGTAGCGCGCGGCATCTGCATCAGCGACAGCGTGCCCTCCTGCATCCGCGCGCCGCCGGCGGCGGTGATCGCGACATAGGGGCAGCCGCGCTTGATCGCTTCCTCGACCCCGGCGACGAAGGCCTCGCCCACGGCGACGCCCATCGACCCGCCCATGAAGGCGAAATCCTGGACGCCGACCACCACCGGGCGGCTGTCGATGCGGCCGAACGCATTCTGATAGGCATCGCGCTCGCCGGTCTGCGCGCGCGCCGCCTTGATGCGGTCGACATATTTCTTGGTGTCGCGGAATTTGAGCGGATCTTCGGGCGCGGCGGGGGCGGGGAGGATTTCGTGCAATCCGCCGTCGAACAGCTGCGCGAAACGCTCCTTGGCGCCGATGCGGTCGTGATGGTCGCAGCGCGGGCAGACGTTCAGATTGTCCTCCCACTCCTTGACGAACACCATTTGCTGGCACTGGCGGCACTTGTGCCAGAGATTGTCCGCCGTATCGCGCTTCGCGGTGAAGGGCAGGGCGTTGCGGACGCGGTCGAGCCAGCTCATGCGGCTATCTCCTTTGCGCCGTGGATAGCATCGGCAAGGGTGCGAGTGAAGGTTTCGAGGTGCGGCGCGGCGGCGTCGCCATGCTCGGCGATGATATCGACCAGCGCCGAGCCCACCACGACACCGTCGGCGACGCGCGCGATGGCGGCGGCCTGGTCTGGGGTGCGAACGCCGAAGCCGACCGCGACGGGGAGGTCGGTGGCGGCCTTCAGGCGCGCGACCGCGTCCTCGATGCTCGCCTGCGCCGCCTGCTGCAGCCCGGTGATGCCCGCGACCGACACATAATAGAGGAAACCGCCCGCGCCGTTCAGGACGTCGGGCAGCCGCGCGGCGTCGGTGGTCGGGGTCGCGAGGCGGATCGGATCGACGCCGGCGGCACGGAGCGCGGGGCCGAGCTCGGCATCCTCCTCGGCCGGCACATCGACGCAGATCACCCCATCGACGCCCGCCTTCGCGCATTCTGCGGCGAACCAGTCGGCGCCGCGGATCGTCATCGGATTGGCATAGCCCATCAGGACGAGCGGCGTGTTCGGATGTCGTGCGCGAAAGGCGGCGGCGAGCGCGAAAATGTCGGCGGTGGTCGTTCCCTTGGCAAGGCTGCGCAAATTCGCCTTCTGGATCGCCGGACCATCGGCCATCGGATCGGTGAACGGCATGCCAAGCTCGATCACATCGGCGCCCCCCGCGACGAGCGCGTCGAGGTTCGCGGCGGTGTCGCCGTCGCCCGCGGTGATGAAGGCGACGAGCGCGGAATGCTGCTTGGCGAAGGCAGAAGCGAAGCGAGTCATATAGCCCTCTCCCCTTCAAGGGAGAGGGTTGGGAGAGGGGGAGTCAGGAACAAGGTCAACTGCTCCAACACCCCCTCCATGTTCGTCAACACATCGTGGTTGGTAAATCTGATCACCCGATAACCCTGTTCTTGAAAATAGGCCGTTCTGATGCAGTCATATTGCTCCTGGCTACCATGCGTGTCGCCATCGACTTCGATCACCGTCATTGGTTCGCGTGACGAGAAGTCGGTAATATAGGTCCAATAACCTTCTGTCTGCGAAACTTGACCCCGTGAAAGCGCGCGGCGCGAAGTTGAAGCCATAGACGAAGCTCGGGCTCGGTCTGTTCGCTCCGCATCTGCCTGGCGAATTCGACGAGCCTCCAGTCCCGCATCATATGTTCCCCTCTCCTAACCCTCTCCCCTGAAGGGGAGAGGGCTTTTTAGAGCGTCACCCCCAGCGCATCCGCGACGGTGAAAATATCCTTGTCCCCCCGACCCGAGCAATTGACGATGATGACCTTGTCCTTGCCCAGCGTCGGCGCAATCCGTTCCGCCGCGGCGATCGCATGTGCCGACTCCAGCGCCGGGATGATCCCCTCGAGCCGCGTCAGCTTCTGGAAGCTCGCGAGCGCCTCGGCGTCGGTGACGGGTTCGTAGCGGACACGACCGATGTCGTGCAGCCAGCTATGCTCCGGACCGATCCCCGGATAGTCGAGTCCCGCCGAAATGCTGTGGGCCTCGGTGATCTGGCCGTCCTCGTCCTGCAGCAGGTAGGTCTTGTTGCCGTGGAGGATGCCCGGCTTGCCGCCCGCAAGGCTTGCTGCATGCTTGCCGTCCAGCCCTTCGCCCGCGGCTTCGACCCCGACGATCTCGACACCTTCGTCGTCGAGGAAGGGGTGGAACAGCCCGATCGCGTTCGATCCGCCGCCCACGGGGGCGATCAGCATGTCGGGCAGGCGCCCTTCGGCTTCGAGTATCTGCGTGCGCGCTTCCTCGCCGATCACCGACTGAAAATCGCGCACGAGCTGCGGATAGGGATGCGGCCCCGCGACCGTACCGATGATGTAGAAGGTATCCTCGACGTTCGCGACCCAGTGGCGCAGCGCCTCGTTCATCGCGTCTTTCAGCGTCTTGGCGCCGCTCTCCACCGCGACGACTTCGGCGCCGAGCAGCTTCATGCGGAACACATTCGGCTGCTGCCGGGCGACGTCGACCGCGCCCATGAAGATGGTGCAGGGCAGGCCGAACAGAGCCGCGACGGTCGCGGTCGCGACGCCGTGCTGGCCCGCGCCCGTTTCGGCGATGATCTTGGTCTTGCCCATCCGCTTGGCGAGCAGGATCTGGCCGATGCAATTGTTGATCTTGTGCGCGCCGGTGTGGTTGAGATCCTCGCGCTTCAGATAGATTTTTGCCCCGAAGCCTTCGCTGGCGCCCGCGCGCACGTCTTCGGTCAGTCGCTCGGCAAGCCACAGCGGGCTCGGGCGGCCGACATAGGTTTTGAGCAGATGCTCGAATTCGGCGCGGAACCGATTGTCGGTTTGCGCCGCGCGATATTCGCGCTCGAGGTCGAGGATCAGCGGCATCAGCGTTTCGGCGACATAGCGGCCGCCGAATTGCCCGAAATGGCCGCGCGCGTCGGGGCCGGTGCGAAGGCTGTTGGGAAGCTGGGTCATCGTCCTGCCGCTTTAAGGAAAGCCTCCATCTTGTCCACATCCTTGACACCCGGCGCGCTTTCGACGCCGGTCGAGACATCGACGAGCGGCGCGCCGGTTTCGGCAATCGCTGCCGCGACATTGTCGGGATCGAGACCGCCGGCGATGCCCCAATCCATCGTATGGCGATGGTTTTTGAGCAGCGACCAGTCGAAGCGTGTGCCGGTGCCGCCGGGGAGTGCCTGTGCCGGCGCGTCGAACAGGATGCGGTCGGCGATGCCGCGATATTTCTGCATCCGCTCGAGCGTCCCCGCATCCTTGAGGCCGATCGCCTTCCACGCCTCGATCGCGACATGCTGCTTGACCGCGGCGATCCATTCGGGGGTCTCGCTGCCGTGGAACTGCATGATGTCAGGCTTCACCGTCGCGACCGCCTTGCCGGTGAGTTCGGGCTGCGCATTGACGAGCAGCAGCGCCACCTTGACCGCCGAGCCCGCGCGCTGGCGCAGCGCCGCGGCGGTGGCCAGGTCGACGTGGCGCTGGCTCGGCTCATAGTGGACGAGGCCGATATGCGTCGCGCCGAGCCGGATCGCGGCATCGACCGCGTCGGGGGTGGTAAGGCCGCAGAATTTGACGAGTGGGGGCATGATTTGGCTCATTTGGTCGTCATTGCGAGCGGAGCGAAGCAATCTCCAGCTATCGGCAATGCAGAATTGGGGACTGGAGATTGCCGCGTCGCCTTCGGCTCCTCGCAACGACGAAGCGCGAATTTAAGGCCTAAAGCGTCGCCTCGATTTCGCGCGCTGCGAGGTCCGGGTCCGACGATTGGCTGATCGGGCGGCCGACCACCAGGATCGAGGCACCATCGGAAAGCGCTTGCGCCGGGGTGACGATGCGCTTCTGGTCGCCGGCCTTGCCGTTCGCGGGTCGGACGCCCGGGACGACGAAGAAGCCGCCGGGCCAAGCATTGCGCGCCGACTTCACTTCCTGGCCCGAACAGACGATGCCGTCGAGCCCCGCCTCGCGGGCGAGCGCGGCCAAGCGGACGACCTGATCGTGCGGCGTCCCGCCAACGCCGATGTCGTCGAGATCGGGCGAATCGAGGCTGGTGAGCACCGTCACCGCGACGACCTTCGTTCCGGCTCCCGCCACCGCCTTCGCCTCTTCGAGCATCGCGCGCCCGCCCGCCGCGTGAACCGTCAGCACGGCAGGCTCGAGCGGGCGCAGCGCCTGGATCGCCTTCGCCACGGTATTCGGAATGTCGTGGAGCTTCAGGTCGAGAAAGATCGGTAGCCCGACTTTCGCCATTTCATGGACGCCGTGGTGGCCGTTGGCGCAGAAGAATTCGAGTCCCAGCTTCAGGCCGCCGACATGGTGCCGGACCTTTTGCGCGAGCGTCTGGGCGGCGTCGAGGTGCGGCGTGTCGATGGCGAGGTAGAGCGGCGATGTCATTGCGTTTCCAATGGCGAGGGCGGGATGTCGTTCACCGGCGGCGGGGCGGGCGTTGGAGCGGGGACCGTATCGGCAGGGCGGCCAGCCATGGCGCGCAGATCGGACAGCTGACGCTCGCTGTGGTCGAGCCGGCGGTTCAGCGTCCAGCGCGAGGCGCGCAGCGCGATCCACAACGGCACGCTGCCGATCAGGAACGAGACGAGGATCAGCACCGGCAGCTTGGTGTCGAGCACCTGTCCCGGCCAGATGGTCACGGTCACCGGGATCCAGTTCGCCATCGAAAAAATGACCAGCACGGCGGTCAGCAAGACCCAGATGATCGTTCGCAGGATTCCCACTTCGTTGCTCCTCGTGCGGCCCCGCTCTATTTCTAAGCGAGTTTCGTGCGCGTTTCCAGCCTATGCGGCGCCGAATACGCGCGCGAAGATCGTATCGACATGCTTCATATGATAGCCGAGGTCGAATAGTTCCGTGAGCTGTTCCGCCGACAGGCGCGCGGTGACCTCGGGATCGGCCTTGAGCAATTCGAGCAGCGACAGTTCCCCGTCCGATTCCCACACCTTCATCGCGTTGCGCTGGACGAGCGCATAGCTGTCCTCGCGGCTGGCGCCCGCCTGCGTCAGCGCCAGCAAAACGCGCTGCGAATGGACGAGCCCGCCCATGCGGTCGAGATTCTTCTGCATCCGCGCCGGATAGACGAGCAGCTTGTCGATGACCCCGGTCAGCCGCGCGAGCGCGAAGTCGAGCGTGATCGTCGCGTCGGGACCGATGAAGCGCTCGACCGACGAATGGCTGATGTCGCGCTCGTGCCACAGCGCGACATTCTCCATTGCGGGGATCGCCGCGCTGCGCACCATGCGCGCAAGGCCGGTCAGATTTTCGGTCAGCACCGGATTGCGCTTGTGCGGCATCGCCGACGAGCCCTTTTGTCTGGGCGAGAAATATTCCTCGGCCTCGAGTACCTCGGTGCGCTGGAGGTGGCGCACCTCGACCGACAGCCGCTCGATCGACGAGGCGATCACGCCCAGCGTCGCAAAGAACATCGCGTGGCGGTCGCGCGGGATCACCTGCGTCGATACCGGCTCGACCGCAAGGCCGAGCTTTTCCGCGACATGGGCTTCGACACGCGGGTCGATGTTGGCGAAGGTCCCGACCGCGCCCGAAATCGCGCAGGTCGCGATCTCGGCGCGCGCAGCCTCGAGGCGCGCCTTGCAACGCGCAAATTCGGCATAGGCTTCGGCGAGCTTGAGCCCGAAGGTGACGGGTTCGGCGTGGATCCCGTGGCTGCGCCCGATCGTCGGGGTCAGCTTATGCTCATAGGCGCGGCGCTTGATCGCCTCGAGCAGCGCGTCGAGGTCGGCGAGCAATATGTCGGCCGCCTGCGTCAGCTGTACCGCAAGGCAGGTGTCGAGCACGTCGCTCGACGTCATGCCCTGGTGCATGAAGCGCGCCTCGTCGCCGACCTGCTCGGCGACCCACGTCAGAAAGGCGATGACGTCATGCTTGGTCACCGCCTCGATCGCGTCAATCGCCGCGACGTCGATCGCGGGCTTCGTCGCCCACCAGTCCCACAGCGCCTTCGCCGCCGATTTGGGCACCGTGCCCAGCTCGGCGAGCGCGTCGGTGGCGTGCGCCTCGATCTCGAACCAGATGGAGAAGCGATTCTCGGCCGACCAGATCGCGGTCATGGCCGGTCGGGAGTAGCGCGGAACCATGCAATTTCCTTCCTTAGCGGCGCCTTGTCGGACAATCGGACCGAAACTGCGGCAGGGCGCGCCCTAGCAGGGGCCGGGTGTTTTTCCAATCGGGCGAAATCGGCAACTTTGCGCGTCGCTACCGGATTGATCGCATGCCCCTTCAATATGGGCGGTGGACCGCACGGACAGGCTCCGCCGCCGCTACAGGAGACCACAGATGTTGAAACAGATGCTTTTGATCGGCGTCGCCGCGATCAGCTTCCCCGCGCTTGCGCAGGAAACGCCGCCGTCGGGCGACGATATGGCACCGACGGAACAGATGCCCACCAACCCGGCTCCCGACACGGCGACGCCGCCGGTCGATCCGTCAACCACGCCGACCGACCCGACGACCCCGCCGAGCGATCCGACGACGCCACCCGCGGGCGAAGCGACGACCGAGCCGGGCGCGGCGACCCCGGATCAGGTCGCGCAGATCGTGAACCAGGAGTTCCCGACTTATGACGCCGACGCGTCGCAGGAGCTCAACGAAAACGAGTTCGCGACGTGGATGAAGAAGCTGCGCACTGCGACCGATCCGACGGTCGACCCCGAATCGGAGCAAGTGAAGAGCTGGATTGGTCAGGCTTTCGCGGCCGCCGACGCCGACAAATCGGGCGGCGTCACCAAGGAAGAACTGACCGGCTTCCTGTCGCGCGGCGCTTGATCGAGCGCCCTTGACGGGGTGGTGCAGCCGTCGGGATGGCCGGCGGCTGCATCCGAGACATCAGGAGCCGCCGGAGCGATCCGGCGGCTCTCTCTATGCGCGCACGACCTTCACGATCGCGAGGCGGCGCTGCTGACCTTCGCGGTCGGGCCACAGGATCGATTGTCCCTCGCGCATACCGATCAGCCCGGCGCCGACCGGAGTCAGGATCGACACGCGCCCCGCCGAAATATCGGCATCGGCGGGATAGACGAGCTCTACGGTGCGCGACTGGCCATTGCCTTCGTCGACGAATTCGACCTTGCTGTGCATCGTCACGACGTCGGCGGGCATTTTTGCCGCGGCGTGGATTTTGGCGCGGTCGATTTCCTGCAGCAGCAGCTCCGCGGCGGGCGAGCGCTCGCGCCGCGCGAGCGCGAGGTCGGTCAGCGTGTCGGCTTCGGTGTCGATCATGTGGATGGCCGGCCGCTTGGCCGGGGCGCGCTTGGTCATCGCTGAATGCTTTCAAGTCGAGCGCAGGCGCAGGGCCTGTCGCTGCATGGTGATGGTCGTGCAAAGGAAGTTCGGCCCCGGGTTCGGGGCGCGATGCTCCGGACCCGGGGCTAGCTGCCGGCGAGCAGCTGGCCCGCGTGCGAGTGAAGGCGCGAAGAGTGAAGACGACTCTGCATGCGCGCGATGATGTCTTGCCGACGCGGGCAAGTCAAACGCTCTAAAGCAGCCCCAGCGAGCGGAAACTGCGGAAATCCGAACCGCCGATGATGATATGATCGTGGAGCTGGATTCCCAGCCGCCCCGCGGCGTCGGCGATGTCGCGGGTGATCGCGATGTCCTGCCGGCTCGGTTCGGGGCTGCCGCTCGGATGATTGTGGACGATTATCATCGCCGCGGCGCCGAGCTCGAGCGCGCGCTTGACGATCTCTCGGATATAGATCGCCGACTGGTCGATCGATCCTTCGCTCGCCAGCTCGTCGCGGATCAGCATGTTGCGCGAGTTGAGATAGAGGACACGGACGCGCTCGACGTCGAGCGGCCCCATGTCGGCGCGCAGCCAGTCGAGCAGCGAATCCCAGCTCGACAGCAGCGGCTTGTCGCGAAACTCGCCCTTCAGCAGCCGCAAGCTCGTCAGCTGAACGATCTTCAGCGCGGCCACCGCGGTGTCGCCCATTCCCGGCACGCGGCGAAGCGATTCGGGATCGGCGCTGACGAGCTGCGCCAGCGACCCGAATTCGCCGAGCAGCGCCTTGGCGAGCGGCTTGGTGTCGCGGCGCGGGATGGCGAGCGCGAGCAGGTATTCGACCAGCTCGTAATCGGCCATGCCCTCGGCATCGCCGCCGATCAGCCGCGCGCGCAGCCGCGAACGGTGGCCCGTGTGATCGGGAACAAGGGCGGGCGTGTGGGCCATGCCCTGCGAATAACCGCCTTGTCGGCCTTGCTCAACGGTCATAGACATCGGCAGCCGGCAATGCGGACCAATTTCCTGCATCGAAAGGAGATTTCCGGCGTTGTGGTGCCGGATGGATTCGCGGTCGAAGGACGGTATTTGCGCCTCATGACAGCATCGGAGACCCGCGAAGCCACGTCCCAGACCAGGTTGCGGACAGTGCGCGATGCGTGACGAAGAAGCCGCGGCACCGCGCCCGAAGCGATTGTTCAAGAAGCGCTGGATGACTGCGGGCGCCGTTGCCGTGCTCGCGGTGGGACTCTGGCTCGCGCGCGAACCGATCGCCGACAGCTTCATTCGCGACCAGTTCGACGGTCGCGACATTCCCGCGCGCTATACGATCGACGAAATCGGCTTCAGCACCGAACGGCTGATTGACGTCGTGATCGGCGATCCGGCGAAACCCGACCTCACGGCCAAGGTGGTCGAGGTGCAGATGGCCTATGGCCTCTCCGGCCCATATGTCTCGACGATCCGCGCCGACGGGGTGCGGCTCTATGGTCGCTTCGTCGACGGCCAATTGTCGCTCGGCGCGCTCGACCGCTTTCGCGACCCGACCGACACCACGCCCTTCGCCTTGCCCGATCTGGCGGTGGCGCTGCGCGACGCCCGCGCGCGGATCGACACGCCATGGGGCGCGGTCGGCGCGGCGCTGAACGGGACGGGCAATCTGCGCAAGGATTTCACCGGCAAGCTCGCGATGGTCGCCCCGGCGGTTGCGGCGAGCGGCTGCATCGCGCGCGACGTCAGCTTCTATGGCGACGTGCGCGTGCGCGACGTGCGGCCGCAACTCGAAGGACCGCTGCGCGGACGCACGCTGAGCTGCGCCGACGGGGGCGTCGCGGCCGTATCGCCGCAGATAGCGCTCGACCTGTCGCTCGACGAAACGCTGCGCAGCTGGAAGGGCGAGGCCGACGCGGCGATCAGCCGGCTGACGGCGGGCGACATGCACGCCGATCGTGTCGCGCTGCTTGCGCGCTTCGACGGCACCGCCGAGCGCACCTCGCTCGCCACGGAGGCGAAGATCGCGCGGCTGCGCGGCCGTGATTTTTCGGCTGAAACCGTCGCACTCGACGCGAAGGCCACGATCGGTCGCGCGGCGCCGATCGTCAGCGGGACCATCCGTTTCGCACGGGCGGGCGCGAGCTCCGGCCTGCGCCGTTCGCTGGCCGATGCGGGCAAGGGGCTCTCCCAAACCCCGGTCGGCCCGCTGGCGGCAAAGGCCGGCGCGGCGCTGGCGGCGATGCTCGCAGACACCGGCGGCGGCGCGAACTTCCTGCTGACCGGCGAAGGGCCGGCGCAGCGCATCGAGGTGAGCGCGGCGAACCTTACAAGCGCGAGCGGCGCGCGGCTGTCGGGCGGCAGCGAAAGCCGCGTCGCCTATCTGTTCGGCGCCGATCGCCCGGCGTGGCTGATCGACGGCCTGTGGCGATTCGGCGGCGGCGGCCTGCCTTCGGGCGAGTTGACGCTCGACCGGAGCGCCGACGGCATTCTCGACGGCACCGCCCGCTTCGACAGCTATGCCGCGGCCGATGCGCGGCTGGCGCTCGATCCGGTGCGCTTTTCAACTGGCAAGCGCGGCACGATCCGCTTTACGACCCGCGCCGCGCTTTCGGGGCCGCTTGGCGACGGCCGCGTCGAGGGACTGTCGCTGCCGCTTTCGGGCGCGATCGCGCCGAGCGGCGGCATCGCGCTCGACGGCGGCTGCACCCGCGTCGGTTTCGAAAGGCTCAGCGCCGCGGGCTTCCGCTTCGACCGGACGGGGTTCGATCTGTGCAGCCATCCGGGCCACGCGCTGCTGAGCGCCGGCAAGGACGGGCTGCGCGGGCGGATTGCGATCCCGCGGATCGCGCTACACGGCACGAGCGGCACCTCGCCCTTCGCTTTCGAATCGGGACGCGGCGCGATCGACCTGGCGACGATGCGCTGGGCGCTCGCCGATGCCGATGTCCGGCTCGGCGAAGGGGAGGGGGCGACGCATTTCGCGGTCGCGGCGCTCTCGGGACAATCGGCGCAGGGACTGGCGGGCGAACTCGCGGACGCCCGCGGCAAGCTCGGCGCCGTGCCGCTGCAAATGTCGGAGATTGCGGGCGACTGGCGCTGGGTGGATGGCGCATTGACGCTCGACGGCGGCCTGGTGCTCACCGACGCATCGCCCGACCCGCGTTTCGCGCCGCTCGTCAGCGACAATGCGACGCTGCGCTTCGCCAATGGCGCGATCGAGGCGACCGCGGGGTTCGACGAACGCAGGAAGGGCCGGAAGATCCTCGATGCCGTCATCCGGCACGATCTCGGCGCGGGCGTCGGCCACGCCGATCTGATCGTCGACGATCTGCGCTTCGACGACGGCTTCCAGCCCGACCAGCTCACCCCGCTCGCGCTCGGCGTCGTCGCCAATGTGCAGGGATCGGTCGACGGTACGGGGCGAATCGACTGGACGCCCGATGGCGTGACGAGCCGCGGGCGCTTTACCACGACCAACACGAATCTCGCGGCGGCTTTCGGCCCCGTCACCGGCCTGTCGGGCACGTTGACCTTCGACGATCTGCTGAGCCTGCGCTCGGCGCCGGGACAGACCGCGACGCTGGCGGAGGTGAATCCGGGCATTCCCGTCGTCGATGGCAAGATCGAATATCGGATGCTCGGTGACAATCGCGTGCGGATCGAGGGCGGGCGCTGGCCGTTCGCCGGCGGCGAGCTGGTGCTGCATCCCGCGCTGCTCGATTTCAGCGCGGCGCAGACGCGGCGGCTGTCCTTCGACATCGTGGGAGTCGATGCCGCGGTGTTCCTCCAGCAGTTCGGGTTCGAGAATATCAACGCCAGCGGCAAGTTCGACGGCACGCTGCCGGTCGAGTTCGGCGGGCTCGGCGCGCGGATCGTCGGCGGACGCATCGACGCGCGGCAGGGGGGCGGGACGCTCGCCTATGTCGGCGAGCTGTCGAATCATAATCTCGGCACGGTGGCGAATTTCGCCTTCGGCGCGCTGCGCTCGCTCAAATATGACGATCTGTCGATCCTGCTGAGCGGCGACCTCGACGGCGAGATGGTCACCGACATCCGCTTCGGCGGGGTGGGGCAGGGCGAGGGCGCGACGCGCAATTTCCTGACGCGCCAGGTTGCAAAGCTCCCCCTGGTCTTCAACGTGAAGATCCACGCCCCCTTCCGCCAGCTGATCACTTCGGCCAAGGGATCTTACGATCCGACGGTGCTGATCGAACAGAATCTGCCGACCTTGCTGCGCGTGCAGGAACAGATCGACGCGGCGAAAGCGGGTGATGATGCCCCCGTTCAGCCCCCAGAAAGCGAGCCCATGCCATGACGAGAAGCGGAATTGAGAGGAGATGGACGGTCGGAGGCCGGAAAATGGCGATATTGGGGGCGGCGGCAAGTCTTGCCGCCTGCGTTCAGGTCGACACGCCCGACAAGCCGATCGAAATCAACCTCAACATCAACATCAAGCAGGAAATCGTGTACAAGCTCGATGGCGATGCGAAGAAATTGATCGAACAGAATGGCGACATTTTCTGATCGAACAGGATATATGGGGTAAGCGATGACGAAACGATGGAAACGATGGAAGGTGAGCGGGCTGGCGATGGCGGCGATTGCCGTGACCGCCGCGATCGCCGTGGCGGTGCCGTCGGCGATGGCGCAGCGCGATCCCGCCTATGAACAGGCGCGCGCTGCGGGCCAGATCGGTGAACAGCCCGACGGCTATCTGGGTATCGTGGGGTCGGCGACCAAGGAAGTCCGCGACCTCGTCACCGACATCAACATCAAGCGCAAGGCGGCTTATACCAGCAATGCGCCGCAGGGCAGCACGGTCGAACAATTCGCCTTTGCCACCGGCTGCAACCTGATCGCCAAGACCAAGCCGGGCGAGAAATACAAGGCACCCGACGGCCGCTGGCTGACCCGCGACAGCGGCCCGCCGGTGCGCGATACGCGCTGCCCCTGACTTTGGCCGATTTTTCAAGGGCGCCCGCGGGCGTCATATGCCGCCGCGCCCCTAAACGCGGCGGCATTTTTATGTGGCCCGCCAAGCATTGACTTAATCCGGCGGCATTTCTAAACGGACCGCGCCTCAGGGGTTCCCCGATTTTTCGGGCCGTTTTTTGCAGGCGGAATCGGGGCTTTCCGGTTCCGTTTCAGGAGGATGGCTGAAAATGACGGGAAATGGCAGCGATCCGGAACTTGGCTCGGAGGATTCGCGCCTGGTCTCGCTCCAAGAGCGATTGGACCGGGCCGAAGCCGCAGAAGCGAAAAGGGCCGGAAACGGCGCGCCCGAATCCGACGCCAATTATCGGCTCGGAAATCGGGTTTTGGCCGAATTGCTGGGCGGGATGCTGGGCGGCGCGTTGATCGGCTGGCTGATCGACCGGTTCGCGGGCACCTCGCCATGGGGTCTGTTGGGGATGCTGGCCCTCGGGGTCGTCGTCGCCTTCAGGAATATATTTCGTATCGCCAACGACGCCTCGCGTCGCGGCGGCTCGGAATAGGTCGGAATTCAGCCCGGCGGCGCCCGCTGTCCGGGGTTAAAGTGTGGAGTGACGCGCGTGTCCGCAGAGGCCGGTAAATTCGACCCCATGCACCAGTTCACCGTCGAGCCGGTCGCGAAGCTGTTCGCGGTGGGCGGGCGCGAAGTGTGGCTGACGACGAGCGCGCTGTGGATGGCCGCCGCGGCGATCCTCCTGTGGGTGTTCATGCTCGGCGGGATGAAGCGTCAGCTCGTCCCCGGCCGCTGGCAGGCCGCGGTCGAGGGTTTCACGGGCTTCATCTCGTCGATGATGTCGACGAACATCGGCCCCGAAGGCCGCCGTTACACGCCCTATGTCTTTTCGCTCTTCATGTTCATCCTGTTCTGTAATCTCTTGGGATTGATGCCCTTTGCCATCGGCGGCATGCATCCCCTGACCGTGACGAGCCACTTCACCATCACGGGCGTGCTCGCGATCCTGTCCTTTTCGATCGTCCTGATCGTCGGCTTCTGGCGCCACGGCCTCAATTTCTTCTCGCTCTTCGTTCCGCACGGCACGCCGTGGCCGATGATCCCGTTCATCGCGCCGATCGAGTTCGTGTCGTTCATGGTGCGCCCGTTCAGCCTCGGCCTGCGACTGTTCGTCGCGATGACCGCGGGGCACGTTCTGCTCGAAGTGTTCGCCAATTTCATCATCCAGAGCTCGGGCGCCGGCGCCGCGATCGGTCTGCCGGTCGGTATCGCCAGCCTCGCGCTGATGATCGGGATCAGCGCGCTCGAGCTGCTCGTCGCCGGTATCCAGGCCTATGTTTTCGCTCTGTTGACCTCGCTCTATATCAACGACGCGGTCAACCTTCACTAATCCCGTTTAAAACAAACGATTACCTCAAGGAGTTAAGTTCATGGACGCACAAGCAGCGACGCTCATCGGTGCCGGTCTGGCCGCTATCGGCGCCGGTATGGCCGCGATCGGCGTGGGCAATGTTTTCGGCAGCTTCCTGGAGAGCGCGCTGCGCAATCCGGCGGCCGCCGACGGTCAGCAGGGCCGCCTGTTCATCGGCTTCGCCGCGGCGGAGCTTCTGGGTCTGCTGTCGTTCCTGATCGCGATCCTGCTCTATCTGAAGGCGGCCTGAGGCCGGCGCCGCGCCGTGCGGACCTGATAGGTCCGGCGGCGCGGCGGCCTTCGATGCGTTTCGGCGCATCGCGCAGTCGTCAATCGGAAGAAGAAAAATGCCACAGATCAACCAGCTCGCGGAAAACTGGTATTTCGCCTCGCAACTATTCTGGCTCGCGCTGATTTTCGGCGCGGTGTTCGTGGTGATCGGTCTCGGCATGTATCCCAAGATCGAAGCGACGGTCGATGCGCGCGATCGCAAGGTCGCCGACGACCTTGCCGCGGCCAAGGCGGCGCACGCTGCGGCCGACACTATCGAAGACCGCTATCGCCAGCAGAGCGACGCCGCGCGCGCCGCGGCGCAGGCGGCGGTCCAGTCGGCGAAGGACAAGGCGGCCCGCGACGCCGAAAAGCGTCTGGCGAAGGTCGATGCCGAACTCGCTGACAAGATGGCGGCCGCCGAAGCCGACGTCGCCGCCGCGCGCACCTCGGCGATGGCCGAAATCGAGTCCGTGGCGGCCGAAGCCGCGGGCGACCTGGTCGCAAAGCTGTCGGGCGTCAAAATCGCCGCGGCGGATGCGAAGCAGGCTGTGAAGGCGGTGCTCCATGGTTGACCTCATTCTTTCCGAAGCCGCGGGCGCGGCGGCGCATGGCGGCGGGTCGTTCCTGTCGTCGCAAAGCTGGTGGGTGGCGCTCGCGATGCTCATCTTCTTCGGCATCCTCTTGTGGAAGAAGGCGCCCGGCTCCATCGGCGCGATGCTCGACAAGCGCATCGCCGACATTTCGAAGCAGCTCAACGAAGCCGAGCAGCTGCGCCTCGACGCCGAATCGCTCAAGGCCGAATATGAAGCCAGGCTCGCCGATGCGACGCGCGAGGCCGAGGACATGCGCACCCGCGCCGAGGCCGAGGCCGAAGCGCTCGTCGCCAAGGCGAAGGACGACGCGACCGCGCTGATCGCGCGCCGCAAGCAGATGGCCGAAGACCGCATCGCCGCAGCCGAAGCCAATGCGCTCGCCGAAGTGCGCACCGCGGCGGCGAAGGCGGCGACCGAAGCCGCGGCGACGCTGATCGCGGCCAAGCATGACGCGGCCGCCGACAAGGCGCTGGTCGATCAGGCGATCGCCTCGGTCGCCAAGGGCTGAGACCCTCGACATCGCCGAACCAGAGCGCCCGCGGATTTCTGCGGGCGTTTTGTTTGAGCGTGATCGCCTTCGACAAAAAGCCGGTGTGCTCCCGCGAAGGCGGGAGCCCATCTCCTGCCAGCGCGATCTTGAACCGACCGGAGATGGGTCCCCGCCTTCGCGGGGACACACAAACTTCCCTATGCGCATCATTCAAAAAGCTGAGCAGCCCTTCGGGCGGACCTATCCCTCCGACCGCCCGCGCGCGACCTCGGCCGCCCACGCCTTGGTCGCGGGGCAATTGTCCATCGCGCGGCCATAGGCGTCGCGAGCGGTCGTGCGCGCGACATAGGCGCGCTCGACCGGGCCGAGCGCAAAGCAGCCGGTGCGTTCGGCGAGTTGCAGCGCATAGGTCACCGAAATATCGGCGGCGGTGAAGCGTTCGCCGGCCACATAGGACGATCGGTCCAATTGCCGGCGCACGAGCCCCAGCCGGCTTTCGAAGACCCCCAGCGCCCAGTCCGTCGTCCAGTTCCGTTTCTCGCCCTCGGGCGCAAGGATTTCGGTCGCGACGATCGCGTTGATCGGCCCTGCGAGCCCCGCTTCGCCCATATGCAGAAATTGCTGATAGGTGGCAAAGGCCGGATCGTCCGGCGTCGGCGCCAGATCGCCCGGCCCGCGCGTCGCGAGCAGATATTCGAGGATCGCGATCGATTCGACCATCACCGTGTCGCCATCGACGATCGCGGGGATGAAGCCGGCGGGATTGATCGCGAGAAACTCGCGGTCGTCCTCGACGCCGGCTAGCAGGTCGACCGGCCGCACACGATACGCCAGCTCCATTTCCTCGAGCAACCACACGACCCGAAATCCGCGTCCTTCGCCATAGACGGTGATCATCGCGTCCCTCCCCGGAAAAGGCCAATTTACCCCGCACACTATGGCGGGTGGCGGCGGCTTCGCCTACATGCAAATCATGGTTCGCCCCAATGCTCCCGACCGATTCAACGAAGAGAAGGCCACCTATGTCGTCCGCGGCAGCGGCGAGGAGGGCGACAAGCCCGACCTGACGAGCGGCGCCGACGTCATCCGCGGGGTCGTGAAGAAACTGCCGACGCGGCCCGGCGTCTATCGCATGCTCGATGCGCGCGGCGACGTGCTCTATGTGGGGAAGGCGCGCGCGCTCAGGAACCGCGTGACAAACTATACGCAGGTTGCGCGCCTGCCGCAGCGGCTGCAACGCATGGTCGCACAGACGCGCGCGATGGAGATCGTCACCACGAACAGCGAGGCTGAGGCGCTGTTGCTCGAGGCGCAGCTCATCAAGCGCTATCGCCCGCCGTATAATGTCCTGCTGCGCGACGACAAAAGTTTCCCCTTCATTCTGCTGCGCGCCGACCATGATTTCCCGCGCGTGCAAAAGCATCGCGGCGCGCGGCGCGCCAAGGGGCGCTATTACGGGCCGTTCGCGAGCGCGGGCTCGGTGAACCGCACCCTCAATGCGCTGCAAAAGACGTTCCTGCTCCGCAGCTGTACCGACAGCTTCTTTTCCAACCGCTCGCGGCCGTGCCTGCTCTACCAGATCCGCCGCTGCTCGGCTCCGTGCGTCGGCCGCATCGACAAGGACGATTATGCCGAGCTGGTGAGCGACGCGCAGGATTTCCTCGAGGGCCGCTCGACCGCGGTGCAGAAGCGCCTCGGCGATGCGATGACCAAGGCCGCCGAGGCGATGGACTTCGAGCTCGCGGCGGTGCTGCGCGACCGGCTGAAGGCGCTCACCTTCATCCAGGGCAGCCAGTCGGTCCATGCCGAGGGGCTCGGCGACGCCGACGTCTTCGCGCTCGCGGCGAAGGGCGGGCAGCTCTGCATCGCGGGCTTCTTCATCCGCGGCGGGCAGAATTGGGGGCATCGCAGCTTCTTCCCCGCGCATGTCGCGGGCGTGCCCGAGGCCGAGGTGATGGCGAGTTTCCTGATGCAATTCTACGAAGGCGTGCCGCCGCCCAAGCTGGTCCTCGTCGACCGCGAGCCCGAGGATTGCCGGGTTCTCGCCGAGGCGCTCGGCGAAACTGCGGGGCGCAGGGTCGAAATCAGCGTCCCGCAGCGCGGCAACCGCCGCCGCCTGCTCGAACAGGCGGTGCGCAACGCCGGCGAAGAACTCGACCGGCGGCTCGCCGAGAGCAGCAGCCAGGCGAAGCTCGGGCGCGAACTCGCCGACCTGTTCGATCTCGACGATCCGCCGCAGCGCATCGAGATTTACGACAACAGCCATATTCAGGGCACCAATGCGCTCGGCGCGATGGTCGTCGCGGGGCCGGAGGGCTGGATCAAGGGCGCCTATCGCAAGTTCAACATCAAACGCGCCGAAACCCAGCCCGGTGACGATTTCGCGATGATGCGCGAGGTGTTCCAGCGCCGATTCGCACGCGCGATCGAGGAAGACCCCGAACGGACGAAGGGCGAATGGCCCGATCTGGTGCTGATCGACGGCGGCAAGGGGCAGGTGTCGGCGGCGGGCGCGGTGCTCGCCGAACTCGGGATCGACGATCTGCCTTATGTCGGCGTCGCCAAGGGCCCCGACCGCAACGCCGGACGCGAAACCTTCTACCTGCCCGACGGGCGCGAGTTCACCCTGCCGACGAACAATGCGGTGCTCTTCTATATCCAGCGACTGCGCGACGAGGCGCACCGCTTCGCGATCGGCGCGCACCGGCAAAAACGCGCGAAGGCGATGGGAAGCTCGCCGCTCGACGAGGTGCCCGGCATCGGCCCCGCGCGCAAGAAGGCGCTGCTGATGCACTTCGGCACCGCGCGCGCGATCAAGGGCGCGAGCCTCGAGGATCTGCAGAAAGCGCCGGGGGTGAGCGCCGGCGTCGCGCAGGCGGTGTATGATTTCTACAATCCGGGGGGATGAAGCTCAAGCCCCTCCCCTTCAGGGGAGGGGTTGGGGTGGGGCCATCGGCCTTGCGCAAGGCTGGAACCCCCACCCCACTACGACTTGGCAGCCCTTCGACAAGCTCAGGACTGCCAAGTCTTCGTTGCCCCTCCCCTGAAGGGGAGGGGCTTGGGTTAAGAAGGGACAATCTATGAACTTCGCCGCCGCCATGCCGCTTGCGGGAACGCTGGGTGTCACCATCGACGAAGGCACGAAAGACCGCGTTACGGGCACTCTCCCCGTGCGCCCCGACATCTGCACCGCGGGCAATATCGTCCACGGCGGCGCAATCATGGCGTTCGCCGACTGCCTCGGCGCGGTGGGCGCTTTCCTCACCTTGCCCGAAGGCGCGAGCGGGACGACGACGATCGAAAGCAAGACCAATTTCCTTGGCGCCGGCGCGGTCGGATCGGTGCTCGTCGGCGAGGCGACGCCGGTGAAGATCGGCAAAAGGCTGTCGGTCTGGCAGACGCGCATTCGCACCGAAGAAGGCGCCGAGGTCGCGCTGGTGACGCAGACGCAGATGGTGCTTTGGCCAGCCTGAGCGCCGACGCGGTCGTCTGCGCGGTGCGCGCGCATGGCGAGCATGGCGCGATCCTGCGCGCCCTGACGCGCGAGGCGGGGCTCGTCGCCGGCTATGTGCGCGGCGGGCGGTCGCGGCGGCTGCGGCCGATTCTGATCCCCGGCAACGCGGTCGCGCTCGAACTGCGCGCGCGAACAGAGGAGCAGCTTGGCGGCGCGACGGTCGAACTGCTGACCAGCCGCGCGCCGCTGCTCGCCGAACCGCTCGCGGCGGCGGCGATCGACTGGGCCACCAGCCTCACCGCCGCGACGCTGCCCGAGGGGCAGCCCTATCCGGCGCTGTACGACGCCCTCGGCGGCGTTCTCGACGCCATCGCGGTCGCGCCCGCCGCGCGCCAGTGGGCGGCGGCGCTCGCGCGCTACGAACTGCTGCTGCTCGCCGAACTCGGCTTCGGGCTCAATCTCGACGAGTGCGTGGCGACGGGCGCGCGCGACGATCTGGCGTTCGTCAGCCCCAGAACGGGCGGGGCGGTGAGCAGCGCTGCGGCGCAGGGCTATGAAACGCGGCTGTTTCGCTTGCCGTCCTTTCTGTGCGGGCACGATCCCGATCCGCCGTTCGCCGACGTGCTCGACGCGCTTGCTATCACCGGCCATTTCTTGGGCCGCGACCTCCTCGACGGGCGCAATCGCGAATTGCTGGCGGTGAGGGAAAGATTGACCGTGCGGCTCAACAGGGCGGTTGCGTGACGCGCTGTCGCTGCCTAGAGCGTCGGCGTCCCTGAGCGACAAACTGTGTGCTCCCGCGAAGGCGGGAGCCCATCTCCGGCGGGCTCTATGTCGAACCGGCAGGTGATGGGCCCTTCGCGGGGACACCCGGTCTGACTGGCGATGCGGACACCGGTTCGTAATGATGTCCGTGAAGGAACCCGGAAATTGAAAATCCTGCTGCTCGCCGGCGACGGCATCGGTCCCGAGATCATGGCAGAGGCCGAGCGGGTGCTTGCTGCGCTCGCGCTGCCGGTCACGCTCGACCGTGCGCTCGTCGGCGGTGCGGCCTATGAAGCGACCGGCCATCCGCTGCCGCCCGAGACGCTTGCGAAGGCGAAGGCCGCCGACGCGATTCTGTTCGGCGCGGTCGGCGATCCGCGCTTCGATGCGGTCGAGCGCCATTTGCGTCCCGAACAGGCGATCCTCGGCCTGCGCGCCGAACTCGGCCTCTTCGCCAATCTCCGCCCCGCCAAGCTCTTCCCCGGCCTCGAAGACAGCTCGGCGCTGCGCCCCGAGGTCGCGGCGGCGATCGACCTGCTGATCGTCCGCGAGCTCAACGGCGACGTCTATTTCGGCGAAAAGGGCATGCGTGCGGCAGCGAACGGCGAGCGCGAGGGCTATGACGTCATGTCGTACAGCGAAAGCGAGGTGCGGCGCATCGCCCACGTCGCCTTCCGCGCGGCGCAGGGGCGACAGGGGCGGCTCTGCTCGGTCGACAAGGCGAATGTGCTCGAAACCTCGCAGCTGTGGCGCGACGTGGTGATCGAGGTCGCCAAGGATTATCCCGACATCGAACTCAGCCATATGTATGTCGACAATGCCGCGATGCAGCTCGTGCGCAATCCCGGCCAGTTCGATGTGGTCGTCACCGGCAATCTGTTCGGCGACATCCTTTCCGATCAGGCGTCGATGTGCGTCGGGTCGATCGGGCTGCTCGCCTCGGCCTCGCTTGGTGAGGGGACGAAAGGGCTCTACGAGCCGATCCACGGCAGCGCGCCCGACATCGCGGGGAAGGGCGTCGCCAACCCGCTGGCGATGATCCTGTCGCTCGCGATGCTGCTGCGCCATTCGGGCGGCGACGAAGCGAGCGCCGCGCGGATCGAAGCGGCGGTGGCGCGTGTGCTCGCCGACGGCTGCCGCGGGGCCGATCTCGGCGGAACGATGGGGACGGCGGCGCTCGGCGATGCGGTCGTGGCGGCGTTGAAAAACTAGAGTACGGAAAAAGACATGAAAAAGACCACCGGATTCGATCGCGACCAGACGCGGCGCTGGCACCCCGCGACGCAGGCGGTGCGCGGCGGGACGTGGCGCAGCGAGCATGGCGAGACGTCGGAAGCGCTCTTCCTGACCTCGGGCTATACCTATGACAGCGCCGAAGAAGTCGCGGCGCGCTTCGCGGGCGAAGCCCAGGGCATGACCTATTCGCGGCTCCAGAACCCGACCGTCGCGATGCTCGAGGAGCGCATCGCGCTGATGGAGGGCGCCGAGGCGTGCCGGACGCAGGCGAGCGGCATGGCGGCAATGACCACCGCTTTGCTCTGCCAGCTGTCGCAGGGCGACCATGTCGTCGCGGCCAAGGCGGCGTTCGGCTCGTGCCGGTGGCTCGTCGACACTCTGTTCCCGCGCTTCGGGATCGAAACGAGCGTCGTCGACGGCCGCGACAATGACGCATGGGAAAAGGCGATTCGGCCGAACACCAAGGTCTTCTTCTTCGAAACGCCCGCCAACCCGACCCTCGACATCGTCGACCTCGAACATGTCTGCGGCCTTGCAAAAGCCCATGGCATCACCAGCGTCGTCGACAATGCCTTTGCGACGAGCGCGCTTCAGCGGCCGATGGATTTCGGCGCCGACGTCGTAGCCTATTCGGCGACCAAGCTGATGGACGGGCAGGGGCGCGTGCTCGCCGGTGCCGTTTGCGGAACCGAAAAGTTCATCAACGACGTGTTGCTGCCGTTCCAGCGCAACACCGGACCGAACCTGTCGCCCTTCAACGCATGGGTCGTGCTGAAGGGGCTCGAAACGCTCGACATGCGCGCGCGGCGCCAGTCCGAAAATGCGCTCGAAGTGGGCAAATTCGTCGAAAGCCGCGTGCCGCGCATTCTCCACCCCGGACTCGCGAGCCACCCGCAGCACAATCTCGCAATGCGTCAGATGGACGCGTGCGGGCCGATTTTCGCCTTCATTCTCGAAGGCCGGGCGCAAGCGATGGCGTTCCTCGACGCGCTCGAACTCGTCGATATAAGCAACAATATCGGCGACTCCCGCTCCCTCTGCTGCCATCCGGCCTCGACGACCCATTATGGCGTCAGCGCCGAAGCGCGCGCCGACATGGGCGTCGAAGAGGGGATGCTGCGGATCAATATCGGGCTCGAAGACCCGCGCGATCTGATCGCCGATCTCGACCAGGCATTGACCAAGGTCGGCCTATAGGCGACCCTGCAGGCGCGATGATCGACTCCTTTTTTCCTTTCTCGGCCGCGACGGGGCCAATCACGGTGCGCGTGTCGGTCAGCTATTTGCCCGAACAGTCGCATCCGGCACTCGGGCGCTGGTTCTGGGCCTATCATATCCGGGTCGAAAATCACGGCGCCCTCTCGGCGCAGCTCCTCAATCGTCACTGGCAGATTCGCGACGGCGACGGTCAGGTCAGCGAGGTCGAGGGGGAGGGCGTCATCGGCGAACAGCCACTGATTCAGCCGGGCGGCGCCTTTCATTATGTGTCGGGCTGTCCGCTCACGACGCCCGGCGGATCGATGGTCGGAAGCTATATGATCGAACTTGGCGACGGATCGCAGATGCTCGTCGCGATCCCGCAATTTCCGCTTGCGGCGCCCGCGACCGCGCCATGAAGCGCACCCACCTGCCTCTCAACGCGCTCCGCGTCTTCGATGCCGCTGCCCGGCATCTGAGCTTCACGCGTGCCGCCGACGAGCTCGCGGTCACCCCCGCCGCCGTCGGGCAACAGATTCGCGCGCTCGAAGACATGCTCGGCGTCGTCCTCTTCCGCCGCACGCCGAAGGGGCTCGAACTCACGGGCGAAGCGACCGCAGGGCTCGACGCGCTGCGGCAGGGCTTCCTCCAGTTCGAGGAATCGGTGCGCGCGATGCAGGCGGGGCAATCGTCGCAGTCGCTGACGATCGCCGCGCCGCGCGACCTCACCGCGAAATGGCTCGCGCCGCGCCTCGCGCGCTACAGCCAGCAGGCGCCCGACGTGCGCTTCACCCTCGTCTCGTCCGACGGCGGGATCGACTTCACCGAAGCCAATCTGGACCTCGCGATCTTCTGGACCGACGGCCCCGGCGAGCATGAGGGCGTCGCGCTGTCCGATCCGGCGATGGTGACCGTCGCCGGGCCCGCGAGCGACAGCGAAACGCGCATCGCCTGGCCCGGCTGCCCCGCCGAAGACGGCGAACCCGCGCTGCGGCTCGGTGACGCGGGGCTCGCGATCGACGCCGCGGCGAACGGGCTGGGGCAGGCGAATGTCCCCGCGATGCTCGCCGAGGCCGATCTGGCGGCAGGCCGCGTCCGTCTGGTCCGCGAAGCCTTCGCGGTGAAACGCGGCTATTGGCTCGTCGCGCCGACGCCGCAATGGCGGCAGGCAAAGGTCAAGGCGCTCGTCGCCGCGCTGGCGCCTTAGGCTTTCGCCGCTAACGCCAGCAGGCGCGTCACCAGCCCGTTGATCGTCTCGGCCGCGGCATCGCCGTCGGGATTGTTCCAGCTTGCGGTGACGACGAACCATTTGCCGTCCGATTTGCGTTGCCCGAGCAGGCTCATCGACAGCACGCCGAGTTCGGAGCCGCCCTTGTAACCCAGATATTGCCAGTCGGCCGCCGCGACGGGTCCGACGCCGCTGTTGATCGCCATCGCGGCCATCGCCTGCGTTGACCCGCGCGCCTTCAGGTCGATCAGCACGCGCGCGACGTCCATCGGACTCGCAAACCATTCGAGGCTGTCGATGAAACGCGGCTTGCCGCCGAAGCTGCCGCCGTCGACATTCTCCAGCACCAGCCGATCGCTGTTCGCATCGATGACCGCGCGCTGCGCTTCGTCGTCGCCGGCCAGGAAGGCCGCGCGCTCGGCGGCGAAATTGTCGCCTTTGAGCGCAAAGGCTTCGACCGTGGTCAGAAATGGGATGGTGCGCGACGGGTCGCTGTTCCCGGCGGCGCGCATCCGCGCTTCGATCGCCTTTCGCCCGAGCAGGTGGATCAGCGTGTCGGCGGCGCCATTGTCGCTGACCGAGATCATCCAGTTGGCGAGCGTCTGTAGCGTGACGGGGGTATTCTTGGGCCACCCCGCGGTCGCTGCCGACGAGAAGCTGAGGTGCGAAAGCGGAACCACCTCGTCCCAGCGGTGCTTGCCCGCGGCGACCTGCGCGGCAAGTTCGTCGAGGATATAGAGCTTGAATGTCGATCCGACCGCAAATTGCTGTGCGGCTTGGGCGCCGGCGACCTGTCGCGGCGCTCCGCTGTCCACTTCGGCCACCAGAAAGCCGGTTTCGCCGGGCAGGGCGGCAAGCTCGGCGGCGACGCGGGCAAAGCTGTCGTTCGCGACTTCGAAATTCTGGAAGCGCAGGCCATCGACCCGCCGATCGGGCCCGGCTTCGACGCTGAGCGCGACCGTGCCGACCGCCTTTTCGAAACGCAGCGTCGCGGTGCCCCGCCGCGCATCGATCGCATGGGTCGATACGACCGCGACCGGCTCGCCATATTGCGCGATCAGATTGGTGGTGATCGCCTTGAACTGCGCCTCTGGAACCGCCTGCTGAAAGACCGGCGCGAAATAATCGGCATAGCCCAGGCGCCCGGAAAGCAGATCGACGAGCTGGCCCGCGCGTGTCTCGAAAGCCGTTCCGGCGGGCCGCGCGGTCTCGGCTTGTTGCTGTGCAAGCGCCGCGGAGCCCTGCGTCATGGCGGCTAACAGAAGGCCGATCGCGATGAGCAGACGGGGCATCAAATCTCTCCTTCATAAGACTGGGTGGCGTCGAGCCGCGCGATCTGCGCGCGCAGCCTGGCGGCCGCGCGGCGATTGAGCAACCAGATGCCCAGAAACACGACCGCGTGCGCAAGGACCAAAAGCGCGAAGCCCAGCGGCCCTAGGTGAGCGGCGGGAACGAGCCCGGCAAGAAACGCGGCGAGCCCCGGAACCAGCGGCGCCAGATACCAGCGGCCGACGCGCGCCAGCATATGCTCCTCGGTCACCAGCCGGGCGCGGTAGAAGCTGCGAATATCGGCGATCTCGGCTTCGGGGTCGGGCCGCGATGTCCGGCGCGCGAGTTGCCAGCCCACGAAAGCGGCTCCAGCCATGATCAGCAGGCTGCCGAGCTTGAGCAGCAGCCCCGGGAAAAGGACGGCATATACACCGAAAATCACGATGACGACCGCGACCGCGACATATTCGCGCCGGTTGCGACGCGCCACGACATCGCCGAAGGTCGCAGCGCGCCGCTTGACCTCGGCGAGCGGCAGCGGCGTCAGCCCGGCGTCGCCGCGCTGCCACAGCCGCCGCAGTTCCAGATCGTCGGGGGGCGTCATGCAAATTCTCCTTCGCGCGCGAACCGGCGCGCCAGCATCGATTTGAAGCGGTGGATGCGTGCCGCAACGACGTCGGCCGAGACGCCGGTGATCGCCGCGGTATCGGCGCCCGACACGCCCTCGAGATAGAGCAGCAGGATTTGCCGGTCGGGCGGGTCGAGCCGGTCTATGATCGACAATATCAGATCCATCGCCTGCTCGCTCGCCGCAGTATCGTGCGGCGATGGCGCGTCGTCGGCGAGGGCGATTTCGTCGAGGCTTGTCCAGCCGGGCGCGTTGCGGCGACGGTGGGCGATCATGTGCGATGTCGCGCGATTATGCGCGACCCGCCACACCCAGCTGCTCAGCGAGCAGCGACCGTCGAAGCGCGCAAAGCTCTGCCACAGCGCGACCTGCACATCCTGTTCGAGATCACGGCGCAGGTCGGGATCGGCTTCGTAGCCGCGCGCCATGCGGGCAAGGGCAGGGCCAAAGCGCGTAATCGCTTCGGCAAAGCGCCGATCCTGTTCGTCTTCATCCACCGCCTGCTCCGGGAATTCGTGTCGCATGCCCATTTAGTCGGCAGCGACGCGATCTTCTGACGCGGCAGGCGAAATTTTTCCGCGTCAGGCGTCGATCGCCGCTTCGTCGAGGCTCGCCGCATTCGCCTGGATGAAATGAAAGCGATGCTCGGGATGCTTGCCCATCAGACGGTCGACGAGGTCCTTGACCAGGTGCCGCTCCTCATATTCCTGCGGTAGCGTGACGCGCAGCAGGCTGCGCGTCGCCGGGTCCATCGTCGTCTCTTTCAATTGGTTAGGGTTCATTTCTCCCAAACCCTTGAATCGCCCCACATCGACCTTCTTGCCCTTGAAGACGGTCGCCTCCAGTTCGGCGCGGTGCACATCGTCGCGCGCATAGGCCGACGTGGCGCCGGCGGTCAGGCGATAGAGCGGCGGCTGTGCCAGATAGACATGGCCGTTCCGCACGATCTCAGGCATTTCCTGAAAGAAAAAGGTCATCAGCAGGGTCGCGATATGCGCGCCGTCGACGTCGGCGTCGGTCATGATCACGATCTTCTCGTAGCGCAGCCGGTCGGCATCGCAGTCCTTGCGCATCCCGCAACCCAATGCGAGTGCGAGATCGGCGATTTCCTGATTGGCGCGAATCTTGTCGGCGCTGGCGCTCGCGACGTTCAATATCTTGCCGCGGATCGGCAGGATCGCCTGCGTCTTGCGGTCGCGCGCCTGCTTGGCGCTGCCGCCGGCGCTGTCGCCTTCGACGATAAATAATTCCGTGCCTTCGGGGCCGTCGTTCGCACAGTCGGTGAGCTTGCCGGGCAGGCGCAGCTTGCGCGCGCTCGTCGCCGTCTTGCGCTTGACCTCGCGCTCGGCCTTGCGCTTCAGCCGCTCTTCCATCCGCTCGAGGATCAGCCCGAGCAGCGCGCGGCCGCGGTCCATATTATCCGACAGATAATGGTCGAAATGGTCGCGCACCGCATTTTCGGTCAGCCGCGCGGCCTCGGGGCTCGACAGCCGGTCCTTGGTCTGGCTCTGAAACTGCGGGTCGCGGATAAAGACCGACAGCATCATCTCGCCGCCGTTGAAGACGTCGTCGGCGGTGATTTGCGCCGCCTTCTTCTGTCCGATCAGCTCGCCAAAGGCGCGTAGTCCCTTGGTGAGCGCGGCGCGCAGCCCGGCCTCGTGGGTGCCGCCCGCAGGGGTCGGGATCGTGTTGCAATACCAGCTGTACGAGCCATCGGACCAGAGCGGCCAGGCAATCGCCCATTCGGCGCGACCCTGCTCATCGGGAAAATCCTGCCGCCCGACGAAGGGTTCGGCGGTCGCGCACTCGCGGGTGCCGATCTGTTCCTTCAAATGATCGGCAAGGCCGCCGGGAAACTGGAACACCGCTTCGGCGGGTGTGTCGTCGCCGATCAGCTCGGGGGCGCATTTCCAGCGGATCTCGACTCCAGCGAACAGATAGGCTTTCGAGCGCGCCATGCGATAGAGGCGCTGCGGCTTGAACCGGCCATGCTCGCCGAAAATCTCGGGATCGGGGATGAAGCTGACGCTCGTCCCGCGGCGGTTGGGGGTCGGCCCGAGTTCTTCAAGCCCGCCGAGCGGAGCCCCGCGCGAGAAACGCTGGCGATAGAGCTGCTTGCCGCGCGCGACTTCGACTGCGGTCTCGGTCGACAGGGCGTTGACGACGCTGACGCCGACCCCGTGAAGCCCGCCCGAGGTCGCATAGGCCTTGCCCTCGAACTTGCCGCCCGAATGGAGCATGGTCATGATGACCTCAAGCGCCGATTTGCCCGGAAATTTCGGGTGCGGATCGACCGGCATGCCGCGGCCGTTGTCGATCACGGTCAGCCGGTTGCCGACATCGAGCTCGATTTCGATGCGGCTCGCATGTCCCGCGACGGCTTCGTCCATGCTGTTGTCGATCACCTCGGCGGCGAGGTGGTGCAGCGCCCGTTCGTCGGTGCCGCCGATATACATGCCCGGGCGCCGGCGCACTGGCTCGAGCCCTTCGAGCACCTCGATCTGCGAGGCATTGTAGCTTTGGGGCTCGGAACCCGTGGCATCGAACAAATCGTGACTCATGCCTTGGCTATAGGGGGCGGAAAAGCCCGCTGGCAAGGAGGGTTTTCGATACCTCGGTCCATCAGCGTCGCGGCCCGTTTCGTCTCATTTCCGTCCTAAAACGGAACCCCGCCAACGGGCCGCGGGTTTGGCGGAAGGCTGGAAAGCCATTCAAAACATTGGAGTAAAAATATGAAGTTCAAAGCTCTCCTCATCGCCGTGGCCGCCGGTTCGATCGCCGCGCCCGCCATCGCCCAGGACCGCGACCCCGCGGAGGATTTCAACGGACCCTATATCGGGGTCGTCGGCGGCGCCTCGCTGCAGCCCAGCGACCGCAACGAAAGCTTGCTGTTCGATACCGACCTTGACGGCAATTATGGCGACACCGTCAATACGGCGACTGGCGCCAACGCCTTCTCGCCGGGATTCTGCGGCGGACGCGCGACGAGTTCCGCCCCGACGAGCGGGTGCCGCAACGACGTTGATGGCGCCGAATATTATCTGCGCCTCGGCACCGATCACCGGATGGGCAATTTCGTCGTCGGCGCGCTGATCGAAGGCGGTCGCAGCGAAGCCAAGGACAGCGTCACCGGCTTTTCGACGACGCCCGCCTATTATGAACTCACCCGCCGCGCCGACTATCAGGCCGGCGCCCGCCTGCGCGCCGGCTATACGCCCGGCGGCGGTGCGCTCTTCTATGTCACCGGCGGCGGCGCCTATGCCCGCATGAAGAACAGCTTCACGACGAGCAATACGGCGAACAGCTTCACCGACACCGGCAAGTCGAATGCGTGGGGTTACAGCGTCGGCGGCGGCGCCGAGGTGATGGTGACGAACGGTCTCTCGCTCGGCCTCGAATATCTCTACACCGATCTCAAGGACAACGACTATCGCGTTGAAGTCGGGCAGGGAACGGCCCCCGACACCAATCCCTTCCTGCTCGACGCGGGCGGGACGAACATCGTCCGCAGCTCGCCGTCGTTCAAGACGCACAGTGTGCGCGGTACGCTCAGCTATCGCTTCTGATCGATCGGAAGTGGATGGGGAAGGCGTCGGACGAGTTTTCGTCCGGCGCCTTTTCCTTTACGCGCCGGGTGCCGGAAAGATCGCGAAATTGCCGTTGGCGCTCGCGACGAGCCGGTCGTCCTGATAGAGCCGCGCGTCCATATTGGCGATGCGCTTGCCGCGGTGGAGCACCTCGGCATCGCAGATCAGCCGGCCTTCGCGCACGCCGACATGATAGTTGAACTTGATCTCCAGCGTCGCGCACCAGAAACGATCGTCGAGCTCGCTGGTCAGCGCGCCGCCCATCGCCGTGTCGGCGAGCGAATAGGCGACGCCGCCGTGCGCGACCCCTTGCGGATTGAAATGGCGCGTACGATCGATGTCGATCGCCATGCGGCACTTGCCGCCACCGCGCTCGACCATTTCAAAGCCGAGGAAGCGGGCGAATTCGAACTCCTGCCCGAACGGCCTCACCGGACGCGCGGTCCGCCGAACGGCGGCGGCGGGGGCGGGCGGCGCGTGCCGCGCGGCAGCTGCGCCTGATAAGCGCGGCCGCAATGCTCGACGCAATAGGGGAAGCCGGGGTTCACCGGCTCCCCGCAGAAATGGAAATCGGGCTCGCCCGGATGTCCCATCGGCCAGCGGCAGATACGGTCGTTGAGGTCGAGCAGGCTCGTTTTGTCGGCGATCTCGGGGCTCGGCTTCGCGGGCACCAGCCGGCGCGGCGGCGCGGGCGGAATCGGCGCTTGCTGGTCGCCGGGACCCTGGCGGATGAAGCCACCGGGGCCGATCGAGACGATGCGCGGCGTATCGGGCCTGGGCGCCGCTTCGCTTTCGGGCTCGGCGGCAGCGGGAGCCGGCGCGGCGGCCTTGGGCTCGGCCTTCGGTGCCGGAGCCGGACGCGGCGCGGCGGGCGCCGCGGCGCGCGGGGCAGGGGCCGGCGCCGCGGGTTTCGGCGCGGCGGGCGCCTTGGCGGGCTTCGCCGGCTTGTCGGTCGCCTTGACGGGCGAGGGGCGCGACTTCAGCCCCAGGCGGTGCGCCTTGCCGATCACCGCATTACGGCTCACACCGCCGAGTTCGTCGGCGATCTGGCTCGCGGTCAGCCCTTTTTCCCACATGCTGCGCAGCTGTTCGATGCGCTCGTCAGTCCATGACATCGTCTGTTCCTCATTTCCTTCCACGCCGCGGGCATTGCGGCGGCCTGTCGGCGGGATCGTTCATCCCGCCGGGGCGCAGCCCAGCTTGCGGTAAAGTCGGGGAGGCGATAGGCGAGATCGTCATGAACGACCAGCCCCAAATTTCGCGCCTCGACTCGGACAATCGCCCCGCGGCTCCGGCTTTTGCCGAACCCGGCGTGCCGCACATCCGCACGCTGAACCTTCCCGGCCTGCAAGCGCTCTATGTCAAGGAGGTGCGCCGCTTTTTCAAGGTGCAGCTCCAAACTATCTGGGCGCCTGCGGTCACCACCTTGCTCTTTCTCGTCATTTTCACCGTCGCGCTTGGCGGTGCGGGGCGCAGGGTCATCGGCGTGCCCTTCGCCGATTTTATCGCCCCGGGGCTGATCATGATGGCGATGCTCCAGAACAGCTTCGCCAATGCGAGCTTTTCGCTGCTCGTCGGCAAGATCCAGGGCACGATCATCGACTATCTGATGCCGCCGCTCGCGGTCGGCGAGCTGATCATCGCGCTGGTCGGCGCCGCGGTGACGCGCGCGGTCTTCGTCGGCTTCGCGCTGTGGCTCGCGATGCTGCTGTGGCCCGGCGTCCACGTCATCCCGCAGCATTTCTGGGCGGTCGCCGCCTTCGGGCTGCTCGGCGCGACGATGATCGGTTTTCTCGGCCTCATCACCTCGGTCTGGGCGGAAAAATTCGACCATGCCGCCGCGGTGACCAATTTCGTGGTGACGCCGCTCGCGCTGCTGTCGGGCACCTTCTATTCGGTCGATCGCCTTGCGCCGTGGTTCCAGTCGGTCGCGCACCTCAACCCCGTCTATTATGCGATCATGGGCTTTCGCTATGGCTTCATCGGCACCGTCGATTCGACGATCGCCAATCCGGTGCTGATCGCCGTTCTCACGCTGCTTGGCGTCAATGCGCTGCTCGGCGTCATCACCTATCGCCTGCTTTCGACGGGGTGGAAGTTGAAAGCCTGATCCGCAGGCTCAGTGCCGGTGGATCGACCGGATCCGGTAGCGCCCCTTTTCGATCCCGTCGAACATCGCGTCGATCTGCGGATGATCGACCGGACCATGCTCGCCGTCGGGCAGCAAATTCTGCTGGCTGACATAGGCGATGTATGAGGATTCCTCATTTTCGGCGAGCAGGTGGTAATAGGGCTGCTCCTTTGCCGGGCGGATCGCCTCGGGGATCGCCTCATACCATTCCTCGCTGTTCGAAAAGACCGGATCGACGTCGAAAACGACGCCGCGGAAATCGAACATGCGATGCCGCACGATATCGCCCGGCGCAAAGCGCGCGCGCTCGATCAGCGGAGCGGGCACGCCGCCATCGACGTCGCCCTGATACCCGGATGGAGTCTTTGCTATCATGCGCTCAATTTATGCCGGCGGGGCGATCTTTCAAGCGCTATCCACAGGCGTCGCGGAGTATCGCGAGTCAATGTGACTTGAATCACCGAAATATTCCCGCACACTGGCCATATCGATTGGGGAGTTTGATTTGAATTCATAGCATCAGCAACAGGGGACAAGCATATGACCGACGAATCCTTTCGCAATCCGACGCCGCCGCAGGAATCGGGGCAGGCGATCGTGCAGCGCGCCAAGAACATGATTCTGAAGCCCAAGGAGACCTGGGCGGTCATCGACGGCGAGGCGGCGACCCCGAAATCGCTCTACGTCCCCTATGTGGTCGTCCTCGCGGCGATCGGTCCGCTTGCCAGCCTGATCGGCGGACAACTCTTCGGCTATCGCTTTCTCAACGTCACCTATCACCCGCCGCTCGCGAGTGCACTCGTCACCGCCGTGCTGTCCTATGCGATGACGCTCGCGGCGGTCTATGTCGTCGCGCTGGTGATCGACGCTCTCGCGCCGACCTTCGACGGGCAGAAAAACCGAATCCAGGCGCTCAAGGTCGCGGTCTATTCGGCGACCGCAGGCTGGGTCGGGGGCATTTTTTCGCTCATCCCGGGCCTGTCGGTCATCGGGATGCTCGCGGGGCTCTACAGCCTGTACCTGCTCTATCTCGGGCTGCCGCGGCTGATGAAGGCGCCCGAGGACAAGGCGATCGTCTACACGGCGGTCGTGGTCGTTGTCACGATCGTCTGTATCTTCGCGATCAGCGCGATTCTCGGCCTGCTCGCGGTGCAGGGCAACCCGGCCTTCAGCGGCGGGCTCTAGGGGCACCAATTGATGCCGGTCGGGTGGGAAATCGCCCGACCGGGTCGAGCGGTCAGGACAGGGAAATGGAGGAGAGTGAGGGATTCGAACCCTCGGTACCCTTGCGGGCACTTCGCATTTCGAGTGCGACGCTTTCGACCACTCAGCCAACTCTCCTCGCTGAGGCAGGGGCGCACCTAGCGATGCCCGCGCGATCTTGCAACCCTCTCGTCACAATTTCGCGACGCGCCCCACTGGCGGCGACGGCGGCGCGCCCGAGAAGCGCGTAACGCAGTCGCCGAATGCTCCCCGACGGCGGTCAATCGTGCCCCTTACTCATGAATTGCTCGACGACGTTGGACATGTCGAACGACTTGCCGCCCTGGACAGGAGGATATTTGGCGAGCGTCATCAAATGCTCTTTCATGAGCTCGCCCATCGGTCCGGTCTGCCATGAGACCTTCTGGATGAGGTGGCCGTAGGAGTCGCTGTTGTCATAGCTTTCGAACGGGTCCATCCGGATGTTGAACACCAGCGGCTTGCTGCGCCCCGTGATGGTGCCGTAATAATCCTCCGCCGTAGAAAAATGCCATTTCCACGGCCCCATCCGCATCGCCGTCAGCTTGGATTCATTATAGTGGAAAATATGGTTGCGCCGGGAATCAGGCTCTTTCCCCAGCCAATAATCGAGATTGTTTTCGCCGTCGATATACTGGTTCTTTTCAGCAAGCACCTTTTCGCGCACATTCTCGACACCCGCGATCGCGGCAAGCGTCGTGAACATGTCCTGATGCGCCTGAATTCCGTTTTTCAATTGTAGTGGAGCGATGACGTTCGGCCAGCGCAACATCGAAATGACCCGCACACCGCCTTCATAGGTCGTCATTTTCTCTCCGCGCCAAGGCGTCGTCCCCCCATGCGGCCATGACGAGTGCTCGGGGCCGTTGTCGGTCGAATACCAGACCACAGTGTGGTCCTCGAGGCCTTGCTCCTTCAGGAAATCCAGCACAACCCCGATGTCGTGGTCGTGCTGGAGCATCCCTGAGCCGTGGAGATCGGCTTCGGACGTATATTTTTCCGCGGCATAGCGCCATTTATCGTTGAGCCGGGTGTAAAGGTGCATTCGGCTTGTATTGAGCCAGACGAACCACGGCTTGCCGTCCGCTTCTGCCCGCTTGATGAAGTCGAGTGCAGCCGGGGTGAATTCGGCATTGTCGATATCGTGCATCCGTTCCTGATGGAGCGGCCCCGTGTCTTCGATCTTCTGTTTGCCGACGCGGCCAAAGCGAGGGTCCTCGGTAGAATCGTCCTCATCGGTCGCCCAGCTGTGAATGACGCCCCGCGCACCGAACTTTTTTTCGTATTCCTCGAGGCTGCCGGAATAGGCTTTGGCAAAATTCTGATAGTCGCGCTGTTCATCCTCCTCCGACACGTTGAGGTGGTAAAGATTGCCGAAGAACTCGTCGAACCCGTGATTGGTCGGAAGATGCTCGTTGCGATCGCCAAGGTGGCTCTTGCCGAAATGCCCCGTCGCATATCCCGCTTCCTTGAGCAGTTCGGCAAGACAGGGGGATTCGGGCTTGAGGCCGAGTGGATCACCCGGTTGTCCCACGGTGACCATCCCTGACCGGATCGGATACTGGCCGGTGATAAAGGATGCGCGACCTGCGGTGCAGGATTGTTGAGCATAGTGATCGGTGAAACGGATACCTTCGAGGCCGATGCGATCGATATTGGGGGTCGTATAACCCATCGTGCCAAGACCATATGCACTGACATTCTGCCAGCCGATATCATCGCCCCAAATGACCAGGATATTCGGTTTCTTCGTCATTTCGCGCTCCGGGGATTGGGAAAGGGTAGAGACCGCGACTCTAGTCGTGCCGCGCAAGGGAATGATCAGGGTAAACCCGAATCTCGGTCCGGATTTGTGTCTATCCTCGGCGCGATCGTCCCCAACGGCGGGAAGGCCTCCGTTTTTGCACCTCTTTCTTTGATACGCGCTGGCGGATAGGTGAGGGGCGAAACCAAACGACGGGAGGGACATATCGTGCCATTGCGCGGCATCAAGGTGCTCGATTTCGGGCGCTATATCGCCGGTCCCTATTGTGCGGCGCTGCTCGCCGACTATGGCGCCGACGTCATTCGCATCGAAGCCCCCGGCGGCAATGACGATCGCTATACCGTCCCCGTCGCCGACGACGGGTCGGGCGCGATGTTCCTGCAGATGAACCGGAACAAGCGCTGCCTGACCTTGAAGCCGGGCAGCCCCGAAGGCCGCGAGATCGTGCGGCGCCTCGTCGCGACCGCCGACATCGTCGTCGCCAACCTGCCGCACGACGCGCTCGCCAGGCTGGCGCTCGACTACGACAGCTTGGCGGCGATCAATCCGCGCGTCATATTGGCGACCGCCTCGGCTTTCGGACGCGAGGGACCGCTCGCCGAGCGGGTCGGCTTCGACGCGGTGGGGCAGGCGATGTCGGGCACGGTGCATCTGACCGGCACCCCCGACCAGCCCTATCGCGCGCAGGTCAATTATGTCGATTTCGGCACCGCGCTCCACTGCGCGTTCGGCGTGATGCTCGCGCTGCGCGAGCGCGAGGCGACGGGAAAGGGGCAATGCGTGTCGGGATCGCTGTTCGGCACCGCGCTCGCCATGTCGAACGCGCTGACGATCGACCATGCGCTCAACGGGATCGAACGCCAGCCGATCGGCAATCGCAGCTTCAGCTCGGCGCCGACCGACCTGTTTCGCACGCGCGACGGCTGGATCGTCACGCAGATCGTCGGCGCGCCGATCTTTCGCCGCTGGGCCGAGCTCGTCGAGCGTCCGGACCTGATCGATGATCCGCGCTACGCGAGCGACATCTTGCGCGGCGACAATGGCGCCGAGCTGAGCGCCATCATGCAGGCGTGGTGCATCGCGCGTACCAGCGAACAGGCGATCGACGAACTCGCGGCGGCGCGCGTCCCGGCCGCCCCCGTTGTGCGCCCCGCTGAAGCGCTGGCGCATCCGCAAGTCGCCGCGATGGGTCTGGTCGAAGCCACGGCCTATCCCGGTACGGTGTGCGCGGCGCCGGTCATCCGCGCCCCGATTTCACTGTCGTCGAGCGCCAAGGCCGCACCCGAGCGCGCGCCGCAAGTCGGCGAGCACAGCGACGCGATCCTGCGCGAACTGGGCTATGACGACGACGCGATCACAGCTTTACGCGCCCAAAATATTATTTGACCCTGCCCGCTGGACGCGGGCGCGTCGCTGCATTAGATACCGGTCAGTATAGAATTTAACCCAGGAGCCCGTAATGACCGAGCAGAGCGAATATGTACCGCCGAAAATCTGGACGTGGGACAAGGAAAGCGGCGGGCGGTTCGCCAATATCAACCGGCCGATCGCCGGGCCGACGCACGACAAGGATCTGCCCGTCGGCAAGCATCCGCTCCAGCTCTATTCGCTCGGCACGCCCAACGGCGTGAAGGTGACGGTGATGCTCGAGGAATTGCTCGAAGCGGGCCATTCGGGCGCCGAATATGACGCCTGGTTGATCCGCATCAACGAGGGCGACCAGTTTTCGAGCGGTTTCGTGGACATCAATCCGAACAGCAAGATTCCGGCGCTGCTCGACCGCAGCGGCGACAAGCCGGTTCGCGTCTTCGAATCGGGCGCGATCCTGATCTACCTCGCCGAAAAATTCGGCGCCTTCCTGCCCACCGATCCCGGCGCGCGCGCCGAGACACTGTCGTGGCTGATGTGGCAGATGGGGAGCGCGCCCTTCCTTGGCGGCGGTTTCGGGCATTTCTACGCCTACGCCCCCTTCAAGCAGGAATATCCCATCAACCGCTATGCGATGGAGGTGAAGCGGCAGCTCGACGTGCTCGATCGCCGGCTCGCCGAAAGCGACTATATCGCGGGCGCCGACTACAGCATCGCCGACATGGCGATCTGGCCCTGGTATGGCGCGCTGGCGAAGGGGCTCGTCTATGACGCGGGCGAATTCCTGCAGGTGCAGGAGTATAAGAACGTCCAGCGCTGGACCGATCAGGTCGCCGCGCGCCCCGCGGTGAAGCGCGGGCGGATGGTCAACCGCGTGATGGGCGACCCCGCAAGCCAGCTCCACGAACGCCACGACGCTTCGGATTTCGAGCTACGCACGCAGGATAAGCTCGCGCCCGAACCCGCGGCCGAATAGCGGATTTTTCGCACCCGCGCCCGGCGCGCGCGTTAACCGATTGCCAAGGCTGACGGTTTCGCGTGCGCCGCGGCTGCTCGAGCATCCGCAAATTCCATAAAATGACCTGCCTCGGCGGGCGACGACGCTTTCATTCGCAGCGGCCATGCTTGCCGCATGTCCTGCCCGAATCGCCTCCGTCGGTCGCCCGCCCGTTCGCTGTCCGCAGTCGCCAATCGGCTGCTGCGCAGCGAGCGGGCGGCTGCTGTCGTCGAGATGGCGCTGGTGCTGCCGCTGTTCGCCGCGCTCGCGATGGGCATCCTCGTCTATGGGCAATATTTCATGCTCGCGCACAGCGTGCAGCAGGCCGCGAACGACGGCGCGCGCGCCGCGATCACCGGGCTCGACCCCGCCGACCGGCAGGCGATTGCGACGCGCGCGGTCGACCGCAGCCTCGGGAGCGTTGCCGGAGCGTCAGCCGAAAACCGCGCGGTTGCGGTCTCGGAAACCAGCGATGCGGTGACGGTCGCGGTCACCTTCACCGTGCCCGAGGGGAATTTCCTGCGCACTTCGCTCGTGCCGTCGCCCGACAATATCATCCGGGCGAGCGCGACCTTCGAGCTTCCGGCGGACTGAGGCGATGGAACGGGCACGCCTCCGCGCCTTCGGCCGCGACACGCGCGGCGGGATCAGCATCATGGCGGCGTTCGGGCTGACGATGCTGATCGGCTCGGCGGCGCTCGCGGTCGATGTCGGCTCGCTCTATCTCGACCGCCGCAAGCTGCAGGGCATCGCCGACGCCGCAGCGCTCGCGGCGGCAGGCCACCCCGGTGAGGAGCGCGCCGCGGCCGAGCGGATCATCGCCGCCAATTGCGACTGCGGCATCGTGATCGAGACCTTCGACGCGGGCACCTATACACGCGACGTCGCCATCCCCGCCGACAAGCGCTTTGCCGTCGGCGGCAGCGCGCCCAATGCGGTGCGCGTCGTGCTCACCCGCGACCGCCCGCTCTATTTCGGCCGCTTCCTGACCGGCCGCGAAGACAGCGTCATCAGCGCCACCGCGACCGGCGCGCGGCAGGGCTATGCCGCCTTCTCGCTCGGCTCGCGCGTCGCGGCGGTCCACGACGGGGTCGCCAACGCCGTCCTCTCGGCGCTCACGGGCAGCAACGTCGATCTGTCGGTGATGGACTATAACGCCCTCGCCAGCGCCGACGTCGACCTGCTCGCCTTTTCCGAAGCGCTGCGCACCGAACTCGACGCCGACGTGCTCACCTTCGGGCAGACGCTCGACACGCAGGTGACGCTGCCGCAGGCGCTGTCGGCGCTCGCAAGCGCGAGCGACGGCGAGGTTGCGACCATTATCGAGCGGATCGCCGACGGCGCGCTGCCGCGCACCCTGATCCCGTCGCGCGCGATCGACCTCGGCCCGCGCGCGTCGAGCATCCGCGCCGACGCCGCCAATCCGGTGCGCGTCAACGCGATGAGCCTGTTGCAGACGATGCTCGCGCTCGGCAGCGCGAACCGCCAGCTCGACCTGTCGCTTGCCAGCGACTTGCCGGGCGGATCGGGCATCAACGTCGCCTTGTTGATCGGCGAGCCGCCTGCAAATTCGCCGCTGATCGCGGTCACCGACGATCAGGACGTCATCGTCCGCACCGCGCAGGTCCGGCTCAAGGTCGGCGCCCAGATCGAAACGCCGCTTGCGAAGGTCAGCCTGCCCCTCGTTGCCGAACTCGGATCGGCCGCGGCGCGCATTTCGTCGATCGATTGCAGCCCGAACGCGCGCGATGCGGTCGCGCTCGCGGTGACGACCTCGCCCGCAACGCTCGCCATCGGCTCGGTCGATGGCGGCGATTTCCAGAATATGCAGCGCCCGCTCGACCCGAAAGCGGCGCGCGTGCTGCAACTGCCGCTCGCGAGCGTCGATGCGCGCGCCGAACTCACCCTCGCCGATCTCTCAGAAAAGCCCGTCGACTTTTCGCGCGACGAGATTGCCGACGGCACGGTGAAGACGGTCGAGAGCGACGGCCTCGTCGCCGGCGCCGCAGCCTCGCTCGCCGACGACCTCGAGCTCAAGGTCAACGTTCTCGGTCTCGGCCTCAACCTCGGCCCGCTGACCGCGACGGTCGGGCAGGCGGTCGGGCTCGCCGCGCCGGTCCTCGACGGCGTGCTCGAAGGGGTGACCGGCGCGCTCGGGCTGCATCTCGGCGAAGCCGATGCCCGCGTCAACGAGCTGCGCTGCGGCCGCGCGCGGCTCGTCTGATCCTCCGTAACGGCGCGGGACCGGACGCGTTCGGCCGCCGATTCATCCATAGTGGCGCCCCGAGCCGCCTCGCGCGGCCTATGATGTCCGAACGCTTCGGCATTTCGGGGAGGCAAAGATGGACCCACGTCAGGAGCCCCAGCGCGTATCGGCCGCCGAATTCATCCGCGGCTTCGGAAGCTGGCGGATGCAGGCGTCGCGCAAGCCGCTCGTCGTCACGCATCACGGCAAGGACGCGCATGTGCTGATCTCGCTCGCCGACTATCGCCGGCTCGATGGGCGAGGCGAGGCGCCCGCCGACCGGCTTGCGGCCTCGCAGGCGGCGATCGTCGAATCGCTCCGCGACGCGGTGATCTTCGTCGATCGCAGCGCGCGCATCGCGGCGCTCAATCCCGCCGCATCCGACCGGCTCGAGACGCCCGCGAGCGCGCTCGTCGGACGCGAGCTCGCCGAAGCGCTCCCGGGTTTCGCGGGCACGATGCTCCACGCGCATCTGCTGCGGATGCTCCACCACCGCGAGCGCTTTTCGGGCGAGGTGCCGGGGCTGATCGAGCCGCGCCGCTGGATGCAGGTCGACCTCGTGCCGCTCGCGATCGGCGGCGCGATGGTCCTGCGCGACACCGGCGACAGCTGGGCGGCGCTCGCCGAGCAGGACGCATATCGCGCGCTCGCCGATGCGGTCGAGATCGACGGCAGGCTCGGCGTCGCGCGCATTTCGGTGCGCGAACGGATCGAGGCGGCCAATCCGGCGCTCGCGGCGCTGGTCGGCACCGACGAAGCGGCGCTGCGCCGGGTGCGCTTTACCGCATTGTTGCCGCTCGGGGCGCGCCAGGCCTTCGGCGAAGCGCTCGAAACTTTGTTCCGCACCGGCACGCCGACCCGGCTCGACAGCGAGCTGGTAACGCGCGACGGCGACACGCTGCCGGTGCGCCTCGCGCTCGTCGAGCGGCGTTCCGCCTATGCGAGCGACGGCGCGGTCATTCTCGTCACAAAGCTCTAAAGCCAGCTGCCGCGCTCGATCTTGTCGCTGACCGCGGGCAGCGAAAAATATTGCCCGTCCTCGCCGACGATCAGCGGCCCCTTAAAGTGCGCCTTTGCGCCGTCGAGGAACGCCGCATCGAAATAGCGCGACGGGAGCGGCGGAACGATGTGGCTGAGCACCAGCATCTTCACGCCCGCACGCCGCGCGCTGTCGGCGGCCTGCGCGGGGCTCGTGTGATAATCGAGGATGTCGTGCATGATCTGGCCCGTCTGCGGCCGTCCGGCAGCCTTCAGCCGTTCGGAGAGCATCTGCACCATGCGCGGCTGCAACGCTTCATGGACCAGCAGGTCGGCGCCCCGCGCCGCCTTTTCGAGCGACGCCGACGGCGCGGTGTCCCCGCCGATCACGACGCTGCGCCCCTTATAGTCGAAACGATAGCCGACCGCCGGCTGGACCGGGCGATGATCGACGGCGAAGGCGGTCACGGTCAAATCCCCGGCGGCGTAAACGACGGAGGGCTTCGGCGGCATCGCAAAGGGAAGGGCGATCGCGCCCGCGGCCTGCGGCGGCGCGATCGCGGCGCCGTGATGCGCGGTGCGATAGCCGTTGTCGAGCGCGTAGGCGGCATTGAAGCCCGCGATCACCGCCGCCACTCCCGGCGGGCCGTGGACGGGGAGGGGGCTCTTGTTCCCGCTCGCGGTCCAGCGCAGCAGCATCATCGGCCCCAAGCCGTCGATATGGTCCGAATGATAATGGGTAAGGAACAGCGCCTTTATCTGTGCATTGGGCAACCCCATCAGCGAAATGTTGCGCGCGCCGCCCTCGCCGGCATCGACCACGAACATCGCCTTGCCGGCGATCACGACCGTGCATGCCCCCGCACGCGCGCGATTGGGAAGCGGCGAGCCCGTCCCGCATAGCGCGACGTGCAATCCATCGGGCAGATCGGCGAGCCGGTTGCGCGACACGTTGCGCTCGGCGCCGCTTTCGAAAAGCCGGAAGCCGATCGGCCGCTGGAGCAGAAAGGCCGCTGCAACGGCGATCGCAATGATCGCCGCGCCGGCCAACGCGATGCGCTTTCTTCCGGTCATCGATTACCCCCCACCCGTTTTTTCCATCATGCGCCGGGTTGGGGCGCTGGACAAGCCGGCACGAACGGCGCACCCTGCCTGTTCACAGCAGTGAAGGTTGCGGCCTACAACTTTCCGTTTACGTAAAGGTGAGCGCTTTCTATAAGGGCGCCTGATCCAATGGGAGAATCACGATGGACATGGAGTTCAGCCCCGAAGATCTCGCCTTCCAGAAGGAAGTGCGCGACTTCATCGCCGAAAACTATCCCGCCGAATTGCGCGGCAAGCAGGACGAGGGCGAGGAGCTGAGCAAGGAGGATTTCCTCGCCTGGCACAAGATCCTCTACAAAAAGGGCTGGGTCGCCCCCGCGTGGCCGGTCGAATATGGCGGCACCGGCTGGACTCCCACGCAGCGCTTCATCTTCTCCGAAGAAACCGCGCGCGCCGATTGCATCCGCCTGCTGCCCTTCGGCCTGTCGATGGTCGGCCCGGTGATCTACACCTTCGGCACCCCCGAGCAAAAGGCGCGCTTCCTGCCGCGCATCCTGTCGGGCGAGGATTGGTGGTGCCAGGGCTATTCGGAACCCGGCGCGGGGTCGGACCTTGCGAGCCTGCGTACCACCGCGATTCGTGACGGCGATCATTATGTCGTCAACGGGCAAAAAACGTGGACCACGCTCGCGCAGCACGCCGACTGGGGCTTTTTCCTCGTCCGCACCGACAAGGATGCGAAGCAGCAGGAAGGCATCAGCTTCCTTTTGATCGACATGAAATCGCCCGGTATCACCGTGCGCCCGATCATCACGCTGGGCGGCGAACATGAAGTCAACGAGGTGTGGCTCGAGGACGTCCGCGTCCCCGTCGACCAGCGCGTTTACGAAGAGAATAAGGGCTGGACCTGCGCCAAATTCCTGCTCGCGCACGAGCGCACCGGCATCGCCGGCGTCGCCGCGTCGAAGCGCGGAATCGAAAAGGTGAAGGCGATCGCGCGCACCGAACTCGACGGCGAAAAGCCGCTGCTTCAGAACCCCTTCTTCAAGCGCAAGGTCGCCGAACTCGAAATCGACCTGACCGCGCTCGAATTCACCGAATTGCGCGGCCTCGCCGGGCCGAATGCGGGCAAGGGGCCGGGGCCGGAATCGAGCCTGCTCAAGATCAAGGGCAGCGAAATTCAGCAGCGGCTGACCGAGCTGACGCTCGAAGCCGTCGGCCATTATGGCGCGCCCTATTTCCGCGGCTTCGGGGAAGGGGATAATGAACATCCGATCGGTCCCGACTATGCGCACCGCGCCGCGCCGACCTATTTCAACATGCGCAAGACGACCATCTATGGCGGGTCGAACGAGATTCAGCGCAACATCATCGCGAAAATGGTGCTCGGCCTCTGAGTGTGTCGCCCCCGTGAAAGCGGGGGCGGCCTCGGCCCGACGCAACACCTGGTATAAAACGACAGCGGCCCCTGCCATCGCGGGGGCGACGAGGATGACAAGATGGATTTCACCTACACCGAAACGCAGGACATGATCCGCGACACGCTGTCGCGCTTTCTGGCCGACACCTATGACTTCGAAACGCGCCAGAAGTTCATCAATAGCGACGAAGGACGCGATCCCGCGATCTGGACCGCGCTCGCGCAGGAACTCGGCATGCTCGGCGCCGCCTTTTCGGAAGAGCAGGGCGGACTCGGCGGCGGCGCGCTCGAAAATGCGATCATCATGGAAGAGTTCGGCAAGGTGCTCGGCATCGAGCCCTATCTGCCGACCGTCGTGATCGGCGGCGGCGCGCTGAAGGCCGTCGGCGGCACGCAGGCCGATGCGATGATCCCCGAGATCATTGCGGGCAACACCATCATCGCCTTCGCCTATGCCGAACCGCAGGGCCGCTACGATCTCGCCAATCTGACGACGACCGCGAAAAAGGACGGCGCGGGCTATGTGCTCAGCGGGCACAAGAGCGTCGTCTATGCCGCGCCATGGGCGACGCATCTGCTGGTGACCGCGCGCACTGGCGGCAGCCAGCGCGATCGCGACGGGGTGTCGCTGTTCCTGATCGACGCCAAGCTCCCCGGTATCGTGCGCCGCGACTATCCGACCGTCGATGGCAATCGCGCATCCGAAATCTATTTCGAAAATGTCGCGATCCCCGGCGATGCGCTGCTCGGCGGCGAAGGGGAGGGGATCGGTCTTGTCGAGCAGGTCGTCGACGAAGCGACCGTCGCCGTCTGCGCCGAGGCGACCGGCGTGATGCAAAAGCTGCACGAAGGCACGCTCGAATATACGCAGCAGCGCAAGCAGTTCGGCATCCCGATCGCCAAGTTCCAGGTGCTCCAGCACCGCATGGTCGACATGTTCATGGAGGTCGAACAGGCGCGCTCGATGACGATCATGGGTACGCTCAAGCTCGACCTGCCCGCGGCCGAACGCATGGCCGCGGTGTCGTCGGCGAAGAACAAGGTGTCGCGCGGCGCCAAATTCGTCGGCCAGAATGCGATCCAGACTCACGGCGGGATCGGCATCACGCAGGAACTCGCCATCGGACATTATTTCAAGCGCGCAACGATGATCGAAGGCCAGTTCGGCAGCGCCGACTATCATATCGAACGCTTCGAACGCCTGACGCTGGCGGACTGACGGCCGCTTGCGACCAGAGGCCGACGTTCCTTTTTCGTCACCCCGGACTTGATCCGGGGTCCATTAAGCGCAGCGCCGGGGAGAATGGATCCCGGATCAAGTCCGGATGACGAAGATGGGGAAACGTCAGCTCCCCACCCCGAAGCAGCCGCAACATCGCAAAGCTCTGACCCAGCTAAAACCCACTGGCGAACGCCACGGCAACCCGCTTGACCGGCTGCGCGTCGTGAGCCGCCGCATAGCAGTCTTCCAGATTGGCTAGCCGCACGGCAGCCGGCGGATGCACGGCATCGGTCCGCATCCGCATCGCGTTGGCCTCCAGCCATTCAAGATCGCCGAGACCGAACCAGCCCAGGCGCTTTCCCGTCTGGATCGCCCAGCAATCGGCCTTCAACTCGTCAAAACCGAAGAGTTGGTGCGCGCATTCGTGCGCATACCAGAAGTGCTGTATGCCATGCGGCATCGCGAACAGGGTCGGATCGAGTAGAATATAGCCCGGATAGGTCATCGCGACTTCGCCGAGTGCGGTCACCACCGTCCGGGCGGCACCGCATCGAACAGGCGTGCCGGCGAGGACCAGTTCGCCCGCGGGGATGGCTTTGGCAGGCTTTGCGACGACCTGCTCCGGCGCGCCGGCTATTGCGATGGCAAGGACCATGATGGCGATTTTCGGGAGCATGGGCCGATCCTCTCTTCGCCCCCAAGCATTTGTAGCGAGGGAGAATGGGGCCGGAGGAGGGGGCCGAAAATCAGCTTTGCTATTAGAAAAGTGAAGAGATTATACTGAAATATCCCGACACGAATACTTAAGGTGAAACCCTGAAATTCGGTAAGGCTGTAGCTGCATATTATCTATGCAACCGCCTCGGGAATCAGGACTTCAATAGTCGCGCCAACGCCACCCACTCATCGACGCGCACCGTTTCGGCGCGGCGCGTCGGGTCGATGCCGATCGCTTCGAGCGCCTCGACCGCGCCGGGGACGCCTTTCAGGCTTTGCCGCAGCATCTTGCGGCGTTGGCCGAACCCCTTTTCGGTCAGCCGCGACAGCAGCGCGGGATCGACCCCCTCGGGCTCCGCGCCGGGTATGATGCGGACGATCGCCGACATCACCTTCGGCGGCGGGGTGAACGCCGAGCGGTGGACCTTCATCGCGATCTTCGCCTCCGCCCGCCATTGGGCGAGGACGGCAAGGCGGCCATAGGCGCTCGTCCCGACCGGCGCGACGATACGCTCGGCGACTTCCTGTTGGAACATCAGCGTCAGCGATTGCCAGCGCGGCGGCCATTCGGCGGGCTCGAGCCAGCGCGTGAACAGCGCGGTGCCGACATTATAGGGCAGGTTGGCGACGATATGGTACGGCCCGTCGGCGAGCGCGTCGGCATCGACCGCCATCGCGTCGCCCTCGACCACCGTCAGCCGCCCCTCGAACGCCTCGCTGAGGTCGGCGAGCAAGGGCAGGCAGCGATGGTCGCGCTCGACCGCGATCACCCGCGCGCCGGCGCGCAGCAGCGCGCGCGTCAGTCCGCCGGGGCCCGGACCGACCTCGAACACCGTCGCGCCGTCGAGATCGCCGGGCAGCGCCGCGATTCGGTCGAGCAATTGCTCGTCGAACAGGAAATTCTGCCCCAACGCCTTGCTCGCCGACAGGCCGTGCGCGCGTACCGTTTCGCGCAGCGGCGGCAGGCTGCGCGCGGGAGCCCGGCTCACGTCACGCCGCAGGGATGCAGCGCCGCGCGCGGCTCGCGGCCAGGTCAGCGGCCATCGCGATCGCGGCGATCGTCGGGCCGGGGTCGGCGCGCCCGGTGCCGGCGATGTTGAACGCCGTCCCGTGATCGGGCGAGGTGCGCACGATCGACAGCCCCAGCGTCAGATTGACCCCGTCGTGAAAATGCAGCGCCTTGAACGGCGCGAGCGCTTGGTCGTGATAGGGACAGAGCAGCGCATCATATTGATCGCGGATACCGGGCGCGAACAGCGCATCGGCGGCGAACGGGCCGTCGATCGCGACGCCTTCGGCGGCGAGCTGCGCGACCGCGGGCGCGATGATGCGGATTTCTTCGTCGCCCAGCCGCCCGCTCTCGCCCGCGTGCGGGTTCATGCCCGCAATCGCCAAGCGCGGCGCCTCGATCCCGAAATCGCGCTTCAGCGCGCGCGCGACGATGCGCGCCTTGGCGACGATGAGTTCGCCGGTCAGCCGCTCGGGCACCTCGGCGAGCGGGATATGGACGGTCAGCGGCACGACGCGCAGCGACGGCCCCGCCAGCATCATCACTGCATTGGTCGCGGTGACGCCGCAGCGTTCGGCGATGAATTCGGTCTGGCCGGGGTGCGTGTAACCGATACCCTGCAGCGCATGTTTCGACACCGGCCCGGTGACGAGCGCGGCGCTCGCGCCGGTGCGCGTCAGCCCGATACCGGTCTCGAGCGCGTGCAGCGCGCAGGTCGCACCCGCCGGGCTCGGCTCGCCGGGGGTAAGCGGCCCGCTGTCCTCGAGGTGCCAGACGGGCAGGGCGTCGGCAAAGGTCGCCGCGACCTCGTCCATGTCGCCGACGCGCGCGAGCGGCCCCTTCCACACGGTGGCGATCGCGGCCGCGTCGCCAATCGCGACAAAGGGCGGCAAGGCATGGTCGCGCCGCGCTTCCCAGGCGCGCGCCGCGACTTCGGGGCCGACGCCGGCCGGGTCACCCATGGTGACCGCGATCGGGCGCCGTGTCAGTCCGTCACTCATCAGCTATATTCGATCACGGCGTCCCGGCGCAGGTCGCGCAGATAGCGCTGGGCCCGCTTGTTGACCTTTTCGTCGAGCAGGCGCTGCTCGATCTGCTCGGCGCTCGGCTGTCCCGCCGTCTGCGGCATGTCACGGCCGCACAGGACGAGCACGCTGATCCCCTGATCCTCCGAACCGAAGGGCTGCGTGCTGCGTCCGATCTGCATGTCGAGCAGCGTCTGCTGCAGCGGCGCGGGAAGCTGGCGCATCGAGATATTGTCGCGCGACACGATCTGCGCGCCGAGCGACCGCGCCACCTCGTCGGCGGCGCCGCAGCCCGAAATATTGCTCGTCGCGGTGGTGAATTTGCTCGCGAGTTCGGTCGCCTGCGCTTCGGTCGTGCCCGCAGGGAAGTCGAGCGAAATCTGCTTGAGGCTCAGCACCGCGTCGCGCGGGTCGGCGGTGAGCACCTGGCGCCGGTCGACCATCAGCAGGATCGAGACCCCGCCGGGCACTTCGATCGGCCCGACGAGCTGTCCCGGCCCCATCTGCGCCGCGGCTTCGGCCATCGATTGCGGCAGCTGGCCCGCGCGGACCCAGCCAAGGTCGCCGCCGACCACTGCAGTCGACGCTTCGGAGAATTGCCGCGCATAGGCGGCGAACGATCCGCCCGCCTGCAGCGATTGCATGATCTTGCGGGCATTTTCGACGACCGCGTCGATATTGTCCTGCGTCGCGGTCATATAGATTTCGCCGAGGTGATATTCGTCCTGGCCCTTGGCATCGTTGAGCCGCTTGAGCACCGCGTCGACTTCGTCGGTCGAAACGTTCGTCGTCGACTGGATGTTGCGCGACAGCAAGCGGTCCCATGCGAACTCGCCGCGGATCTGCTGCTTGACCGCCGCCGCCGACGATCCCTTCGAGGCAAGATATTTGCTGAACTGCTCGGGCGTCTGCTTGAAGCGCGTCGCGAGCTGGGCGAACTGCTGGTCGATCAGATTCTCGTCGATCTCGATATCGGCCTGCTTTGCAGCCTGGATCTGTAGCTTTTCGTCAATCAGGTTGCTGAACACCTGCTGGCGCAGCCGCTGCTCTTCCTCGGCCGACAGCTTGACGTCGCTGTTCGCGATGCGGATCAGCGCCATGCGTTGCTCGATGTCGGTCGAGGTGATGATCTCGCCATTCACCGTCGCCGAGGGGCGATAGACATTGGCCTTCGCGTCGCCATAGAGGTGAACATTGCCGGGAATGTCGAGGCTGGTCGTCGGCGTCGCGCCGTCGTCGGAGACGGTCTGGGCCACGGCGGTGCCACCGATGGCGGCCGCGGCGATCAGGCCGATCATGGTCGAAAATCTGGTCATCTTCACCCTATTCGAGAAACAGTGGCACGCTCCGTATCAGCGGATGCGCCCGATGGTCCAGCGCAATCCGCCTCCGGACCCCTTTGCGCGCCGGTTAGCGCCGCGACGCTGAACGCAGGCTGAGCGATGCCGCTGCGGCCCTCTAGAAGCCGAGGTTGCGGAACGCGACGCGGAACAGAAAGCTGTTGCCGCTCTTTGCGTCGCCCGAATCGATATAATCGCGGCGCCACGTCACCGCGAGCGACAGGCAATCGTCGTCATAGGCCAGGCCCAGCCGGTGGCGAATCGGCTGCCAGCCATCGGTCGTCGAGGTCGGATCGTCGTGCTGGCCGGTCAGGTCGACCGTTGCCGAGCCGAAGATCGACCAGCTGCGCGCCACCGCGACCCGCCCGCCGACGCGCACTTCCTCGCGATCCTGGAGATCTTCGGCCAGGCTGGTGATGTCGCGGTTCAGTCGCGAATAGCCGACAAGGGCATAGGTCGACTGGCTGCCGATCGTCGCATCGAATTCGTTGCGCCGCACCGCCAGATTATCCTTGTCGAGCCGGAATCGGTGCGTCAGGCGCAGAAAGTCGCGGTAGGCGACCGTGGTGCGCCCGACGATGTCCGACGTGCGGCTGGTCAGGCCGGTGCCGTCGGGGAACAATGTCGGCTTGTCCGACAGGCGATAGCTTTGCCCGACGACCGTATCGATGTTGAACCCGGGGCGGCTGTAATTCCATTCGACACCATAGGTGATGCGCGCGCCGTCTTCGAACCGGTCGTACCCGTTGAAGCGATTGATCGCGAACAAATTGCTGTCCTCGAGGTCGAAGGCGCGCGAATCCTCGTTCGGAATGTCCAGATTCTCGATCGGCGGCGTCGCGACGATCTGCACCCGCGGGGTCAGCGTCTGGGTGCCGCCCAGAAATTCGCCGACGAAGGGCCAGCGCATGTCGGCGGCGACCGCTGCGATTCCGCGCGCCTGCCATCCCGACCGTCCCCGATAGCCCGGGATGGCGGTCAGCAGATTCTCGTCGCTGTGATAGACGTCGCCGCGCACCAGCGCGGTCAGCGTGACTTCCTGTCCCAGTCCGGTCAGGCGCCGCAGATCCCAGCGCGCGCCGGCAAAGGCCCGCTGCGTGTCCTGCCCCGCGGTGCGCCCGATGGCGAGCGTGTTGAGCTGCAATTCGAATTGTCCGCCGAGCCACGGATCGTCGAACCGCTGGCGATAGTCGATGATCGGCAGCGCGATCGGCTGTTGCCCCTGCACGTCGTTGGCGCGCAGCGTCTGCGTCGCCCAGCCGGCGATCGACAAATAGCTTCGGTTGCCGATCCGTTCGGCCTCGAAGGTCGAGCGCAGACGGTCGTCGCGGCTGATGTCATAGCGGCGCATGAAGGTGCGGTCGGTGGTGATGCGTCCCGAATAGCTGATGCTCCAGCGCGGATCGATCTGGAACTTGCCCGCGCTTTCCAGATAGCCGCGGAACTCGTCGGTGCCCGTCGTCGTCGCCGCCGACGTGTCGTTGATCGGCACGACCGAGCTGTAGGTGGCATAGCCGTTGATGCGAAAGCTACCGAAATCGGTGAGCGCACGGAACTCGCCCTCGATCATCGGCACCGCCTCGGTATAGACGTGCGGCGTGATCGTCAGGTCGCGGTTCGGGGCGAGGCGGAGGTAATAGGGAAGCGCGATCTCGAACCCATTGTTGCGGTCGAGCCGCACATTGGGGACGAGCAGACCGCTCCCCGCCTCGCTCGACGCGGGGTGGCTCAGCCCCGGCAGCGGGATCAGCGGCAGGCCGAAAATCTCGACGCGCGCCCCCTTGTATTTGATCTTGTTCTTCGACTGGTCGTACATCACGCGCACGGCGCGGATCTGCCAGGTCGGCCTTTTGGGGCATCCTTCGGGATCGACGACGGGGCAGGGCGTATAGGCGCCGTTCTCCAGCACGACATCGCCATTGTCGAAGCGTTCGCCGCGCGCGGCCGCCATGCGGGCGCCATTCTCCAGCACGACGAGCAGATTGTCGATCACCCCGTCGCGCAGACTGTCGCTCAGTTCGACGCGCTCGCCATAGGCGGTGTCGCCCTCGGGGTTGCGGATCGCGACATCACCCTCGGCGACGACCTGTCCGCTCTTGCGATCCCACGTCACCTTGTCGGCGCGCAGCGCGATCGCGTCGCGGTTCATCTCGACATTGCCCTCCGCGACGACGACGTCGCTCTCGCTGTCGTAGTGCAGATTGTCCGCGGCGAAACCGATCTGGTCCTCGCCCTCGACCTGCGGCGCGTCGACCGGGACCGGCGACACGTCGGGGGTCTGCAGATTCGGCCCCTCTGGCAGAGGCGCGTCGGCGGGCAGCGTCGGAACCACCGGCGGAACGGCAGGGTCTCCCTGCTTTTGCTCGGCGGCAGGGCGGTCGGGCGCCGCCTGCGCCAGCGCCGGAACCGACGCAAAGGCGATCGCGCTCGCCGTCGCCAACCAGAAGCTGCGTGCGCCGCTCGGACAAGGGGACAAAGCCCGGCTCATTTGATCAACTTTGTCCCATGCCTATATGATGTCCACCCGGACCGGACCGGCTGCTTTGTTTTGCAACTCGCAGGCGAAACCCCTATCGGTCCGGCACGTTGCAATCAATCATCGCATAAGAAAGTTAAGGCATGGACATTCAGTTTGTCGCGCAAATCGACACATCCGCCGATGTGATCGCCGTCCCGGTCCGCAAGGGCGAGGTCGGTTCACTCGCTGGACCCCATGCCGCCTTGCTCGCCGCCACCGCGACGCAGGCGCGCTTCGACGGCGCGGCGGGCGCGGTTGCCGAAACCGTCGCGCTCGACGGCGATGCGGCGAAACGGCTGCTGCTCGTCGGCATCGGCGAGGGCAGTGTCCATGATCTCGAACGTGGCGGCGCGGCGCTCACCGCGCGGCTCCAGACGAGCGGCGCGAGCGCGGTGGCGGTTGATTTCACCGCGACCAAGGCCGACGAAGAGGACATCCTCGCCTTCGCCATGGGCGCGAAACTTCGCAACTGGCGCCTCGACACCTATCGCACCAAACTCGCCGACACGGCGAAACCGAGCCTCAAGACGGTCACGATCGCGTCGGCCGCGGGCGACCTTTCCGACCGCTGGGCGGGCTATTCGGCGGTCGCCGACGGCGTCGCGCTGACGCAGACGCTCGTCGCCGAGCCGCCGAACATCCTCTATCCCGAAAGCTTCGTCGAACGCTGTCAGCATCTCGCTGACCTTGGCGTCGAACTCGAAGTCCTCGACGAACGCCAGATGAAGGCGCTCGGCATGGGCGCGCTGCTCGGCGTCGCGCAGGGCTCGACGCGTCCGCCGCGGCTGCTCGCGATGCGCTGGAACGGCGGCAAGGAAGGCGCGGCGCCCGTCGTGTTCATCGGCAAGGGCGTGACCTTCGACACCGGCGGCATCAGCCTCAAGCCCGGACCGGGCATGGACATGATGAAATGGGACATGGGCGGCGCGGGCGCGGTCGCGGGCGCGATGAAGGCGATTGCCGGACGCAAGGCAAAGGCGAACGTCGTCGGCGTCGTCGGCCTCGTCGAAAATATGCCCGACGGCAATGCGCAGCGTCCCGGCGACATCGTCACCACCATGTCGGGGCAGACGGTCGAGGTGCTCAACACCGACGCCGAAGGCCGGCTCGTGCTCTGCGATGCGATCTCCTGGGCGCAGAAAAGTTACGATCCCAAGGTCATTGTCGATCTCGCGACGCTGACCGGCGCGATGGTGATTTCGCTCGGTCACGAGTATGGCGGGATGTTCGCCAACGACGACGACCTCGCGGCAAAGCTGCTCGATGCGGGGGAAGCGAGCGGCGACAAGCTGTGGCGCTTTCCGCTCTCGCCGGCCTACGACAAGCTGCTCGACAGCCCGATCGCCGACATGAAGAACATCGGCCCGCGCGAGGCGGGGTCGATCACCGCGGCGCAATATCTCAAACGCTTCGTGGGCGAAGGCGTCGCCTGGGCGCACCTCGATATCGCGGGCATGGCGTGGCACGACAAGGAAGGCCCGACCTATGCCAAGGGCGCGACCGGCTATGGCGTCCGGCTGCTCGACCGCCTGATCGCCGACAATTTCGAGGGGTGATGCTTCGCCCTCCGTTTCCTCCTTCGTCATGCCGGACTTGATCCGGCATCCATTCGGCGCCGCGCCGGTGGACCCCGAATCAAGTCCGGGGTGACGAGGAAGAAAGGTAAGGCGACCGAAGGTGCAAGCCTGCTCGGGAGACCCACATGACCCGCGTCGATTTTTACCGCCTGACCCGCGATCCCGTCGAGCGCGTGCTCCCCGCGATCGCGACGCGGATCCTCGATGCCGGCGACCGGCTGCTCGTCGTCGCCGGCTCCGCGATGCAGCGGCAGGTGATCGACGCCGCGCTCTGGGCGCACCAGCCCGCGAGTTTTTTGCCGCACGGCATGGCGGAGACGCCCGACGCCGCCGACGAACCGATCCTGATCGCGGGAACGCTGGGCACGCCCGCCGCCAACGGCGCGGCGATGCTCGCGATCGCCGACGGCGAATGGCGCGAGGATGCGCTGGCATTTGACCGCGCCTTCCTCTTCTTCGATAACAGCCGCATCGACGACGCCCGCGCGACATGGAGAACACTCGGCGCGGCCGTGGGCGTCGAACGGCATTTTTGGAAGCAGGACGACCGTGGTCGCTGGTCGGAAGGCCCTTGAGGAGAAGCGATGATGCGGATTGCAACGGCGGCGATAGCGGCGAGTCTGGTTCTCGCCGGGTGCGGATCGAAATCGGATACCGAATTGGCGAGCGGGACGATCACCGATCCCGATACGGGCGAGACAACCGACTATAGCGTGACGACCGACGGCGACGAGGGCAATCTCAGCATCAAGACCGAGGACGGCGAGATGCAGTTCGGCAGCGGCGCCGCCAATGCGAAGCTCCCCGCCGGCTTTGCGCCCTATCCGGGGTCGAAGATGACCGGCGGTTTCACCGCGACCGGCAAGGACGGGCAGGGCGGCATGGCGAGCTTCGAAGCCCCCGGCAAGGCCGAGGACGTCATCGCGCATTTCCGCCGCCAGGCCGAGGCCGCGGGGTTGAAGGTCAACGCCGAAGTCAAATCGGGCGACACGCTGATGCTCGGCGCCGAAAAGCCCGACGACAGCAAGTCGGGCGTCCAGATCACCGCGACGCAGGACGGCGACATGGTGAAGGGCAGCGTCACCTACGGCATGGGCGGCTGATCGCGGCGGCGGGCCGCTTCACCTTCTGTTCTTGCGGTGCGGCGAAAGCGCGGCTAGAGGCGCGCGCAACCCAATCCAAGCACATACAGGAGCTTCCCCCATGGCGGTCACCCGCACCTTTTCGATCATTAAGCCCGACGCGACGCGTCGCAACCTGACCGGCGCTGTCACCAAGATGCTCGAAGACGCCGGCCTGCGCGTCGTCGCGTCGAAGCGCATCCACATGACCCGCGAGCAGGCCGAGGGCTTTTACGCGGTCCACAAGGAGCGCCCCTTCTTCGGGGAACTGGTCGAATTCATGACCTCGGGGCCCGTCGTCGTGCAGGTTCTCGAAGGCGAGAATGCGATGCAGCGCAACCGCGACGTCATGGGCGCGACGAACCCCGCCGACGCCGCCGAAGGCACGATTCGCAATACCTTTGCCGAAAGCATCGAAGCGAACACCGTCCACGGCTCGGACTCGGACGAAAATGCGGCGATCGAAATCGCCTATTTCTTCAAGCCCGAAGAAATCGTCGGCTGAACCGACCCGCCACAGGGCGCCTGAACAGGCCGCCGGAGCGATCCGGCGGCCTTTTTGCGGCTCAAAGCAGCGGGCTCAAGGTCGCGAGCAGGTTGCGCCAGATCCGCCGGCCCGTCCCGACCCGCGCCAGCGCCTCGGCGGTCACCGCGTCCGACTCGGCGCGATACGCCTCCTGCCGCGCGCGCACCTCCGCGGTAAAGGCGGGGTCGGCGCAGAGGATATTATTCTCGAAATTCAGCTCGAAGCTCCGCCGGTCGAGGTTCGCCGACCCGACGAGCGCGACTTCGCCATCGACCGTGATCGTCTTCGCGTGGAGCAGCCCGGGGCGATATTCATAGAGCCGCACCCCCGCCGCGATCAGGTCGTCATAATAGCTGCGGCTCGCCGCGGCGACGATGCGGCTGTCGTTGCGCCGCGGCACGATCATCGTCGTCGCCACCCCGCGCCGCGCCGCGTCGAGCAGCGCGAAAAGCAATTGCTCGTCGGGCACGAAATAGGGCGTCGTCACGATCAGTTCGCGCCGCGCCGAATGGATCAGCGCGCTGAAGCAGGCCGGCATCGCGGGGTAGGGCAGGTTCGGCCCCGTCGCGATCACCTGCGCCGCGATCCCCGGCTCGGCGGCGGGCGGCGGCGCGGCGTCGGGCCGTAGCAGCGCATCAATATCGTCGCCGCGCTCGCTCTCCCAGTCGGCGGCAAAGACGAACTGGCACGCCTGCACCACCGGCCCCTCCCAGCGCATCATGATGTCGACCCACGGCGCAAAGCGCGACTTGATGCGAAATTCGGGATCGGCGAGATTCTGGCTGCCGCACCACGCGATACGATTGTCGACGATCAGCTGCTTCCGGTGGTTCCTGAGGTCGAAGCGCCCGCGGATCAGCGTCCAAATGAGGCCGCCGATCGGCAGCGCGATGCGCGCGTCGATCCCGGCATTCTCCATCTCGATCCAATAGGCCGAACGGATGAAGCCGCGCGACCCCAGCGCATCGGCGAGCACGCGCACCGTCACCCCGCGCTTCGCCGCACGGATCAGCGCGTCCTTGATCCGAAAGCCGTTGTTGTCGGCAAGCCAGATGTAAAAGCACAGGTGCACGCTCTCGCGCGCCGCATCGATATCCTCGACCATCATGCGGATCGCGGCGTTGCTGTCGGGGGCGAGCACCGCGCGATTGCCCGCGGTCGGGGGCAGGCGGTTCACCGTCTCGGCGAGCGCAAAGGGCGCCGCATAGGGTGTCGCGCGCAGCCCCGCGCGCACTTCGCGCGCTTCGCCGGGATGCGGCAGATGCTCCTCGATCGCGCGGTAGCGCGCGCGCCGCTTCGCGCTGATCCGCGCCTCGCCGAGCAGCAGATAGGCGACGACGCCGAGCACCGGCACCGCGATCGTCGCGATCAGCCAGGCGATGCGTGACGCCGGCTCGCGCTGCGGCCGCAGCAATATCCGCGCAATCACGACGGCATAGATCACAAAGGAGAGGATCGACAGGGCAAGGGCAAGGTCGGAATTCACGCCGCCTTGTCACCCATTTTCAGGGCAAATGCCAAGCCGGCATCAGAAGTCGTCGGCGGCCGCCATCAATCCCGCGAGCTTTTTCGGCGCCACCGCGCGCCAGCTTTTCGCGATCCAGCCCGCCAGATGCTCCCAGTCATTGTCGCCAAGGTCGAGGCGGATCGCGATCCAGCCGTCGCCGAAATAGGCGGGGCGAAAATAGCGCGCTTCGTCCTGTTCGATCAGCATCGTCTGCTCTTCGGCGCCGCTGATCTTGACGAGCAGCGCGGTGCGCCCGTCACCATGATGGTCGGCCGAAAACCACGCGAATTTCTTGCCCTTGACGATTCCGAAGCAGGGCATTCCGTGCGACAGCGTCTCCTCGGCCTCGGGCATCGCCATCGCCGCCTCGCGCACGCGTCCCAGCCAATATTCGGGCGTCCGCTCGCGCGTCACATAGGCGGCGAGTGTCGGCGGATAAAGCTGATGCTCGGCGATCCGCACCCGCGCGCTCAGCGTCTCGGCGGTGTCGCCCGGCAGAATCGCCACCGGCGTCTGCGCGAGCACCGGCCCATCGTCGAGCGCGGGCGTCACGACGTGGACGCTGCACCCGCCGTGGCGGTCGCCGTTCGCGATTGCCTGCTGATGCGTGTTCAGCCCCTTGTATTTCGGCAGCAGGCTCGGATGGATGTTGAGCATCCGCCCTGCCCAGCGCGCGACGAAATCGTCGCTCAATATCCGCATATAGCCCGCGAGCGCGACGAACTCGGCGCCGGCTTCGCGCAGCTGTTCATCGACCAGCGCGTCGAACGCCTCGCGGCGCATGCCCTTGTGAGAGAGGCTCCACGTCGCGACCCCCTCGGCAGCCGCGAGTGCCAGCCCCGGCGCATCGGGATCGTTGCTCGCGACGAGCGCGATCTCATAGGGGCAGCTCTCCGCCTTTGCGGCATAGAGCAAGGCGGCCATGTTCGTGCCGGCACCCGAAATCAGAACGGCGACGCGGGCTTTCACGATCAAATCCTCCCCGCTCGCGGGGAGGGGGACCGCGAAGCGGTGGTGGGGGCTCGCGCCCGCACGCTACGCAGCGTATGGGGGCCGCCCCCCTCCGTCAGCCGCTGCGCGGCTGCCACCTCCCCACGAGTGGGGAGGATTCTACGCATCATGCGTCGCCGACCACGCCGCCCGCGCGCTCCACGTCCCGGCGTCGCCGCTCACCGTGCAGCCCTTCGCGCCCTCGGCGATATGGCCAATCCGGTGCACCGTCTCGCCCGCGGCTTCGAGCGCCGCCGTCACCTCGGCGACGTCGCTCTCGGCGACGACGACCGCCATGCCGATCCCGCAGTTGAAGGTGCGCGCCATTTCCTCGGGCTCGATATGACCCTGCGCCTGCAGGAACGCCATCAGCCGCGGCTGCTCCCACGCATCGGCATCGACGTGCGCGTGCAGCGTCTTCGGCAGGACGCGCGGGATATTCTCGAGCAATCCGCCGCCGGTGATATGCGCGAGCGCGTGGACCTTGCCGGTCTTCACCAGCGGCAGCAGGCTCTTCACATAGATGCGCGTCGGCGCCATCAGCGCGTCGATCAGCAGGACGGTCTGGTCGAACAGGGCGGGGCGGTCGAGCTTCCAACCCTTGTCCGCGGCGAGCCGGCGCACGAGCGAAAAGCCGTTCGAATGGACGCCCGACGAGGCAAGACCCAGAATGACGTCGCCCGCCGCAACCTTGTCGGCGGTCAACACGTCGCCGCGCTCGACCGCGCCGACGCAGAAACCGGCAAGGTCATAATCGCCGTCCGAATACATCCCCGGCATTTCGGCGGTCTCGCCGCCGATCAGCGCGCATCCCGCCTGCTTGCACCCTTCGGCGATGCTCGCGACCACCGCCGTTGCAACCGCGTTGTCGAGCTTTGCCGTCGCATAATAATCGAGGAAGAAAAGCGGTTCGGCACCCTGCACGATCAGGTCGTTCACGCACATCGCGACCAGGTCGATCCCGACTCCGTCGTGGCGCCCCGATTCGATCGCGAGCTTCAGCTTGGTGCCGACCCCGTCGTTCGCGGCGACGAGCAGCGGGTCGGTGAATCCCGCCGCCTTCAGGTCGAAAAAGCCGCCGAAACCGCCGAGGTCGGCGTCGGCGCCCGGGCGCCGCGTCGCACGGGCGAGCGGGGCGATGGCACGGACCAGCGCATTGCCGGCGTCGATCGATACGCCGGCCCCGGCATAAGTATAGGGGGCGGGCTCGTTGTGCTTGGATTCCATGCCACGCGCGACTAACGAGTTCAGCCGACAAATGCCATGATTTCCTTGTCGGCGCCCATGCTTTTGGGCAGAGCATAGAGACAATGACAGCCGCCCTTTCCCGATCCGCCGCCCCGCGCGTCTCCCAGCGCCATCTTCCATCCTTCGCCGTGCGCCGCGACTGGCGCCTGTTCGCGCTCGCCGGCCTGCTGCTTGGCCTGCTTGTCGCGGGGATCGTCCAGGGGCAGATTGCGCGCGGCGACCGCGGCATCACGCCGATCAACAGCAGCGGCGATTTCCTGACGAGCGGGATCAAGATCGACGTCACCGCGAAAAATGCGGAGGAAGCGCGCGAACTCGGCTGGCGCGAAGCGCAGCGCAAGGGCTGGGCCCAGCTCTATCGCAAGACGAACGGCAGCGACGGCCCGGCGCTTAGCGATTCGGTGCTCGACGGCATCGTCACCGCGATCGTCGTCGAAAAGGAAGAATTCGGCCCGCGCCGCTATGTCGCGACCCTCGGCGTCCAGTTCGACCGCGTGCGCGCGGGGCAGATTCTGGGGGTCAGCGGCCGCACGCTGCGCTCGCCGCCGCTGCTCGTCATCCCCGTCTATTCGATCGCGGGTATTCCGCAGGTCTTCGAACGGCGCAGCGAGTGGCAGCGCGCCTGGGCCGAATACAACACGGGGCAAAGCGCGATCGACTATGTCCGCACCGCGGGGACGGGCGCCGATACCCTGCTCATCAACGCGGGGCAGGTCGGACGCCGCGGCCGCGTGTGGTGGCGCGTCATTCTCGACCAATATGGCGCCGCCGACGTGCTGATACCGACCGCGCGCATCGAATACAGCTATCCGGGCGGCCCGATCACCGGCCATTTCGCCGCGCGCTTCGGCCCCGACGACGAATTGCTTGGCACCTTCACCATGACCGGCCCCAGCGCGCGCGCGCTTCCCGACATGATGGAAAAAGCGGTGGCGCGGATGGACCGCATCTACACCGACGCGCTCGCGGCGGGGACGCTCAGGACCGACCGCTATCTCGTCCTCGAAAAGCCGGTCGAGGTCGAAGATCTGCCCGACGAGACGATCGAGGACGACGCGCTCTCCGGCGAGGTCGACGTCAGCATTCTGCCGCCGACCACGCCGCAGCCCGGCGTCGCGAGCTTCACCGTCCAATATGCCTCGCCCGACGTCGAATCGGTATCGGCGACCGAACGCGCGGTGGGTGCGGTTCCCGGCGTCCAGTCGGCCTCGACCACCAGCCTTGCACTCGGCGGCACCTCGGTGATGCGCGTGACCTTCCGCGGCGACATCGCCGCGCTCAAGGCGGCGCTCGAGGCGCGCGGCTACAAGGTCCAGCAGGGTGGCGACACGCTGCGGATCGGACGCTGATGGCGCGCGCTTCGGGTCAATTTGCGCTGCCGCTTGACTGGAGCGCCGGCGGCGCCAACGACGGTCCGCTGATCGTCGGGGCGAGCAACGCCGACGCCGTGCGCTATCTTCAGCATGTCGCGACCTGGCCGGTCCGCACCGCGATCCTCGTCGGGCCGCCGCGATCGGGGCGCAGCCTGATCGGACGCATCTTCGCGCGCGAAACCGGCGGACGCGTGATCGACGGGGCGAAAAGCGTGTCGGAGGAGGAGATGTTCCATGCGTGGAACGCGGCGCAGGCGAGCGGCACACCGCTGCTCGTGATCGCCGATACCCCGCCGTCGGCGTGGAATGTCGAGCTTCCCGACCTCGCCTCGCGGCTGCGCGCGGTGCCCGTGCTCACCATCGGCGAACCCGACGACTGCCTCGCCCGCGATCTGATCGAGGCGCTGTTCGCGCAGCGCGGGATGACGATCGCGCCCGAAATCCCCTCCTATGTCGTCCCGCGGATGGAGCGCAGCTATGCGATGATCCACCGCGTCGTCGATGCCCTCGATTCGGCCTCGCTCGCGCAGGGGCGGCGGATCGGCGTTCGTCTCGCGCGTGAAACATTGCTGTCACAGGGGCTGATCGACCCCGATTTGCTGGAGCGGGATTCGCGCTCCCCACCGACAGGATGACCCCGATGCCGCAGACCGAAACGCCGCTGCATGCTGAGTTCGAACCCGACACCGCCCCGCCGGCCTTCGGCCCCGACCGCTTTTTCAACCGCGAACTTTCGTGGCTCGCCTTCAACCGGCGGGTAATGGAAGAGGCGCGCAATCCCGCGCATCCGCTGCTCGAACGCCTGCGCTTCCTGTCGATCTCGGGCAGCAATCTCGACGAATTCTTCATGGTCCGCGTCGCCGGGCTCAAGGGACAACAGCTTCAGGGGATCGACGACCCCTCGGCCGACGGCCGCACGCCGGGCCAGCAGCTCGCCGAGATCGAGGCCGAGGTGAACCGCCTCGTCGACCAGCAACAGAGCGAATGGCAATATCTCCACGGCCAGCTCGCCGAACAGGGGGTCATTGTTCACGGCGACGGGTCCGACGCGGCGGCGCTCCGTGCCTCGCTGCGCCAATATTTCGTCGACCAGATTTTTCCGATCCTGACCCCGCAGGTCCTCGACCCGGCGCATCCCTTTCCCTTCGTGCCCAACCGCGGGCTCGGCATCATCTTCGACCTCGAGCGCAAGGCGACGGGCGACACGGTGCGCGAACTCGTCATGATCCCCGCGTCGCTGCCGCGCTTCGTGCCGGTTCCGGGTGAAGAAACCGGCTTCGTCCCGGTCGAATATCTGGTCGAAATCTTCGGCGACCTGCTCTTTCCGGGCTATGCGATCCGCTCGCGCGGCGTGTTCCGCGTCATTCGCGACAGCGACATCGAAATCGAGGAAGAGGCCGAGGATCTGGTGCGCCTGTTCCGCACCGCGATCCGCCGCCGCCGCCGCGGCCGCGTCATCCTGCTCGAACTCGCCGCCGACATGCCCGGCGAGCTTGCCGAAGTGCTTCACGCCGACATTCAGGGGCACGAGGCGATCGTTGCAAAGATCGCCGGTTTCGTCGGGCTCGCGGCGCTGTCCGCGATCGTCGACGTCGACCGTCCCGACCTCAAATTCCCCGCCTATTCGCCGCGTTTTCCTGAACGAATCCGCGAACATGGCGGCGATTGTTTCGCCGCGATCCGCTCGAAGGACATCGTCGTCCATCACCCCTATGAGAGCTTCGACGTCGTGCTCTCCTTTCTGCGGCAGGCGGCGGCGGATCCCGACGTCATCGCGATCAAGCAGACGCTCTATCGCGCCGGCAACCAGTCGCCGGTGATCCGCGCGCTGATCGAGGCGGCCGAGGCGGGCAAGTCGGTGACCGCGGTGGTCGAACTCAAGGCCCGCTTCGACGAGGAACAGAATCTCCTCTGGGCGAACCAGCTCGAGCGTGCGGGCGTGCAGGTCGTCTATGGCTTCATCGAGTGGAAGACCCACGCGAAGATCTCGATGGTCGTGCGGCGCGAAGGGCAGGGCTATCGCACCTACTGCCATTTCGGCACCGGCAATTATCACCCGATCACCGCGCGCATCTACACCGATCTGAGCTTCTTCACCGCCGATCCGCGCGCCGGGCGCGATGCGGCGCAGCTCTTCAACTATATTACCGGCTATGTCGAGCCCGACCATCTCGAAATGGTGATTATGTCGCCGCTCAACATGCGGAAAAGCCTGCGCAAGCTGATCGACGACGAGATTCAGGCGGCGCGCGCGGGGCGGCCGTCGGGGGTGTGGGCCAAGATGAACAGCATCGTCGATCCCGACATCATCGACAAGCTCTACGAAGCGAGCATGGCGGGGGTGCCGATCGAGCTCAGTGTGCGCGGCATCTGCTGCCTGCGCCCGGGGGTGCCCGGCCTGTCGGAGACGATCCGCGTCAAGTCGGTCGTCGGCCGCTTCCTCGAGCACAGCCGCATCTGGGCCTTTGCGGGCGGCGCGGCGCTGCCGCACCAGCGCGCCAGGCTCTATATCTCGAGCGCCGACTGGATGCCGCGCAACTTCGACCGGCGCGTCGAATATATGATCCCGATCGAAAATCCGACCGTCCACGACCAGATATTGGACCAGGTGCTCGTCGCGAACTTCATCGACAATGAGCAAAGCTGGGAACTCCAGTCCGACGGCACCTATGTGCGCTTAATGCCGGGCGACAAGCCTTTCAATCTCCACCATTATTTCATGAACAACCCCTCGCTCTCCGGCCGCGGCACCGCGCTCCACAAGCGCCACGACGTCCCGACCCTCGCCTTCGATATGCGCGAAGATGGATAAAATCCGCGCCCACCGCTCCGCCGTCATCGACATCGGCTCAAACTCGGTCCGCCTCGTCGTCTACGAAGGTCCGGCGCGCGCGCCCGCGGTGATCTTCAACGAAAAAGTCGCCGCCGGCCTCGGCCGCGGCCTCTCGATCGACGGACGCATTGCCGAAGAGGATGCGGCGCGCGGCCTGGTGGCGCTGCGCCGCTATGCGCTGCTCGCGCGGCACATGGAGGTGGAGGATCTGCAATGCGTCGCCACGGCCGCGGTGCGCGACGCGACCAATGGCCCCGATTTCATCGCCGGCGCCGCCGAAGCCGGCCTCAAAATCCGTCTGTTGTCGGGCGAAGAGGAAGCCGAAGCCGCGGGCTGCGGCATCCTGTCGGCGGTTCCTGACGCGCGCGGCATCGCGGTCGATCTGGGCGGCGGCAGCCTCGAACTTGCCGAGGTCGCAGATGGCGAAGTCGGGCGCTGTGTATCCTTTCCGCTCGGAGTGCTGCGCCTGCCGGCGCTACGCAAGGACGGGCAACAGACGTTCGAACGCGCCGTGCGCAAGATGCTGAGAACGGCGGGCTGGCCGGGCCATCTCAGCGGTTCGCCGCTCTATCTCGTCGGCGGCTCGTGGCGCGCGCTCGCGCGCCTCGATCTCGACCTTACCAAGGACCCGCTCGCGGTGCTCGACCAGCATCGCCTGCCGCGCAGCGCGCTGCGCCGGCTGCTGCGCGCGACCAAGCGGTTGAGCTTCGACGAGCTCAAGGCGATCCCGGGGATGGCGTCGAACCGCGCCGCGACGCTGCCCGACGCGGCGGCGCTGCTCGCGGCGCTCGTCAATATCATCGACGCTCCCGAGATGACCATATCCTCGTCGGGACTCCGCGAAGGCTTGCTCTACCAGGCGCTCGACAAGAAGGCGCGCGCGCAAGATCCGCTGATCGTCGCCGCCGAATTCGAGGGCCGCCGCCTCGCGCGCTTCGCACCCCATGGCCGCGCGATCGCGCATTGGATCGCGCCGCTTTTCGCCAAAGAATCACCCGCCGACGCCCGCATCCGCCTCGCGGCGAGCCTGCTCAGCGATGTGGCCTGGTCGGCAAACCCCGATTTCCGCGCCGAGCGCGGGACCGAAATCGGCCTGCACGGCAACTGGCGCGGCATCGATATCGCGGGACGCATTCTGCTCGCGCGTGCACTCCACGCGGGTTTCGGCGGCGCCGATGCCGATTTTCCGGCAATGGGCGCACTGGTCAGTGAGGAGCGGCTGGCGCGTGCGCGGCAATGGGGCATCGCGATCCGCCTCGCCCAGCGTCTCACCGGCGGCGTCGAAGCGCCACTGAAGGCGAGCGCGATTGCGGCGACGGACGGCAAGCTGACGCTCAGCCTCGATCGTGGTTGGCACCATCTCGCCGGCGAATCGGTCGAACGGCGGCTGCGCTCACTGGCACAGGGGCTCGACAGCAAAGCCGAAATCCAGCTGCTTTGAAGATCAGTCGGCGGTAACCGGAACGGGTTCGATCTGGCTCATCAACAGCTTGCCGTCCCTGACGGCGAAGCCCATCCGCCCTTCGACAAGATCGAGCGCGGCGTGACCGAATACGTCGTAGCGCCAGCCCTGCATCATCGGAATATCGTCGCGGCGCCCCGCAGCAAGCGCTTCGAGGTCGTCGCTGCGCGCAATCAGCCGCGCCGCAACGTTGAGCTCGCGCGCGCGGATCTTGAGCAGCAGCTTGAGAAGGTCGGCGACGAGTGCGCCTTCCTTGCCCAGCCCAGGCCCTCGCGGCGCGCGATCGGGCATGTCGTCCTTCGACAAGGGCGCGGCGGTGTCGAGCGCCTGCATCAAACGGCCGCCAATATCGTTCGACTTCCACGTCGCGGATAATCCACGTACGCGGCCGAGCCCGTCCTGATCCTTCGGCGGGTGCGCCGCGAGGTCGGCGAGCGTCTCGTCCTTGACGATGCGCCCGCGCGGTAGATTCTTGTTCCGCGCCTCGCGCTCGCGCCACGCGGCGAGCGACTTGAGCCGCCCGAGCACGTCGGGCTTGCGCGATGGCATCTTGATCCGCTGCCACGCTCGCTCCGGATCGACCGCATAGTTGGCGGGGTCCGCGAGCTTCTCCATTTCTTCATCGAGCCAATGTCCGCGGCCGGTCTTCACGAGCTTCTTGAGCATCATCGGAAAGATTTTCGCCAGATGGGTGACGTCGCCGATCGCATAATCGATCTGGCGCTTGTCGAGCGGCCGCCGGCTCCAGTCGGTAAAGCGTGCGCCCTTGTCGAGATGCACGCCGAGCCATGCTTCGACGAGGTTCGAATAGCCGACCTGTTCGGCCTGACCCAGTGCCATCTGACCGATCTGCGTATCGAAGATCGGGTGCGGCGTCTTGCCGGTCATGTTGAAGATGATTTCGACATCCTGCCCGCCGGCGTGGAACACCTTCAATATCTCTTCATTGTCGACGAGCAGATCGAGCAGGGGGGTGAGGTCGATACCCGATGCCATCGGATCGATCGCCGCGGCATGCTCGCTGTCGGCGACCTGGATCAGGCAGAGCTCGGGCCAGAAGGTGTTCTCGCGCATGAACTCGGTGTCGACCGCGATGAAATCGCTGCCGCGGATTAAATCGCAAAATTCGATGAGCGCTTCGCTGGACTCGATTAACGGATGGACTTGCATGTCGCGCCTATACAGCTAGTTGAAGCGGACGGGCAGGAAAAATTGTCCAAATCTCTTCGGGTCGCGCAGCCGGAATACCGGCATGGGGTAAACAGAAGGGGTTTGTCATGTTGTGGGTCGGTTGGGGGCTCGCCCTCCTCGCGCTCGCGCTGCTCGCCGGGCAATATGCGGCGGGGCAAGCGGATATGTTCGTCTCGATCGCCAACCCGCGGCCGCTCGACGAAGATCATATGGTGATAACGCTGACAGGGTGGGGCTTCGCGAGCAAGGCAGCGCAGCCCTTCCTTACCGGCGCCTCCGATTTCGGGCTGTCCGATGTGCGCGTCTATGCGACACGGCGCCAGATGCTCACCTCGATCGCGAGTTTCGGTTTTGTGCGGCCCGTAACCGTCGCTTGGCGCGCCCATGCCGGCGTGCAGCCGCTGGGGGACGCCTGATGCCGATCGTACAATTGGGCGAGCCGGGGCGGTGGACCAATTATCACGGGACGGGCTTTTCCCGGGACGCGACCCGCTTCGGCCTGCGCTGCGGCGATGCGCAGCGCGGACGCGACGAACTTGCGATCGCCGCGGCAGCCGTGCGGGACTGGCTTGAACGTGCCAAGACGCAAGGGAAGCGCGTGCGCCCGCTCGGCGCGGGCTGGTCGCCCTCGAACATAAACATCTGCGCCGACGGATGGCTTCTCCACACGCGCCGCTTCAACCGCTGCTTCCGGATCGGCCAGGACGATGTACGGCCCGGCATCGACGCCGGAGCGCTGATGCTGGTCGAAGCGGGCGCGCTGGTCGACGAGGTTTCCGACAAGCTCGAAGAGCAAGGACGCTCGCTGTGGACGAGCGGCGCCGGCAACGGTCAGACCTTCGCGGGCGCCTGCGCGACCGGAACCCACGGATCGATGGTCGCGCGCGGGGGCATTCAGGACCATGTTCGGGCGGTCCAGATCGTCACGCCGCAATCGACATATTGGGTGGAGCCCGAGACGGGTGTGATGACCGACGACTTCATCGCCGCGACAGGCGCGGTGCCGCTGCGAAACGACGATGTTTTCGCCGCGGCGCAGCTTCCGGTCGGGTCGCTGGGCATCGTCACGGCAATGGTCGTCGACAGCGTTCCCAAATTCCTCGTTCGGCCGATCCAGAATTTGCGCGTCATCGACCGCGATGCCCTCGACTGGCTCGCCACGGGCGACTTTCGCCGCTTCTCGGCTGCCTATGCGCTCGACCGCGACCCGGCCTTCGTCCAGATGATCGTCAATCCCTACAAGCCGTTCAAGCGACCCGCGATGCTGCGCTTCCTCTATCGCGAGGATTGGCGCCCCGACTATCCGCACGCGAGCCCCGGCGAACTCGGCGCCGGCTATGACGCGCTGAGCCTGCTTGGCCGCTTTCTCGACGATTATCCGTTCGCGCGCGGCGCGCTGCTGCAATTTGCGATGAAGCGCGGCTATGCGAGCGGACCCGATGTCGACGATCCGCCGGTCTATGGCAGCTGGGGGGAGGGGCTCGACACGCATCGCCCGCTTGCCGATCTGTTCAATGCTTCGGTGACGATCGACCGCGCCGACCTGCCGCATGTCTTCGAACTCGTTTGCCACGCCTATGCCCGGCACGGCGGATCGACGGTGATGACGGTGCGTTTCATGGAGCGCGCGCAAGGACTGCTCGCGCCCGCGCGCTTCCCCCACAATGCGGTGATCGATTTCGACGGACCGCGCAGCGCGCGCACGGCAAAAGCCTATCAGGCGGTCGTCGATCTGCTCGATGCCGAAGGGGTCGCTTTCACTCGCCATTGGGCCAAGAGTTGCTGGCTCGATGCGACGCGCGTCGCCGCCGATTATGGGGAAGATCTGCAACGCTGGCTCGCGGCGCGCAACCGGCTGATCCCCGATCCGGCGGATCGCGCCCTGTTTCGCAGCGAGGTGCTCGACGGGCTGGGTCTGACCTGCTGACGCCGCGGTCAGCGCAAACGGCCGGCCAGACGCTTGACGCCGGCGATGAGCAGCCGCTGCGCCACAATGCCCAGCACCACACCCGCCAACTTGCGCCCGGGACGCGTCGGTTCCGCCGGGGTGGCGGCTTCGGCGGCCTTAACAGCCTGCGCTTTGCCCGGCTTTGGCGGCGTTGTTTTGGGCTTTGCGCGAACCGCCTTGCCCGTTTCCCTGACTGGTTTTGCCATCGCCACCCCTTTCGATTTCGGCGCGCCCATCGAAACGGGTCCGCCGTGCGCTGTCAACCGCGGTGGGCGAAAATCCCTTGGCGCCCCTTGACAAAAGGCGCTTTGCCCTGCCTTAGGCGCGCCATGTCTGCGCGCTGATTTTCCGCGCGTCTCCAATACATGAAAGACCGAATGATGCACGCCTATCGCACCCATACTTGCGGCCAGATTCGCAGCCAGGACGTCGGCCAGACCGTCCGCCTGTCGGGCTGGGTGCATCGCAAGCGCGACCATGGCGGCCTGCTCTTCGTCGACCTGCGCGATCATTATGGGGTGACCCAGATCGTCGCCGACAGCAGCGATCCCGCCTTTGCGACGCTCGATGCGCTGCGCTCCGAAAGCGTCGTCACCGTCACCGGCGATGTTGTCGCGCGCTCGGCCGAGACGGTCAATGCGAACCTGCCGACGGGCGAGATCGAGGTCCGCGCGCGCGAGGTCGCGGTGCAGTCGTCGGCGGCCGAACTGCCGCTGCCGGTCGCGGGCGAGCAGGAATATCCTGAGGATATCCGCCTCAAATACCGCTTCCTCGACCTGCGCCGCGAGCGGCTGCACGCGAACATCCTGCTGCGGTCGAACGTGATCGCCAGCCTGCGCCGCCGCATGACCCAGCAGGGCTTCACCGAATATCAAACGCCGATCCTGACCGCCTCGTCGCCCGAGGGCGCGCGTGACTATCTGGTGCCGAGCCGCGTCCATCCGGGCAAATTCTATGCGCTGCCGCAGGCGCCGCAGATGTTCAAACAGCTCCTCATGGTCGCGGGCTTCGATCGCTATTTCCAGATCGCGCCCTGCTTCCGCGACGAGGATGCGCGCGCCGACCGCTCGCCCGGCGAATTTTATCAGCTCGATTTCGAGATGAGCTTCGTCACGCAGGACGACGTGTTCAACGCGATCGAGCCGGTGCTTGCGGGCGTGTTCGAGGAGTTCGCGAACGGCAAGTCGGTGACCCCGGCGGGCAGCTTCCCGCGCATTCCCTATCGCGAGTCGATGCTGAAATATGGCAACGACAAGCCCGACCTCAGAAACCCGCTGATCATCAGCGACGTGTCGTCGCACTTCGCCGGATCGGGCTTCGGCCGCTTTGCCGACATCGTGGCGGCGGGCGATGTGGTCCGCGCAATCCCGGCGCCGGGCACGGCCGAGAAAAGCCGCAAATTCTTCGACGACATGAACAGCTGGGCGCAGGGCGAAGGCTTTGCCGGCCTTGGCTATGCGACGCGCAAGGGCGGCGAATGGGGCGGCCCGATCGCCAAGAACCATGGGCCTGACAAAATGGACGCGCTCGCCGCCGAACTCGGTCTCGGTCCCGACGACGGCTTGTTCTTTGCCGCTGGCAAGGAAGCCGCCGCCGCGAAGCTCGCCGGCCTCGCGCGTACGCGTGTTGCCGAGCAGCTTGAGCTGATCGACGCGAACAAATTCGAACTCTGCTGGATCGTCGACTTCCCGATGTTCGAGGCCGACGAGGACACCGGCAAGATCGATTTCAGCCACAACCCGTTCAGCATGCCGCAGGGCGAGCTGGAAGCGCTCGAGACCAAGGACCCGCTCGACATCCTTGCGTGGCAGTATGACATCGTCTGCAACGGCGTCGAACTGTCGTCGGGCGCGATCCGGAACCATCGCCCCGACATCATGTACAAGGCGTTCGAGATCGCGGGCTATAGCCAGGCCGAGGTCGACGCCAATTTCTCGGGCATGATCAACGCCTTCAAATATGGCGCGCCGCCGCACGGCGGATCGGCGCCGGGAGTCGATCGGATCGTGATGCTGCTCGCCGACGAGCCCAATATTCGCGAGGTCGTGGTTTTCCCGATGAACCAGAAGGCCGAGGATCTGATGATGGGCGCCCCCGCGCCGGTCACCGACAAGCAGCTGAAGGAACTGCACATTCGTCTGGTGGACGGCCCCAAGGGCTGATGGTGCGCGCCGCGCCGCAAGAGCACTGGCTGGAAACCCCTGAGGGCAAGATCTGCTGGTTCGAATGGGGCAGGCGCGGAGCGGCGCCATCGTTGCTGCTCCTCCACGCGACGGGCTTTCACGCGCGGCTCTGGGATCAGGTCGTGGCAGCGCTTCCGCCCGGTACGCACGTCATCGCCCCCGATCACCGCGGCCATGGACGCAGCTTCAAACCGGCGTCGCTGTCCGACTGGGCCGGCAATGCCGACGTGCTGTTGCCGCTCGTCGACCTCTTCGCCGGTACGCCGCTGGTCGGCTGCGGGCACAGCATGGGCGGCCATGTTCTGACGCGGCTGGCGGCCGAGCGGTCCCAGGCGTTCGGCCATCTCGTGCTCGTCGATCCGGTGATCATGGCGCCGACGCTCTATGAAGGCGCGGACGAGGGGCCGGTGCCCGACCCGGCGCTGCACCCGGTTGCACGGCGGCGCAACCGCTGGGAGAGCGCGGAGGCGATGCGTGCACGCTTCGCGGATCGCTTGCCCTACAGCCGTTGGCAGCCGCAGGTGCTCGCCGACTATTGCACCTATGGCCTGCTTCCTTCTACCTCGGGCGGAGGGCTCGAACTCGCCTGTCCGCCAGAACTCGAAGCGTCGATGTATCAGAATGCGCTGCGGACCGATCCCTACCGCTGGCTCAGAGAGCTGGTTGCACCGGTCACGCTGGTCCGTGCTCCGACGGGTGAACGCGGCGGCGATCTCGACTTTTCGCAAAGCCCGACCTGGCCGGAACTCGGGACGTATCTCGGCGCGCTGAACGACGAATTATGGGCGGAAAACAGCCATTTTATCCCGATGGAAGACCCGGAGCGGGTTGCCGCGCTATTGGCTTCTTCTGTATCAAAACTGGACGCTTTCGCGCCTCAACAGGGTTAACCGCGTCGCCACTCTTGCACCGCCGTGATAGCAGCCCGGCGAGATCAATGAGGCACGCGATGACCATCGACCTCGCCGACTATGAGGCCGGCGCGAAACATGAGGGGAAATATGGGGACGACCTGCTCGCGCTGCAGGAACGGCTCGAGCGCGTGCAGGCCGCGCATATCACGCATCGTCAGCGCAGCGTCGTCATGGTCGAGGGTTGGGACGCTGCCGGGAAGGGCGGCATCATCCAGCGAATGACCGCGCGGCTCGATCCGCGCTATTTCGAGGTCTGGCCGATCGGCGCGCCGACCGATGAGGAGAGGGCGCGGCATTTTTTGTGGCGTTTCTGGACGCGCCTGCCCGGAAATCGTGAAATCTCGATCTTCGACCGCAGCTGGTACGGCCGCGTCCTTGTCGAGCGCGTCGAAGGTTTCGCGACCGAGGCCGAGTGGCGCAAAGCCTATGACGAGATCAACGAGTTCGAGGCGCAGCTCACCGGCAGCCGGACGAACCTCGTCAAGCTCTTCATCCATGTCACGCAGGCCGAACAGGACAAGCGCCTAGCCGACCGGCTGAACGATCCGTGGAAGCGCTGGAAGACCGGCACCGAAGATTATCGCAACCGCGCGCGGCGCGCCGACTATCTGGACGCGATGCACGAGATGTTCCGGCTCACCGACACCCGCTGGGCGCCGTGGAAAGTGATCGACGGCAACAACAAAAAGGCGGCGCGTATCGCCGCACTCGCCCATGTTGCCGAGGCGCTCGAGGCCGCGGTCCCGATGACGCCGCCCGCCCGCGACCCCGTGGTCGTCGAGTTGGCCGCGAAGGCCTTCGGCTACAAGGTGAAAGACTAGTCCGTCCGCTATTTTGGGGCCCTTCGGCTAGCAATGCAGCGAGCCAGTTGTTACATGAGCGGGATGAGCCGCGCCAAGAGATCCGACGATTGGGGTTTCCCCCGCTGGCGCGCCTATGGAGCGTCGCGCGAGGCGCAGCAGGTCCGCATCTGCGACCGTCACGGCTGCACCCAGCCCGGCAATTGCCCGGCGCCCAAGTCGCCGAACAGCCCCGATCGCTGGTATTTCTGCGAAAGCCATGCCGCCGAATATAATCGCAGCTGGGACTATTTCGCCGGGCTGAGCGCCGAAGAGGCCGCCGAGCGCGCCGCGAGCGAGGCGCGCGGCGCGCGCAGTTATGCCCGCGCCCAGCATTATGGCTGGGGTGGCGAGGGCGACGGCAGCCGCAGCGCGGATGAAATGCGCGCGCTTGAGGTGCTGGGGCTCGATCCCGACAGCGATTTCGAAGCCGCAAAGAAGGCGTGGCGCGGTTTGGCCAAGGAATGCCATCCAGATGTCAAGCCCGGCGATGCCGAGGCCGCGAAACGTTTCGCCGCCGGGCAGGCCGCCTTCGAGGTGCTCAAGCAGGCCGAAGAGCGCAAGAGCTGGAAACCGGCCTGACCCTAATAGGCGACGTCGATGGCCACGCGCAACGTTCGCGGGCGTAGCGGTGTCAGATAGCCGTCGCTCCCTTCGACGAAGGGCGTGCCAAGCGCGAAGCGGTTGCCGCGTTCGTCGAGCAGGTTGGTGAGCGTGAGCGTCAGTCCGCGGCGCGCATTGCCGATCCGCATTGCAACACCGCTGTCGACATAGTCGCCCTGGCCCTCGCCGAGCACCGGTCCGATCCCAAGGCGCGAGGGGCCGATATATTTTGCCCAGCCGTTGACGCGAAACTCCTCGCCGTCGCCGACGATCGTCCAGTAATTGAACGCGCCGCGAACCGCGTGGCTCGCGACATTGGGAATACGGCCGAGGCGCGCGGGCGCCGCCATCGCGATCAGCGCGATCTGCGGCGACAAATCGTCGACCTTGCTCTCGTTATAGACCGCGCCGAGTTCGAACGACAGCTGCCGGGTCGGCCGCACGGCCAGCGCGCCCGAAAGGCTGGTGATCCGCCCGTCCCCGATATTGGCGGTGCTCGGAAAGCCGCTCGCGTCGATGAAATCGGCCTGGATGTCGCGCCAGCGGCTGTAGGACAGCGAGACATAGGCATCGAACGGCGTCTTGCCGCGTTCTCCGAAGCGCACGCCGCCTTCCCAGGTGCGAACCTGGTCGTTGCGGAAGCGGCGCACGAAATTGCTGTCGATCGCGAGCCCGCCCGGGCGGAACCCTTCCTGATAGCGCGCGTAGAGCGTCAGATTCTCGAGCGGCGTCGCGAGCAACGAGAAGGAGGGGAGCAGATCGGTTTCGGTGCGATGTGCGGTGATCGCGCGGTTGGCGTCGGCGAGCGCGAAGGGCACGTCCTCGCCGCTGCCGCCGAGCCGCGCGTGCGAGACGCGCACGCCGCCCGTCGCTACGAGGTCGCGGGCGATTTCCACCGTCGCTTCGCCATAGCCGGTAAGTTCGGTGACCGTGTTGGCAACCCCGGTGAGCGGCGCCTGGAACATCGCTTCGCCATATTCGCGTCGCTGGCGCGTCCTGTTATCGACGAAGCTCGCCCCGACAACCCAGCCGAGCCCGTCGTGAAAGGGGCGCGAGAGCCGCGTTTCGCTGACGAACATCCGCGTCGCATTATATTGATCGAGCAGTCGCGGCGTTTCACCGATCTTGCCCGCGTCGAAGCGCTCGAACAGCTTGTGATCGATGAAGGCGTTCGACGACTGCAGGTGTAGCCCGTCCCAATCCTTCGCGATGACGAGCGTGCCCATCGCGTAGCGCGCGCGGGCATTTTGCTCGACCATCGAATAGCGGGTCAGCGGCGGGGCGTCCTTGTCGGCATATTGAGCGTCGTCGGAGGTGATCCGCTGATAGACACCGCCCAGATCGATCGTCCAGTCGTCGCCGGCATCGAAGCGGAAGGTCGCACGCCCGCCGCGCGTGTTGACCCGGTTTACGTCATTCTGACCGCGCAGCGGATTGTCGATGTAGCCGCCCTCGGTGAGCATATAGCCGACGAGGCGCAGCGCATGGCCGTTGTCGCCGACAGGCAGGTTGGCGATCGCGCCGATGTCGCCGCCGGGATCGCCGTGCTCCGTCACCGATGCGCCCGCGATCGCCTGAAGCTCGACCGCATCGGGATCGGGCGCGTTGGGGACGACGCGGATGATACCGCCGAGCGATCCGGCGCCGTATAGCGTGCCCTGAGGGCCTTCCAGCACCTCGACATTGTCGACGTCGTAGAGGCGGAGATCGGGGTCCGGCGCGTTGTAGCTGAGGCGGATATCGCCGAGATACTGCCCCACCGTCGCCTGCGTCGGGCCGGTGAAGCTCGAATCGGCGATCCCGCGAATGAACAGCTTGTTCCGCCCCGCACCCAAATGGGTCGAGGATACGGTGGCCATGCGCGAGAGGATCGATTCGGTCCCGCGCTCGCCGCCGAATGCCAGATCGTCGCCATCCATTGCGGTGACGACGCCGGCAAAGTGCGAATAGGGGGTGTCGGCTTTCGACGCGGTGACGACGATTTCGTCCTCGGGCCGTGCCACCGTGGCCGGTGGCGGCGTCGGAGCCGACGCAGGCGGCGGCGAGGTCGAGCGCTGCGCGACGCGCTGCGCCGGGCGTCGTTCGATGCGCCAACTCGTCCCGCTGACTCGCACCGCACGCGCCGACGTGCCCGCGAGCATTCGCGCGATCGCCTCGTCGACCGGCATCCGTCCGCGCACCGAGCGAACGTGGCTTTTCCACAGATCGGCGTCGGCAACGCTGACACTGACCCCCGCTTGGCGGCTGAGGACGGGGAGCGCCGCCGCAAGGCTGCCCGAAGGCACGTCGAACGCGCGCTCTTCGGCCGCCAGCGCCTGCGCGGGCAAAGCGATCGCCGCGCCGGCGACGAGCAGGGCAAGGCCGTGGCGGATCATCTCAGCGCATCAATACCCAGCCATCGCCCCGCCGCTCGGCGCGCGTCCCCGACAGCGCCGCGAGATCGGCCATCGTCCGTGCCCGATCACGATCGATGACGAGCGCGCCGCGAAAGACGAGCGCTTCGGCATCGGGCGCGATCTCCACGTCGATTCCCGCTGTGCGTTTCAGATCCGCGGCGACATCACCAAGCGGCGCACCATTATAGACGAGCAATCCGGTACGCCAGCCGCCCACGGTCGCGGCTTCGACATCGCGGACCTGCGGCGCCGCACCGTCGCGCGCCTCAAGGCTCTTGCCCGCGGCGAGGCGAACATTCTCGCGCTTCGGATTATAGGCAACCACACCCTCGGAGACGGCGACCGAGGTGCGCCGATCCCCGCGCACGACGTTGAAGGCGGTTCCGAGGTCGACGATCTGTACGTCGCCCGCTTCGACGACGAACGGATCGGTCTCGTTGTGCACGACATGGAACATCGCCTCGCCGCGATCGAGCCGCGCGAAGCGCGGGCGGTCGTGGTCGAGTATGAGCGCCGACGCCCCGTTGATCTCGATTTTCGACCCATCGGCGAGGGTGACGCTGCGGTGCTCGCCCGCGAGCGTCTCGATCCGCTGCGTGTCGTCGAAAATGCCGAAGCTCGATACGCCGATCACGCCGACGACCGCCGCGGCAAGCGCCCCGCCGAACCAGGCGCGGCGAGAGGGGCGGTGGCGGATCGGTTCGGCATCCCAGGCGATCTGCGGCTGCTCGACCGGGGGCAGGGCGTCGAGGTCGATGTCGAGACTGGCGAGCGCGTCATAGGCCGCGGCATGATCGGGGTCGGCCGCGAGCCAGTCGGTAAAGCCATCCCAGTCGGCGAAGCCGGGATCGCGCTGGCGGATCAGCCAGTCGGCCGCCTGCGTGTCGATGGCAATCGTGCGGTCAGCCGGCATCGAACTGCCTCCGCACCGCTGCCAGCGCGGCATAGACTTTGCGCAAATCGGCTTCGACCGTACTCAGGCTCACCCCCATTTCGGCGGCTATATCGCGCTGGAGCATGCCGTCGACCCGGAACTTGCGAAAGATGCGCGCGGGCCTTTCACCGGTTGCCGCGATCGCCGCTTCGACAAGCACCAGTTGCTCGCGCGAAATCAGCGCGCTTTCGGCCGAGGGCTTCTGAACCGCAGCGGCTTCGCCCCACGCCTTGTCGCGCAGTGCGCTCTGCCGCGCCGACCGATAGCGGTCGAGCATCAGATTGTTCGCGGCGCGCATCACATAGGCGAGCGGTTCGCCGATCGGCCCGCTCGCCTTTTCGGTGAGCCGCATCCACAGATCCTGAAACAGGTCCTCGGCAGCGTCGCCCGCCCCGCGCACCTCGAGGAACCGCACGATGCGCGTGCGGTTGGCGAGCAATACGCCCTCGATGCCGTGTGCGGCGTCGGTCCGATCGGTCGCCTGGGTCATAAAATATTTGGTTCGCAGCGCCGTCTTTTGTCTGGCGGTGCCGGCGCCGCCGGCCCGATCCGGCCCCCTGAAACTGCCGTCATATAGCGGCATCGCGGCGCCATGCAACCATACCGCCGAAACGAGCCCCCCCGCCGCGCGGGCGGGGGGGAGGAGGGGAGAAGCAAGAGCGATCATCGTTTCACGGCTCCAAAGGCAAGGGGGAAGCAGGGTGAGGGGCGCTTCCCCCTTGCGGAGACAGGGCCGCCCGGGGGGTATTGGGCGAACCCTGGGAGAGGGCCGGCCCGTTACAGACCGACCTTCAGGCTCGCGCGGAAGGCCCATCCAACATGGTTTTGTTGTTCCTCCGCGGAGATTTCGCCCCCGACCTGAAAGGCCGAGTTGCCCGCGATCCCGCGCAAGCGGCCGACCCAGCCGCTCGTGCGTTCCTCTGGGATCAGCGTGAAGGGGTCGCCGTCCTTGAACGACGCCACCGTGGCGCCGAGCGACCCGCCGACGATCTGCCGCCGTCCGCCTTCGAGTTCGAAGCGCGTCCAGCCATCATATTCGTCGGCGCCGCCGAACTCGAGCCCCAGCGCAACGGTGCCGGTCACCGCCAGCTCGTCGCTGTCGCGCGCTCCGACCGTCAGGTCGAGCGCATCGCCGCCGCCGGTTTCGGTATAGCCGTCTTCCTTGAGCTTGTAATAGTCGACCGCGACCGTCGGGCGTAGCGTGAGCCCGCCGAGACGGCCGTCGTGCGCGACGCTGCCCGATGCCGAATAGAGCGTGCCGTCCCACTTGCCGCGCATCGTCTTGTCGATGTCCTCGGCGCCGGCCTCGGCACGGAAGACGCGCGTGCCCTTCATCTTGATCGGCGCGCCCGAAACGCGCGCATTCGCCATCCAGCCGTCCGAGCGCAGCCGCCAGTGCAGCGAGCCTTCGAACTGGCTGGTCGTCACCTGATTGTCGTTGAGACCGTTGCCGTCCTTGCCGTAGAGGTAGGCGATCGAACCGCCGAAACTGCCGACGTCGGTCTTGATTTCGGCGCCGCCAGAAATTCCCCAGCCCGACACGTCATAGCTCGCGGTGTCGCCGAGGCTCTTCGACGTGCCCCATACCGCCTGGTTCACCCAATAACCCCATTTTCCCTCGTCCTGATAAGGGGCGTTGGGATCCTGAAGATAGCGGGCAAGCGCGCGCGAGCCGGTGGTGACGGTTTCGAACACGCCGCCTTCATGCTCGGGCAGCATCTGCTGCATCCGCGCACGGAACGTATCGCGATCGGTGATGTCGAGGAACACGCCCTCGATATCCTCATCGGCAGCGAGTGCATCGATTACCGCGTTGAAGGCTCCCGTCTCCGACCGGTTGAGTTCGAGTTCGGCGACGCTCTTGCGCGCGACGTCGACGATCAGCTGCGTGCCCGTCGCGGTCAGCTCGCCTTTGAAGAGATAGGGGAGGAGCGTCGTTTCGGTGGTAAGATTGTCCGCGCCGGTGAGCGACCCCGCGGTTACGACGATATGTTCGCCCTCGGCTTCGTCGAGGCTCGACAGCTTCAGTGCGAGCTTCGAATCTTCGGCGAAGCTGGCATCGCCCGTGACCGTGAGCGCGGTACTATCGTCGCCGCCATCGAGCGTGACCGCCAGAATGCCCTTGCCGGTCACCGAAAGCGACGAAATCGTCGCGGCACCGCCAACGTCGAACGCACCGCCGTTCACCGCGACAGCCAGCCCCGACGAGTTGGCGAGCGTGCCCGAGAAGACCGCCGAGCCGCCGATGGTCAGGCTATCGGCGCCGCCCCCGAAATCGGCAAGCCCGACAAAGCGCGACGAACCTTCCATCGTGAAGCTGTCGTTGCCGGCGCCGAAAGTCGCATTGCCGGCGTAAGCGGCGTCCCCCGACAATTTCATCTGATTGTCGCCGGCGCCGAAGCTGGTGTTGCCCGCCACGGTGCCGTCGGCGATGTCGAACAGATCGTCGCCGGCGCCAAAGCGGACGTCGCCGGTGATGGCAGGCGCGGTGACGCCCGATGCGACCGCGACCTGCTTGACGGTCGCCCCCGAGGCATTCGCCGACAGGTCGATCGCGATATTTTCGCCGTCGTCTTCGGCGCCCTTGGCGCTGATCGCGCCGCTATTTTCGATCAGATCGACATTGCCCGACAGGTCGACGATCGCGCGCGCCGTCGCTGCTTTGCCGCCGACTTCGGCATTGATCACCCCGCTGTTGCGGATCGTCGAGACATGGCTGCCGCTCTCGACGAGGATCGCGGTCGCCACGTCGTCGGCATCTTTGCCGCCGCTCTTCGCCTCGGCCCGGCCCGAGACGCGGATTTCGGGAACCATCGCGCCCGCGCCGATCCGGATTGCGGTTGCCGAGGCGTCTTTCGAGATCGCGTTGACGGCGCCGCCGACCTTGACGCCGCCCGAAATATCGACCGCGCCGCCGAGCCCGCCGATCTGGAGGCCGGTGGCATCCTTGCCGGCATAGAGGCCGTTGCCGACGACAGTGCCGTTGATGATCAGGCCGAAATCGGTCCCGGTGCCCGCGACCGCGCCGATCGTGACGTCACGATCGACCGCGCCGATGCGCATCGCGGGCGCTTCACCGAACGAGCGGATGGCCGCGGCGCCCTCCTTGTCGTCGTCTATGCCGTCGTCGTCCTCATCCTTGTCGTCCTTGTCGGCGTCCTTCGGGGCGACCGCGAGGATCACGCCGCCGCTGACGTCGCCTTCGATCGATAGCGCCGGCCCGCCCTGGAGCAGGTCGTCGGCGTCGAGCTTCGACGGATCGGACGGCGCCGTGATGAAGCGGTAACCGCTCGCGGTGAGTTCGCCCTGAATTTCGAGCGCGCCGTCGATGTTGCCGGTGAGCTGCGCCGCCATGGCGTTCTCACCGATCGCCGCGATCTTGCCCGCGATGCGGACATTGCCGGACACGTCCTGCAGCCCGATACCGAGCGCATTGTCGCCGAGGACCGACACCGACCCATTGTTGGTGAATTTGCCCGTCAACGGACCGCCGAGGCGGATGCCCGCCGAATCATTGCCTTCGACCGTGATCGTGCCTTCGTTGACGATATTGCCGGTGAATGCGCCGCCGGTGCCGATCCCGGTGCGACCGTTTCCGACCGCAAAGGGACCGTCCTTGTCGCCGTCCTTGTCGATGTCCTCGCCTTCATAGCTTTCGTCGATGACGATCTTGCCGGTGGCACTGTTGGTGATCGACCCGCTAACGCCGGCTTCGGCCAAAATGCCGGTGGCGCCATTGGCGTTGCCGATCTGGATCGTGCCGTCGTTGACGACCTTGTTGTTGCTGTCGATTGTCACCCCGGTTCCGCCGGTCGGCTTGACCGAACCGTCCTTGGTGATCTTGATGTCGTCGTGCGATCCCGACTTGACGGTCGAGGTCTTGACCGGCGTCGTCGTCGCGGTGCTGATCGTCGTTTCAGCATAGGAAGGCGCGGCCACCATTGCGGCCAGGCAGGTCGATGCCAACAAAGTCTTGCGCATGAAATTCCTCTTGTGATCGGTCGGGGCGTCCTCCCGGGACAATCGCAAGACGGAGCGGCGGGCGCGGGGCCTTGGAAAATTTTTGCCGGCAGTGGCGCGCGCTTTGACCGCAAGAAGCGGGGCGCGGACGCCGGGCTGAAACCTTAAGGGAAGGCGGCGAAATTCACAGGAGCGCTATATGCCAGACGACCCCGGCCGCCGTTTTAATTGCCCCGACCCGACAAGCCTTCGTGCCGACCTCGATCGCACCGGTTGGCATATCCTGCCGCAATTGCTGGGCGTCGACGAATGTCGTGCCGTGCGGGCGGCCTACGACCGCGACGATCTGTATCGCAGCACCGTCCATATGCAGCGGCACGGCTTCGGTCGCGGCGCATATCGCTACTTCGCCTATCCGCTTCCCGACGGGATCCGCGAACTGCGGCGCGCGCTATATTCTCCGCTAGCGGCGGTTGCCAACAAGTGGGCCGAGCAGCTTCGCCGAGACATCATTTACCCCGCCCGCCATTCAGCGTTTCTCGATGACTGCCATGCAGCGGGGCAGCTGCGCCCCACGCCGCTGATCCTGCGCTATGGCGCGGGCGACTATAATTGCCTGCATCAGGATTTGTACGGCGCCGTGCATTTTCCGTTGCAGGTCGCGATCCTGCTTTCAGCGCCCGGCGAAGAATTCGAGGGGGGCGAGTTCGTCCTCACCGAACAGCGGCCGCGAATGCAGTCGCGGGCACAAGTCGTTCCGCTCGGGCAGGGCGATGCCGTTGTTTTCGCGGTCAACGAAGCACCGCGCATCGGCACGCGCGGCTCCTATCGCGTCAAGTTTCGGCACGGAGTCAGCGAGGTCCGGCGCGGCGAGCGCCTCGCGCTCGGCATCATCTTTCACGATGCGGCATGATTGGCGGCGTGCATTGTGCTAAGCCCTTCGGCGCAGAGGAGGGTCGGATGAACAAGGGCCAACTCGAACGCGATGCCGCGGACGTCCGCGTTTTTCCTCCGGCAGTGCCGTTGGTCACCGTGGTTGCCGGGATTATTCTGGATCGTATCTGGCCGATCGCTCCGGCGTTCGCCGCTCCGCCTCCCGTCCGCTACATCGTCGGCGGGATGACCATAGTCGGCGCATTCCTACTGCTTGGCTTGTGGGCTGTGATCACCATGCGCCGCACCGGCCAGACGGAAAATCCGTACAAGCCAACGACCGAAATCGTGGCGAACGGACCGTTTCGGGTTTCGCGCAATCCGATGTATCTGCAAATGGTTCTGGTCTGCCTCGGTTTCGGGATCCTGTTGTGGAATGTCTGGATCGTGCTGCTGACACCGGTCTGCGCCTGGGTGCTGCACACATTCGTCATTTTGCGGGAAGAGGCCTATCTCGAAGCGAAATTCGGCGACGGATATATCGCCTACAAGAGGCGCGTTCGCCGCTGGCTTTAAAACCCCGACCGCATGGCGCCGGATCGAAGCTGGCGGACAGGGTGGGATTCGAACCCACGGTGAGCTTGCACCCACGGCGGTTTTCAAGACCGCTGCCTTAAACCACTCGGCCACCTGTCCAGCCGCGCCGACATAGCGCGCCGCGGCGGGGCGGCAAGTCCAAAGATTGCGCGCTCGCTCCGGCGCGGCTTTGACTCGGGCCATCGCGCACAGCTCTGGTCAAGGCGGGTGCATCTGTGTCACTCTTTGCCTATGGGGAAGGGATGACGCACATGAAGCCTTTCAGATTCGGACGTCTTTTCCATCTCCTCGGCGTGGCGCTTTCGGCGTGGCTGCTCAGCGCTTCGGCCCCGCTCCATGCGCAGGGAAGCGGCAATGCCGCCTTCGACGCCTATATCCAGTCGCTGTGGCCCAAGGCGCAGGCGCGCGGCGTCTCGCGCGCCACCTTCGACCGGGTGACGGCCGGGCTCCAGTATAACAGCCGCGTCGTCGCACTCGACCGCGACAATCTGGGAAGCCCGCCCAATCCGAATACGCCGATCCCGCCCTTCGCACCCTATAAAGCGAAGCATGTCGACGCAGCGCGGGTCAACGGCGGGCGCAGCGTTCACGACCGGTTGCTGCCGCTGCTGTCGCGGATCGAGGCGCGCACCGGCGTGCCGCCGAGCATCATGATCGCGATTTTCGGGCACGAAACCGCCTATGGCGCGGTGACCGGCGGTTTCGATCTGCCCGAAGCACTCGCCACGCTCGCCTATGAAGGGCGGCGGCGCAGCCTGTTCGAACCCGAATTCCTCGCGACGCTCGAAATGGTCGAAAAGGGCGTGCCGCGCGGGGTCCTGAAGGGCAGCTGGGCCGGGGCGTTCGGCTATCCGCAATTCCTGCCCTCTGTCTATCTGCGTCTCGCCGAGGATGGCGACGGCGACGGGGTCGCGCGCATCTGGTCGAGCGAGGCCGATGCGGTCGAATCGATCGGCGCCTATCTGCGCAACGCCGGCTGGCGTCCGGGGCAGCCGTGGGGCATTCCCGTGCGCGTTCCCGCCGGGTTCGACCGCGCGCGCTATGCGAACAAGCTGGTGCCGACGCGCTGCCCGCGCGTCTTCGAGCGCCACAGCCGCTGGCGCTCGATGGCCGAATGGCGCGCCGATGGTTTCCAGCCGCTCGGCGGCCGCTGGCCCGACGGATCGATCCAGGCGACCTTGCTCGAACCCGATGGCCCCGGAAACACCGCCTATTTGCTGACCGGTAACTATCGTGCGATATTGGACTATAATTGTTCCAATTTTTACGCATTGTCCGTGGGGGTGTTGGCGGATGAAATCGATCGTTAGAGGCGGCGTCGCGGTCGCAGCGATGGCGCTCATCGCGGGATGCGCGGCATCGAACAGCGAGGGCGCGTTACCCGGCAGCGGAGCCGTGCCTTCCACCGACTCGTTGGTCGCCGATACCCCGGTGGTGATCGGCGAGCCCTATACGGTGCAAGGCGTGACCTATACCCCCGCCGACATCTCCGACTATGACGAGGTCGGCTATGCCGGCGTCTATGGCGCCGACCGCGCGGGCCAGCCGACCGCCAATGGCGAAAGCTTCGATCCCGCCGCGATTTCAGCGGCGCACAAGACGCTGCCGTTGCCGAGCTATGTCGAGATCACCGCGCTCGATACCGGGCGCACGATTCTGGTGCGCGTCAACGACCGCGGGCCGATGGCGAATGACCGGCTGATCGACCTGTCGCCAGCGGCCGCGGCGCAGCTCGGGCTGACCGATACCACGACCGGCGTGCGCGTCCGCCGTGTTCACCCGCCTGCCGCCGAACGCGCGCAGCTGCGCGCCGGGCGACCGGTTCCGGAGCGCCTGCCGACCCCCGACTCGCTGCTCGCGATCCTGCGCAGCAAATTGAGCGGCTTGCCTTCGCCCGCGGCGATCGCGGCCGGAGTGGCGAAACCCGCGACGCCGACCAGCGCGCCGGCCCGAACCAAGCCCGGCGACGATCGGCTCGTCGTCGAAGGACCGAACAGTCAGCCGGCACCGCCCACCGCCTCCGCGCCGCCCAAGCCGACGCCTGCTCCCGCGACCACTGGTAGCTACAGCGTTCAAGTTGCGACGTTCGGCTACAAGGCGAACGCCGACGCAACGGCGAAGGCGCTAGGCGGCACGATCACCCGGGCCGGCAATCTATGGCGCGTGACAATGGGGCCGTTCGCGAGCGAAGCCGAAGCGCAGAGCGCGCTTGCCAGGGCGAAAGCGAAAGGCTTCGGCGACGCGCTGATCCGCCGCGAACGCTGACCCCTTTCCATCGCGCGGCGGGCATTCTACACGCCGGTCATGCGGTGGACCATATTAGCGAAAAGCGGGGCGGCTCTGTTCGCGGCAGCGGCTCTGACCCTTGCCCTTCCGGCGACATCGGCGAGCAGCACCGTCGCTCACGCTCCCGCCAGCCGCCCGCTCTATACCACTGCGGCGCCGGTCGCGATGCTCAAGGACATGGATTCGGGCGCAATCCTGTTCGAACGCGGCGCGGACAAGCGGTTTGCGCCCGCCTCGATGGCAAAGGTGATGACGGCCTATGTCGTGCTCGACCTGATCGACAGTGGCAAATTGTCGCGCGATGCGGTGTTCACGGTCGATCAGGAAACCTATGACAAGTGGAACGGCAGCAACGGCGGGTCGACGATGTTCCTGCGCGCCGGCGAGAAAGTCTCGGTCGACGAATTGCTCAAGGGACTGATCACCGTATCGGGCAATGACGCGGCGGCGGTGCTCGCGGTCGGGATCGACGGCAGCGAGCAGGCTTTCGTCAATCGGATGAATGCGATGGCCAGGATGCTTGGCATGACATCGAGTCATTTCGGCACCCCCAATGGTTGGCCCGACGGCGGGGTGACCAAGGTCAGCGCCGCCGATTTGATCACGCTGGCCGACCGGCTGATCCGCGACCACCCCGGCGGCTATGCGCGCTATTTCTCGATTCCGCGCCTCCAGCACGGCACGGCGCCCGACGGCACGCCGATCGTCCAGCCGAACCGCAATCCGATCCTCGGCAACGTCGAAGGCGCCGACGGATTGAAGACCGGGCACACGAACGAAGCGGGCTATTGCTTTCTCGGCTCGGCGAAGCGCGGCGGGCGGCGCCTGATCCTGGTCGTCGCGGGAATGGACAGCGCCAAGGCGCGGCGCGACGAAGCCGAACGGCTGATGCGCTGGGGGTTCGAGGCGTGGGAAGGCCGCGAACTCGTCCCGGCACGTGCAAGGGTCGGACGCCTCGACGTCGGGCAGGGCGATGTCCCCACGGTCGCGGCCGAGGCGGCGATCCCGGTGCGAATGACGGTCCCCAAGGGATATGAGGGCGGGTTTCGCGCGACGATGCGCGCCCGCGCGCCGCTTGCCGCTCCGGTCGACAAGGGCGCGCGCATCGCCGAATTGATCGTCACGCCCGACGGCTTGCCGCGGCAGGCGACCCCGCTGCTCGCCGCGAACGATGTGGGCGAGGGCGATGGCTGGGACCGGCTGCGCACCGGCTTTTACCGGCTGACCGGATGGTGACGGGGCGCTTCATCACGCTCGAAGGCGGCGAGGGGGTCGGCAAATCGACCCAGATCGCGGCGCTCGCCACGGCACTTGCGGCGCGCGGTGTCGAGGTCGTCGCGACGCGCGAGCCCGGGGGCAGCGCCGGGGCCGAGGCGATCCGCGCGCTGCTGATGGAAGGCCCGGACGAGCGCTGGGACGCGCGCAGCGAAGCGCTGCTCTTTGCCGCCGCGCGCGCCGACCATGTCGCGCGCACGATCCGTCCGGCGCTCGCGCGCGGCGCGTGGGTGCTCTGCGACCGCTATGTCGATTCGAGCCGCGCCTATCAAGGCGGCGGCGGCGGGATCACCGATGCCGACATCCTCGCGCTGCACGACTTCGGCTCGGAGGGTCTTCTGCCCGATCACACCTTCCTGCTGACCGTGGGGTCCGACGAAGCCTCACGCCGGCTCGCGCGACGCGATACGGCGGGCGCCGACCGCATGGGGAGCAAGCCCGCCGACTATCAGGCGCGCCTTGCCGCGCGCTTCGCCGACATGGCGGCGACCGAGCCCGACCGCTGGCGCGTAATCGACGCCGAAGCGCCTGCCGAAGCGGTGACCGCGGCGATCCTTGCGGAGCTCGCAGCATGGCTGCCCTGATCGGCCATCACGACGCCGAAAAGGCTTTCCTCGACGCATGGCGCGGCGGACGGCTCCATCACGCCTGGCTGCTCGCGGGGCCGCAGGGGATGGGGAAGGCGGCGTTCGCCGCACGCGTCGCGCGCTTTCTCGTCACGCACGGGCCGAGCGGTGAGCGCGCGGCCGCGACGCTCGACGACCCGGGCGACGCCAGCGCGGCGAAGCTCGTCGAGGCGGGCAACCATCCCGAAATCCTGCGGATCGAACGCCAGGTCAAGGATAAGGGCAAGGATCTGGCGCGCAACATCACGGTCGAACAGGTGCGCGAACTGAAGGGGCGGCTCAACTTTTCGCTTTCGCTTGGCGATTGGCGGGTGATCATCGTCGATGCGATCGACGATCTCGAGCCCGGCGCCGCCAACGCCTTCTTGAAAACACTCGAGGAACCACCCGCGCAGACGCTGTTCCTGCTCGTCAGTCACTCGCCTGGGCGCTTGCTCCCGACCATCCGCTCGCGGTGCAGAACGCTGCGTTTTCAGCCCATTGAGCGTGACGCCATGACCGCATGGCTGCACGATCTGCGCTCGATGCTCGACATGAGCGAACTGCGCGCGATCGTCGCCGCGTCGGGCGGCGTGCCGGGAAAGGCGCTCGCTTTGATCGACAGCGACGTCGCGGCAATGGAGAAGAAATTGCTCGCGATCGCGGCCTCGGGCGATCCCGACAACCGGCTTCGCGAAGCGCTGGCGAAAGAGGTCGGCGGCGCGAGCAACCGCGCGCGACTCGAACTCGTCATCGACATCGTCCCTGCCCTGCTGTCGCGCATCGCGCGCGAACGCCCGCTCGCGGAGATCGAACCGGTGCTCGTCCAGTGGGACCGGGTGCAACGCACCGTGCGCGACGCGGTGCGCGGCTCCTACGACGGCGCGATGGTGGGGTTCGAAATCGGCAATTGCCTCGCCGAACTGGCGCCGCGCCAATAGCGGCTTCGGGGTGGCGAACTTCCGTTTGCTCACCTTCGTCATCCCGGACTTGATCCGGGATCCAGTCCTCCAGCGCCGGTCCAATGGACCCCGGATCAAGTCCGGGGTGACGAAGAGGGGTCGGCCATGCAATCCCTTTCCCTTCCACCCGCCAACCGCTAAGGCGCGCGCATGTCCACGGATAAGACCCCCTTCTATATCACCACCGCGATCAGCTACCCCAATGGGCGCCCGCATATCGGCCACGCCTATGAGGCGATTGCGACCGACGTCATGGCGCGCTTTCAGCGTGCGCGCGGCCGCGACGTGCGGATGGTTACCGGCACCGACGAGCATGGGCTGAAAATGTATCAGACCGCGCGTGACCAGGGCCGCGCGACGATCGACCTTGCCGACGAAATGTCGGGATATTTCCGTGCGATGTATGCCAAGCTGAATATCAGCCATGATCGGTTCATGCGCACCTCCGATCCGGCGCACCACGCGGCATCGCAGGCGATCTGGCGCGCGATGGCGGCGAACGGCGACCTCTATCTCGACCGCTATGAGGGCTGGTATTCGGTCCGCGACGAGGCCTTTTACGACGAGGATGAACTCGTCGAGGGGGAAGGGGGAACGAAGCTTTCGCCGCAGGGAACGCCGGTCGAATGGACCGTCGAGGAAAGCTGGTTCTTTCGCCTGTCGGCCTATCAGGACCGGCTCCTCGCGCTCTACCGCGACAATCCCGACTTCATCCGCCCCGAAAGCCGCCGCAACGAGGTGCTGCGCTTCGTCGAGGGCGGGCTCAAGGATCTCAGCGTTTCGCGTACGAGTTTCGACTGGGGCGTGCCGGTGCCCGATTCCCCGGGCCATGTGATGTATGTCTGGGTCGATGCGCTCACTACCTATCTCTCGGGGCTCGGCTATCCCGATCCGGAGAGCGACTTCGCGCGCTTTTGGCCCGCCGACATTCACATGATCGGCAAGGATATCGTGCGTTTTCATACAGTTTACTGGCCGGCCTTCCTGATGAGTGCCGGCCTGCCGCTGCCGAAACAGGTGTTCGGCCACGGCTTCCTTTTGAACCGCGGCGAGAAAATGTCGAAGTCGCTCGGCAATGTCGTCGACCCGATGGTGCTCGCCGGGCAGTTCGGGGTCGACGCGCTGCGCTATTATCTGCTGCGCGAAGTGAGCTTCGGGCAGGACGGCAGCTATTCGGCCGAAGCGATCGTGCGCACCGCCAACGCCGATCTCGCCAACAGCTTCGGCAATCTCGCGCAGCGTAGCTTGTCGATGATTTTCAAGAATCTGGAAGGCGAGCTGATTGCGGACTATCATGCCGCGTCCGACGATGTTGCGCTGCTCGACGACCTTCTCGAGATGGCGCGCGTGCGCCTACCGCGCGAATTCGACCAGCTCGCTTTCTCGATTGGCATCGAGGAGTGGATCCGCGCGGTATTTGCCTGCAACCAATATGTCGACACGCAAGCCCCGTGGGCACTGCGCAAGACCGATCCCGAGCGGATGCGCGCGGTGCTGATGACCCTGTTCCAGGCGGTGCGGACGCTCGCGATCGCAATCCGCCCGGTCGTGCCCGACGCCGCCAACAAGCTGCTCGACCAGATGGGCATTGCCGCCGATGCGCGCGATTTCGCGGCGCTCGCCGATACCGACTGGTTCGCAAAACTTGCTGCGAGCGGCTTCAAGGTGGGCCAACCCATACCCATCTTCCCGCGGCTCGAGCTTCCCGAAGGGGAAGGGGAGGCCTGATGCTGGTCGATTCGCACTGTCACCTCAATTACAAGGGCCTCGCCGAGCAGCAGGGCGAGGTGCTGGAACGCGCGCGCGCGCGCGGCGTCACAGCGATGCTCAACATCGCAACGCGCGAGAGCGAATGGGACGAGGTGCTCGCTGCGGCCGAAGGCCATCCGGACGTCTGGGCCAGCGTCGGCATCCATCCGCACGACGCCGACCAGCATCCCGAAGTCGACGCCGCCAAACTCGCCCGCCGCGCCGCGCACCCGCGCGTGGTCGGGATCGGCGAAACCGGGCTGGACTATTATTATGACAAGAGCGATCGCCAGCGGCAGCAGGACAGTTTCCGCCGTCATATCCACGCGTCGCAGGAAACCGGGCTGCCGATTATCGTCCACACGCGCGATGCCGAGGCCGATACCTTGGCACTGCTCGGCGAGGAAATGGGAAGGGCGGCCTATCCGGGGGTCATCCACTGCTTCACCGCGAGCGCCGATTTCGCGCGCAAGGCGCTCGATCTTGGCCTCTATATCTCGATTTCGGGGATCGTGACGTTCAAGAATGCCGCCGATTTGCAGGCGACCGCCAAATGGCTTCCGCAGAGCCGGTTGCTGATCGAAACCGACTCGCCCTTCCTCGCCCCCGTTCCGCACCGCGGCAAAACCGGCGAGCCGGCCTTCGTCGCTGACACACTCGCCTTTCTTGCCGAGCTGCGCGGCGAGGATCGCGATGCGCTTGCGGCCACGACAAGCGACAATTTCTACCGTCTTTTCAGCAAGGCGAAGCCATGATTTCGCGCAGCGCATGAAGGTAAGGATTCTCGGGTGCGGCACGTCGTCGGGCGTGCCGCGAATTGGCAATGACTGGGGCGCGTGCGATCCCGACAATCCGCGCAACCTGCGCAGCCGCGCGTCGATCCTCGTGTCGCTCGGCGGCTATCGGTTGCTCGTCGACACCAGCCCCGACATGCGGATGCAACTGCTCGACGCGCGGGTGGGCGAAGTCGATGCCGTGATCTGGACGCACGAGCATGCCGACCATTGCCACGGGCTCGATGACCTGCGGCAAATCATGCACCTCCGTCGCGGCGCCCCGGTCCCGGCCTATGCCCGCGAGCATGTGCTTGAGACGCTGAAATGGCGCTTTACCTATGCTTTTGCAGGGAATGCGGGCTATCCGGCGTCGATCGAACCGGTCGACCTGCGCGATCACCAGCGGATCGGTCCGATCGAAGTGTCGGCGATCGACATGCCGCACGGGCCGATCCTCGCCTCGGGCCTCATCTTCAGCGATGGCGCGCACAAGATCGGTTATGCCACTGATTTTTCCAGATTTACAGAGGACATGGTCGACTTTTTCCAGGGCGTCGACCTGTTCGTGATCGACGCGCTGCGCCGCTATCCGCACCCGACTCATCCGCATCTCACGATGACGCTCGAGGCGCTCGCCAAGGTCGGCCATCCGCGTGCGATCATCACGCATATGGACAATACGATGGATTATGACGACCTTGCCGCCGAACTGCCGCCGGGCGTCGAGCCGGGCTATGACGGGCTGGAGGTGCAGCTGTGACGATGGAGACCGGCGCCAACATGCTGTGGTTTGCGATGGCGTTCACGCTTGTCGTGAGCGCGCTCGTCGCGCGCCGCTTGCCGATGAAGGACTGGCTGAAGATGGCGCTGGCGTGGGCGGCGATCTTTGCGCTGGCCTTTCTGGTCATCCGGACGTGGCAGCTCGTGACGTGAGGGCGCGCGGCCTGGCCGATCCCACCATCATGTGTTTTACATAATATATATTATCGGATAATTTCATGCCGCAGGACGCGCCCGACTCCCCCCAGTCCCCCATCGACCGACTGCTCGCAATCATGCGACAGCTGCGCAACCCGGACGGCGGCTGCGAATGGGATCTGGCGCAGGATTTCGCCACGATCGCGCCCTATACGATCGAGGAGGCCTATGAGGTTGCCGACGCGATCGCGGGCGGTGTGCCCGCGGCGATCTGCGACGAGCTCGGCGACCTGCTGCTCCAGGTCGTCTTTCACGCCCAAATCGCTACCGACAAGGGCCTGTTCGGCTTCGACGATGTCGCGAACGCGATTTCGGATAAGATGGAGCGACGCCATCCGCACATCTTCGGCGATGCCCGCACCGACGATGTTCGCCAGCAATGGGAGCAGATCAAGGCGAGCGAGCGCGCCGCCGATGGGCCGCAGGGCGCGCTCGCGGGCGTCGCGCTGTCGCTCCCGGCGCTGCTCCGCGCCCAGAAGCTGCAGGGCCGCGCCGCGCGTGTCGGCTTCGACTGGCCCGATGTCGACGGCCCGCGCGACAAGATCACCGAAGAATTGACTGAAGTCGCCGGTGCGGACAGCGATGCCGCGCGTCATGAGGAAATCGGCGACCTGCTGTTCGCGGTGGTCAACTATGCGCGCAAGCTCGGCGTCGATGCCGAGGGCGCGCTGCGCGATGCCAACGCCAAATTCGCCCGGCGCTTTGCCGCCATGGAAGCGAACGCCGGCGGCTCGCTCGCCGGCCTGTCGCTCGACGCGCAGGAGGCGCATTGGCAGGCGGTCAAGGTGTCGGAGCGAAGCTAGCTTCGGGCCACAACCGTTCGAACCGGGCACGATCGGCGGGATCGAGGCGCACGGTCAAGCAGTGACCGCCATCCTCGGCTTCGTCGGCGAGCACTTCGCCGCGCGCGTGAAGCCACGCCATCGCCTCGCCCTGATCGAAGCGCAGCGCGATCCGCACCAGTTCGTGCCGCGCCGTCAGCTCCGCCGCCATCAACGTCCGCGCCGCGTCGACGCCTTCGCCGGTTTCGGCCGAAATCACCGCGACGTCACGCCGCCGCGCCGCCATGTCTAGGATCGTCGCGCGCCGTTCGGGGCTTGCGGTGTCGATCTTGTTCCAGATCTCGATCTGCGGGACGGGCCGCACGGCCTCGCCATCCTCCCCTTCCCCCTCGACGACGCCGAGCGAGGTCAGGATCGCGCGCACATCGTCATATTGCGCCTCGGTGTCCGGATGCACGATGTCACGGACATGGACGATCAGGTCGGCGGTGGTGACCTCCTCGAGCGTCGCGCGGAACGCCGCGACCAACTCGGTCGGCAAGTCGGAGACGAAGCCCACCGTATCCGACAGGATCGCCTTGTCGATGCCGGGGAGGCGGATTTCGCGCATCGTTGGGTCCAGTGTCGCGAACAGCATGTCTTCCGCCATGACGTCACTACCCGTCAGGCGATTGAAAAAAGTAGATTTTCCGGCGTTGGTATAGCCGACCAGCGCGATCACCGGCCAAGGCGCGCGTTGACGTTTTGCGCGCTGCAATTGCCTTGTTCGGCGCGCATCGTCGAGCTGGCGGCGGATGCGCGCCATGCGGTCGCGGATCATCCGGCGGTCGGCCTCGATCTGCGTTTCGCCGGGGCCGCCGAGAAAACCGAAGCCGCCGCGCTGGCGCTCGAGGTGGGTCCAGCTGCGCACGAGCCGCCCCGCCTGATAGTCGAGATGCGCGAGTTCGACCTGCAACCGCCCCTCGGCGGTCGCGGCGCGCTCGCCGAAGATTTCGAGGATCAGCCCGGTGCGGTCGATCACCTTCGCGCCGAGCTCGGTTTCGAGGTTGCGTTGCTGGATCGCGGTGAGCGGCGCGTCGACGATGACGAGCTGCGCCTCGTTCGCCGCGACGTCGGGCTTGATAGCCTCGATCTGCCCGACCCCGATCAGCGTCGCGGCGCGCGTCTGGCGGAGGCGCAGCGGACGCACCGCGACGACGTCGAGCCCGATCGCGATCGCGAGCCCCTTTGCCTCGCCGACGCGCGCGTCGAGGTCGCGCGAAAGCCCCTGCCCGCGCCATTCGGGCACGACCAATATCGCGCGTGCGCCGCGCGTCACCTCGCCGACGCTATCGTCCATCGGTTCGTCAGGCGTCCTCGGCCTCGTCGTCGCCATTGTCGGTCAGATTGACCGGACCATTGGGCTGCACGGTCGAGATCGCGTGCTTGTAGACAAGCTGCACCTGCCGCTCGCGCTCGAGCAGCATGCAGAAAAGGTCGAAGGCGACAATGTCGCCCTGGAGCATCACGCCGTTGACGAGGAACATCGTCACCGATTCCTCCGAGCGGCGTACGGCGTTGAGGAACACGTCCTGCAGCGCCTTGCCCTTGCTCGCCGGCGCGGCGCGCACATCGTCGCCGAGCGCGGCGAGATCGAAATCATGCGAGGGCATGATCGTCGAGATCGCGTGCTTGTAGACGAGCTGCGACTGGCCGTCGCGGCGCAGCAGCAGCGAGAAATTGTCGAACCAGGTGATGATTCCCTGCAACTTGACCCCTTTTACGAGGAACATCGTTACCGGGGTCTTGCTGCGGCGCAGGGCGTTGAGGAAGAGATCCTGGAGATTCTGGTTCTTGTCGGACACTTTGGCCTCCTGTTCTTGGCGGCATCGCCGCTGGGGGTTCGTTTATCGAACCGCCATTTCATATTGACGCATCGCAATATGCGGCAAAGCGCTCCGCACGTCTAGGACAAAGCCGTCAGCCGTCGTCGGACGGGTTTTCGGTCAATCCCAAAAGCTTCAGCTTGCGGTGCAGCGCCGAACGCTCCATGCCGATGAAGGTTGCGGTGCGCGAAATATTCCCGGAAAAACGGTTGATCTGGATGCGCAGATACTCGCGTTCGAAATTCTCGCGTGCTTCCTTGAGCGGGATGGCGGTGATCGATTCGGAGCCCGGCATCATGTCGCTGCCGCCGCGCACCAGTTCGGTGGGCAGCATGTCGGCGTCGATGCGGGCGAGCCGGTCGCTCGGCGCGAGAATCATCACGCGCTCGATGACGTTGCGCAGTTCGCGGACATTTCCAGGCCAATCATGCGCCTGCAGCGCCGCCATCGCCTCGGCGCTCATCTCGGGCGGCGGGACGCGGCGATCGGCGGCGTAGCGGCGCACATAATGATCGCACAGGCTGGCAATATCGTCGCGCCGCTCGCGCAGCGGCGGGATATGCACCGGGACGACGTTGAGCCGGTAGTAAAGGTCCTCACGGAAGCGCCCTTCGGTGATTTCGGCGGTCAGGTCGCGCGCCGAGCCCGAGATGATGCGGACGTCGACGCGGATCATCGTGCGGCCGCCGACGCGCGTGAAGCTCTGATCGGTGAGCACGCGCAGGATCTTGCCCTGCGTCGTCAGCGGCATGTCGGCGACCTCGTCGAGGAACAAGGTGCCGCCGTGCGCCTGTTCGAGCAGGCCGACGCGGATCGCGCCGTCGTCGCTTTCGGTCCCGAACAGTTCGGCCTCGACCGTTTCGGGGTCCATCCGCGCCGAAGAGATCACGCGGAACGGCGCGTTCTGGCGTCCGCTCCACCCGTGGAGCACGCGCGCCGCGACCTCCTTGCCGACGCCGGGCGCGCCGGTGATCAGCACGCGACTGCCGGTGCCGGCGACGCGCTTCAGCGTCGCGCGGACATTGTTGATCGCCCCGCTGTTGCCGGTCAGCTCTTCGGCGGGACCGGCCTTTTCGCGCAGCTGTTCATATTCGAATTTCAGCCGCTCATTCTCGGTCGCGCGCGCGACGAGGTGAAGCAGCCGCTCGGCCTCGAAGGGCTTTTCGATGAAATCGAAGGCGCCGCGACGGATCGCCGCGACGGCGGTGTCGAGCCCGCCGTGGCCCGAAATCACGATGATCGGCAAGGTCGGATCGAAATCCTTGATCGCCTCGACGAGCCCGAGCCCGTCGAGCCGCGATCCCTGGAGCCAGACGTCGACGAGCGCAAGCGACGGGCGGCGCTGGCGGATCGCTTCGAGCGCGGCATCGCTGTCCGACGCGGTGCGCGCTTCATAGCCTTCGTCCTCCATCACGCCGGCCACCAGCTCGCAAATGTCGCGTTCGTCGTCGACGATCAAAATATCAAGTGCCATGATCTTCTCTGTCTTGCCGGGCGCGGGTGCGAATCCGTCCCGGCACCGTTTCACCCTGCCCCGCTGCTCCTTCCCCGCTTTTACCGACGAGCGGCCCGAGCCGGTCGGGATGCAGCGTCAGCGTCACGCACGTCCCCTGCCCCGCCGGATTGTCGGAAAATTCAAGTTCCCCAAAATGTTGTTCGACGATCTTTTGCACGATTGCGAGCCCCAGCCCAGTGCCGCCGCGCCGCGTCGTCATATAGGGCTCGGCAATCGCATCGCGCGCCGCCGGCAGCCCGACGCCATCGTCGATCACCGTGATGCGCACCTCGCCGCGCGCGCCGATATCGAGCTTGGCCTCGACATTTCCCACCGCGGGATCATTGTCATTTTTCGATTTTTCTTCAATCGCTTCGACGGCATTTTTGACGATGTTGGTCAGCGCCTGCGACAGCAGACGACGATCGCAAACGAGCGGTTCGATCTCGTTCGGCGTGCGGACGCTGAAATGGATGTCGGGCTTGGCCACTTCGAACAGGAAGACCGCCTGCTTCAAGATATCGCGCACATCCTCGACCCCGAAGGTCGGTTTGGGCATCCGCGCGAAGCTCGAGAATTCGTCGACCATCCGCCGCATGTCGTGCACCTGGCGAATGACGGTGTCGGTGAGCCGGCGGAATGTCGCCTCGTCGCCTTCGACCTTGTCGCCGAAACGGCGTTGCAGCCGCTCGGCGGCGAGTTGGATCGGGGTGAGCGGGTTCTTGATCTCGTGCGCGATGCGCCGCGCGACGTCCGACCAGGCGGCGCGGCGCTGGTCGAGCAATTGCTGGGTGATATCTTCAAAGCTGAGCACGAAGCCGTCGCCCTGTTCGACCGCCTTGGCGGCGAGCGTCGCGGGTTCGGCGTCGGCGCGCACAAGCTGGGCGATCGCCTCACGCTCGTCGCCGTCGATCAGCGCCGCAAGCTCGGGCGCGACTTCTTCGAGCGATTTGCCCGTCAGGCTTTCGCCCTCGGTGCCGATCAGGCGCTCGGCGGCGGCGTTGGCGAGCAATATGCGCTTTTGGGCATCGACCGAAACAACGGCCGAGGTCACCCCGCTAAGCACCGCCTCGATGAAGCTGTGCCGCGCCTCGAGCTGTTCGTTGGCGTGAACCAGGGCATCCGTCTGGCCCTGCAACTGCTCCGTCATGCGGTTGAACGCGTTGGTCAAAACCGCAATTTCATCCTCGCGGTTGGAAGGTTCGACGCGCACCGACAGGTCGCCCCCCGCGGCCGTGCGCGCGGCGCCGGCCAGATTGCCGATCGGCCGGACGATGCGATCCGCGACGACGATCGCGCCGATGACCGCCAGAGCGAGCAAAAGCAGCGAACCGAGATACAGGGCGCCGTTGAATTGCAGCTGCAGGAACTGCGAACGCGCGAACAGCGCATTATAATCGGCCAGCACGGTGCGTGCCCGCTGAAATTGCTGAAGACCCGCTACATTGGCCTCGCGCGAGGCATATACATAGACGTTCTGGCGATCGGGCAGCCGCGTCGCAGCTTCGAACCGATTGGTCTGACGTCTCACCACGACTTCTTCACCGGCATTCAGCCGGTCGATCATCGCCGAAGACAGCCGCGCATCCGCAGCCCGATTGTCGGGATCGATCATCACGGCGGTGCGCGCGATGCCGTCATCGCCCACCTCGATAATCGCGGATTCGTTCAACTCGCGAATGACGACCTGCTGCAAGTAACGATCGGTGAAGGCCCGGCTGTCGATCGGATATTCGGCCAGATAGCGGCTGAGGTCGTTGGCCATCGCGGCGGTCTGGGCCCCGACCGACTTCTGGCTGTCCTCGTAAAAGGCCTGAGCGAGGCTCGCCGCATTTTCGAACATGCCGCGCGAACGTTCCGAATACCAAAAATCGACGCCGAACTGGAAAAGAAGCGAAGCGAAGATCACGACAAGCAGCGTCGGCACCGCGGCGATGAGCGAGAAAAGCGCGACGAGGCGAACGTGAAGGCGGCCGTTCCCGCCACCCATGGTGCGGCCGGCGCGCGCGCGCGCGACGCGGCTGCCGATCAGCACGATCAGCGCCATCGCGGGCACAAGGTTCGCGATCATGATCGCCGCGACGAGCGCGGGGGTGAGCAGCCGTTCGCTCTGCGCGTCGCCCGTTACGAAGATATAGGTCGCGATTCCGATGCTGACGACGAGCGCGAGCGTATAATATTCGGGCGCCGCAAAGCGCCACACCCGGGCGGGCTGTTCGTCGGAACTGTCGTCGAAAACCAGGGGAGCGGATTGCGCCATTGTGGCTTCGATACGACAAAGCTGTTGCATAGAAAACACACAATATGCGCTTCGGCAGGATTTCCTGCCGGTCGGGCGCAATCAGGGGTGCGCGGGGTCGATCGCGAGCTGCCCGAGCCGCTTGCGCAGCGTGTTGCGGTTGATGCCGAGGCGCCGCGCCGCTTCGAGCTGGTTGCCGCGCACCTCGCGCAAGGTGCGGCGGAGCAGCGCCGCCTCGACGATCGCTTCGAGGCGGCTGTGGACGTCGCCGTCGCCCTCGCCGCCGGCCAGCTGTTCGCGCGTCCAGTCGTCGACCGCGCGCGCGATCAGCGCGGCGGGATCGGCGAGCGAAGCCCCTTCCCCGCTTTCGTGCAGCACCGATTCGACGTCGCGCGGCCCGACGATCGTGTCGCGCGACAGCACCGCGAGCCGCTGCACGACATTCCCCAGTTCGCGCACATTGCCGGGCCAGTCGTGGCGTTCGAGCAGTTGCATCGCCGCGGGGGCGAACTGACGGTCGGGCAGCCCCGAATGGCGCCCCGCGTCGATGAAATGGCGGACGAGCGCCGGAATGTCGCTCCGCCGGTCGCGGAGCGGCGGCAAGGTCACCGGAATGACGTTGAGCCGGTAGAAGAGATCCTCGCGGAAGCGCCCGTCGGCGACGAGCGTGCGCATGTCGCGGTGTGTCGCGGCGACGACGCGGACATCGGCCTTGAGCGCCTGGCTGCCGCCGACGGTCGAATATTCGTTGCTCTGGAGCACGCGCAGCAGCCGCGTCTGCGCCTCGAGCGGCATGTCCCCGATCTCGTCGAGGAACAGCGTGCCGCCCGCGGCCTGTTCGAAGCGGCCCGCATTGCGGCTCGTCGCGCCGGTGAAGGCGCCCTTTTCGTGCCCGAACAGCTCGGCTTCGATCAGCTCGCGCGGGATAGCCGCCATGTTGATCGCGACGAACGGCCCGCTGCGCCTGAGGCCGGTCGCGTGGATCGCGCGCGCGACGACCTCCTTGCCGGTCCCCGATTCGCCGAGGATCAGTACCGCAAGGTCGTTCGTCGCGAGCCGCGCGATCGTCCGGTACACCGCCTGCATCGCCGGCGCGCGGCCGACGAGGCCGTGGCTGTCCTGCGGCACAGCTTCGGTACCGTCGGTCGGCAACGTGCGCCGCTGGAGCGCGGCGCGCACGCTCGCGGTGAGCTCGTCGAGGTCGAAGGGCTTGGGCAGATAGTCGTAGCTGCCGATCCCCGTCGCGCGCACCGCAGTGTCGAGCGTATTCTGCGCCGACAGCACGATCACCGGGGTCAGCGGATCGACCCCGACGCCGGGCAGCGAGTCGATGCCGTCACCGTCGGGCAACACGACGTCGGTGATGATCAGGTCCGGGCGATGGTCGGCGAGCCAGGCGTTGCGCTCGGCGATGCTGCCGACCGAGGCGAACTGGCCGCATTCGGTGGCGAGCGTTTCGCGGATGATCAGCGCGATGGCGGGATCGTCCTCGACGAGGAGGATCGTCTTGCCGGATGTCATGACGTCACCGCCTTTTGCCCCGCGGTGGGCAGATGGACGCGAAAGCGCGTCCACTCGCCGTCGCGCATGTGCTGGACCGTGCCGCCCATGTCGCGCGCGAGCTTGGCGACGAGCGCGAGGCCGAGCCCCCGCCCCTCGCGCTTGGTGGTGACGAAGGGGTCGAACAGGTCGCCGCGAATATCGGCAGGCACGCCCGGGCCATTGTCGCTGACACTGAGTTCGATCGGCAGCGCGATGCGGCCGCGTCCGTCGCCATTGTCGATCGACAGCCCGTGGCGATAGGCAGTCGCGATGCGCACGACCCCGTCGTCGCGCCCCGCAAGGGCCTCGCACGCATTGGTGACGAGGTTGAGTAAAATCTGCACCATCGCGTCGTGGTTGCCGAGGACGAGCGGCAGCGACGGGTCGAAATCCTCGGCGAAGCGCACACCGTCGAACTGGCGCGCGCGGACCGCCTCCATCGTCTGGTGGATCGGCGGATAGAGGTTGATCGCCGAGCAGGCGATCGGCTGCCCGCGCGAGAAATGTTCCATCTGGTCGATCAGATTGGTGATCCGGTCGACCTCGGCGCAGATGAGCGTGGTAAAGCGCTCGCCGCCCGCGTCGACCTTGCGCGCGAGGAGCTGCGCCGCGCCTTTGATGCCGGCGAGCGGGTTCTTGATCTCGTGCGCGAGCATCGACGCCGCGGCGCCCGCCGCGCGCCCCGAGCGGCCGATCGCGCCCCCCATCAGCTCGGCCTCGCTCTGCGAGGGGACGAGCGCGAGGATGCGGTGGCCGTTGCTCCCATAGGGGACCATCTGCATATCGACAAAGATCGCCTTGCGCCCGCCGACCGCGATCTCGGCACGGTGCGCGAACAACGCCGAGGTCGCGGGATCGCTCATCCGCTGGCGATAGCTGCGGTCCATGCGGATGAGGTCGTAAACGACGCGCCCGACCATCACCGAGCGGCTGAGATTGCAAAGCTGCTCGGCGGCGGCGTTGACGAAGAGCACCACCCCGCCCCTGTCGAGCAGCAGCGTGGCCACCGGATGCGACTGGATCAGCTCGTCATGGTCGAAGGTCGGAATGCTCGACGACTGCGCGGTCACGCGGCCGCCCTGCTGAGGAAGGGCCCGTAGAAGCCCTCGAGCGCGTCGAGCACCCCCTTGCTGTCGGGGATTTGGTTGACCTTGTTGCGGAACTCGGCCGAGCCGGGGAGTCCCTTGACGTACCAGCCGAGATGCTTGCGCGCCATATTGACCCCGGTCATTTCTCCATAATGGTCGAGCATCGCGCGGTAATGCGTTGTGATAATTTCATATTGCTCGTCGATACCCGGGTCGGGGCGCTCGCTCTCGCCGCGCAGCGCCGCCATCACCTGGCCGAGCAACCACGGGCGGCCATAGGCGCCGCGGCCGATCATCACCCCGTCGGCGCCGCTCTGCGCGAGTGCGGTCCGCGCGTCGTCCGGCGAACAAATATCGCCGTTGACGATCACCGGGATCGACACCGCTTCCTTGACCGAGCGCACGAAGCGCCAGTCGGCGGTGCCGCGATACATCTGGTTGCGCGTGCGACCGTGGACGGTGACCATCTTCGCGCCCAGATCCTCGGCGATATGCGCGAGTTCGGGGGCGTTGAGGCTGTCGTGATCCCAGCCCATGCGCATCTTGACCGTGACCGGGACCGACACCGCCTCGACGCACGACTTGATGAGCTCGGCGGCGAGCCCCAAATCGCGCATCAGCGCCGATCCGGCGTCGCCGTTGGTGACCTTGCGTACCGGGCAGCCCATGTTGATGTCGATGATCGCCGCGCCGCGATCTTCGTTCAATTTCGCCGCCTCGCCCATCTCATAGGGGGTGCAGCCGACGAGCTGCATCGACACGGGTTCCTCGACCGGATCCCATGCGGCCTTTTGAATCGACTGGCGCGTCTCGCGGATCGCCGCCTGGCTCGCGATCATTTCGGTGACGTTGAGACCCGAGCCGTAACGGCGCACGAGGGTGCGGAAGGGGCGGTCGGTGACGCCCGTCATCGGCGCGAGGATCACCGGATCCGCGATCGTCACAGGACCGATCTGGATGGGTCGCAGCGGCGCCATGGGGGGAACTTTCGTCAAAATTGCCTAAAATTTAAGCAGCGCCCTACACGTTCAACGGCTTTCCCGCAAGCCGCTGCTGCGCTAACCGCCGCACGATATGACCGACTCCGCCCCCTTGCGCGTCCGGCGCGTCATCGCCGTCCTGCTCGCCGGGGGTGTCGGCGCGCGCGCCGCGCTCGGCCAGCCGAAGCAGCTCGCGCTGCTCGGCGGCAAGCCGGTGCTCCGCTGGAGTCTCGACGCTTTTGCCGCGCATCCCGCTTTTTCGGGCGGGGTGCTCGTCGCAAGCGACGACGTCATGGCGTCGATCGCTACGCCGCCGGAAAACTGGATTTCCGTACGTCCCGGCGCCGAACGCCAGCAATCGGTGGCGAACGCGCTGGCAGCACTCGGCGGTTGGGACGACGACGCATTGGTGTTGATCCATGATGCCGCGCGGCCGGGGGTTTCGGCGGCGGTGATCGATCGGCTGCTCGCAGCGCTCGAGCAAGGTGCCGAAGCCGCCATCCCCACCCTGCCCGTTCCCGACACGCTCGTTGCGCAGCGCGGCGGCGAGGCCGGCCAGGTCGTCGATCGCGCCGCACTCGCCCGCGTCCAGACGCCGCAAGCCTTCCGGCTCGGCACGCTGCGCCGCGCGCATGGCGGCGCTGGCCCGGGCGCGGCGACCGACGATGCGCAACTCGTGCGGCGGCTCGGCGTCCCGGTGACCGCGGTCGAGGGCGATGCGCGGCTCCACAAACTGACTTATGCCGAGGATATGGCGATCCTGTCGGGATTATTGGAGGCGAAGGCCATGATGCGAACCGCGGTCGGCATGGGCTATGACGTCCACCGCCTCGTCGCGGCGAGGCCGCTCTGGCTCGGCGGCGTAGAAATCCCGTATAGTCATGGACTTGAAGGTCACAGCGATGCCGACGTCGCGCTTCACGCGCTGACCGACGCGATTCTCGGCGCGTTCGGCGACGGCGATATCGGGACGCACTTCCCGCCTAGCGATCCCGAATGGCGCGGCGCGGCGTCATGGCGCTTCCTCGAATTTGCCGGCAGGCGCGTGACGGCAGCGGGCGGACGCATCGACCATCTCGACCTGACGATTATTGCCGAAGCGCCGAAAATCGGCCCTTTTCGGGACAAAATGCGCGCGCGCATCGCCGAAATCCTTGCGATTCCGGCGGCACGTATTAGTGTGAAGGCGACAACCACCGAGCGGCTGGGCTTTACCGGACGCCGGGAAGGGATCGCCGCACAGGCCGTCGCTACGTTACAACTTCCGGAGACATGAGTTTGCAGCCCGACCTTGAATCGCGCCTTGCCGCGCGTGAAGCCGCCGCCACGGCCGCCCTCGACGCCAACCGCGCCGCGGGGCGCCGCGTGGCGATCGCCGAAAGCTGCACCGGCGGCATGGTTTGCACCGCGCTGACCGACATAGCGGGGAGCAGCGACGTCTTTTCGGCGGGTTTCATCACCTATTCGCGTGCCGCCAAACAGTCGCAGCTCGAGGTGAGCACCGAGATCCTCGACACCTTCGGCGAAGTCGCGCTCGCGACCGCATGGGCGATGGCGGCGGGTGCGCTGACCAAGAGCGACGCCGACGTCGCGGTCGCCATCACCGGCATCGCCGGGCCGGGCGGCGGATCGGAGAAGAAGCCTGTCGGGCTCGTGGTCTTTGCGCGCGCCCTGCGCGGGCAGGATCCCGACGATTATTTCACCCAGCGCATCCAGTTCCAATCGACCGACCGCGCCGCGATCCGCCATGCCGCCACGATGTTCGCGCTAGAGCTGCTTCAGCCCGAAAAGGACTCGCTCAGGCCTTCCGAAGACGTCGAGCTGCCGGCGTAGCTGATTTTTATGCCGGCGCGCCATAAAGCTGCGCGGCGCGTTCTTCGAACGCCGCGATCATGCGGCGCAACGCCTTGTCGAACATCTGCCCGGCAAGCGCTTCGAACAGGCGGTTTCGGAACGAGAAATCGACCATGAAATCGACGCGGCACCCGCCGTCGATCGGCGTGAAATGCCATTCATTATCGAGATGGCGCATCGGCCCTTCGAGATAATGGACGTCGACGCGCGTCGGGCGCTGCTTTTCGACGCGGCACGAAAAGCTCTCGCGCAGCCCCTTGAAGCCCACGATCATGTCGGCGACCGCTTCGGTCTCGCCGTCGCTCTTGATGCGCAGCGCGACGACCCATGGCAGGAAGTCGGGATAGCGCGCAATGTCGGTGACGAGCGCGAACATCTGCTCGGCGCTGTACGGCAGCTCGCGCGTTTCGTGGTGGCGGGGCAAGGCTCAGTCGGCGGCCGCGCGCGCGAGCTTCGCCTCGCGCGCCGCGCGCATCCGCTCGAAATCGTCGCCGGCATGATAGCTCGAGCGCGTCAGCGGCGACGAAGCCACCTGCAGGAAGCCCTTCGCGCGCGCGATCTGCGCATAGGCGTCGAAGGCCTGCGGAGTCACGAAGTCGATCACCTTGGTGTGCTTCGGCGTCGGCTGGAGATATTGGCCCATCGTCATGAAGTCGATGTCGGCGCTGCGCATATCGTCCATCACCTGATGCACCTCCATCCGCTCTTCGCCGAGACCGAGCATGATCCCCGACTTGGTGAAGATCGACGGATCGCGGCGCTTCACCTGTTCGAGCAGGCGCAGCGAGGCGTAATAGCGCGCGCCGGGGCGAATCGTCGGATAGAGCCGCGGCACGGTTTCGAGATTATGGTTATAGACGTCGGGCCGCGCATCGACGATCGACGCAACCGCATCTTCGGGCTTGTTGCGGAAATCGGGGGTCAGGATTTCGATCGTCGTCTGCGGCGTTTCGCGGCGCAGCGCCTCGATCACCCGCACGAACTGGCGCGCGCCGCCATCGGGCAGGTCGTCGCGATCGACCGAGGTGATGACGATATGCGTCAGCCCCATCTTCGCCGCCGCGACCGCGACATGCTCGGGCTCTAGCGGGTCGACGGCGCGAGGCATCCCGGTCTTGACGTTGCAAAAGGCGCAGGCGCGCGTGCAGGTGTCGCCAAGGATCATCACCGTGGCGTGCTTCTTGGTCCAGCATTCCCCGATATTCGGGCACGCCGCTTCCTCGCACACCGTGTTGAGGTTCAAATCGCGCATCAGCTTGCGCGTCTCGGCATAGCCGGGGCTGGTCGGCGCCTTGACGCGAATCCAGTCGGGTTTGCGGGCGCGCTGCGAGGGCTGCGAAAGCGGTTGGACGGGTGCGTTCATCGCGCTCACATAGGCGCGCGAGCGCCTCTTCTCAACCTTGCATCTTGTGCTAAGGCGCTCGCATGACTCGCTTTGCAGAACTGGTCGACGGCTATCGCCGCTTTCGCGCGACGGGCTGGAAGGAACAACGCGAACGCTGGGACGAACTCGCCGAGGGGCAATCGCCCAAGGTGATGGTCATCGCCTGCTCGGACAGCCGCGTCGAACCCGCGCAGATTTTCGATACCAACCCGGGTGAGATCTTCGTCGTCCGCAACGTCGCCGCGCTCGTGCCGCCGTTCGAGACCAACCCCGGACGTCACGGCGTCTCGGCGGCGCTCGAATTCGCGGTGCAGTTCCTGAACGTCGAAGAGATCGTCGTGATGGGCCACGGCCTGTGCGGCGGCTGCCACGCGGCGCTGCACCGGACGATGGAGGGCGCCGAGCCGGGACGCGGCGGCTTCATCGCCGACTGGATCGCGCTGCTCGACGGGGCGAGCGCCGACATTCGCGCAAGCCACGCCGACATCGACAATCGCGACGCGGGCCGCGCGATGGAAATGGCCGGGGTAAAGGTCAGCCTCGCCAATCTGCGCACCTTCCCCTGCATTCAGGAGCGCGAGAAAAACGGGAGGCTGAAACTTCGCGGCGCCTTTTTCGCCATCAGCGACGGCGTGCTGCACCTGCTCGACGAGGAAAGCGGAGCGTTCGCTCCGGCCTGAACGGCCTCCCCTTTCTTTCGCGCTCAAAGCCGCTACACCCTGCCCTGATGAACAATGCGACCCTCTTCGCCATCGGCGCCTATTTCGCGCTGATGCTCGGCATCGGCATCTACGCCTGGCGCAAATCGACGTCCGACAGCAGCGAATATCTCTTGAGCGGGCGGAGTCTGGGGCCCGCAGTGACAGCGCTCGCCGCGGGCGCGTCCGACATGTCGGGGTGGCTGATGCTCGGGCTTCCCGGCGCCATCTATGTGTCGGGACTCGCCGAAAGCTGGATCGGCATCGGCCTGTTTTTCGGCGCTTGGGCGAACTGGGTGCTCGTCGCGCCGCGGCTGCGCGAACAGACCGAGCGCCTGGGCGCGCTGACCATCCCCGAATTTCTCGGCAACCGCTTCGCCGACCAGAGCCACTTATTGCGTATCGTCGCGAGCCTGGTGATCGTCGTCTTTTTCGCGGTCTACAGCGCCTCGGGGCTCGTCGCGGGGGGGAAGCTGTTCGAATCGGCGTTCGGGCTTTCGTACCACACGGGCCTGTGGGTCACCGCTTCGGTCGTCGTCGCCTATGTCGTGCTCGGCGGCTTTCTGGCGGTCAGCCTGACCGATTTCGTCCAGGGCACGATCATGATGATCGCGCTCGTCGCGCTGCCGCTCGTCGCGCTCGGCAATTTCAACGAAGGCGCGAGTGCGGTCGATGTGCTGCGCGACATCGACCCGGCAATGCTCAGCCTGTTTGGCGGAACGAGCCTGCTCGGAGTCATTTCGGCGGCGGCATGGGGGCTCGGCTATTTCGGACAGCCGCACATCATCGTGCGCTTCATGGCGATCCGGTCGGTGAAGGACATCCCGACCGCGCGCTTCATCGGGCTCGCCTGGATGCTGATTTCGCTGATCGGCGCGATCGCGGTCGGGCTGGTCGGGCGGGCGTGGTTCACCGCGCATGCGACGCCGATCGACGATCCCGAGACCGTGTTCATCCTGCTCGGACAGGTCCTGCTTCATCCGCTGGCGCTCGGTTTCCTGCTCTCGGCGATCCTCGCCGCGATCATGAGCACGATTTCGGCGCAGCTCCTCGTCACCGGATCGTCGCTGACCGAGGATTTCTACCGCCTGTTCGTGCGCCGCGACGCCGGCGAGCGTGAGATCGTCACCGTCGGACGCCTGTCGGTGGTCGCGGTCGCCGCGGTCGCGATGATCCTGGCGCAGGACCCGAACGGCAGCGTCCTCTCCCTCGTATCGAACGCCTGGGCGGGGTTCGGCGCGGCATTTGGCCCGGTCATCCTGCTTTCGCTGACGTGGCCGAAAATGACGCGCAACGGGGCGCTCGCCGGGATGGTGATCGGCGCGCTGGTCGTCATCGTCTGGATACAGGCGGGGCTCAGCGCGGCGCTCTATGAGCTGGTTCCGGGCTTCGTCGCGGCGATGCTCGCGATCGTCGGCGTCAGCGTCATAGCGCCCGATAAGAAGGAGATGGCCCATGGCTGATGGCAATGTCGCACTGCTGATCGACGCCGACAATGCGCGCCCCGCGGGGCTCGACCCGGTGCTCACCGCGCTCGCCGAGCTCGGCACGGTCAACATCCGCCGCGCCTATGGCAATTGGCGCAAGCCCGCGCTCAAGGGCTGGGTCGACCAGCTCCACCGCTTCGGCATCGAGCCGCAGCAGCAGTTCGACCTGACGAAGGGCAAGAATGCCACCGACATGAAGCTGACGATCGACGCGATGGACCTGCTCTATCGCGGGCGGCTCGACGGGCTCGGCATCATGTCGAGCGACAGCGACTTCATGCCGCTCGCGATGCGCGTGCGGCAGGACGGGATTCCCGTTTACGGTTTCGGCAGCGCGAAGACGCCCGAAGGATTTCAGGGCGCCTGCACACGCTTTATCGACGTCGACGCGCTCGTCGATGCGGGCCGCGAACAAAGCGGGACGGACAAGAAACCGGCGGCCAAGAAAGCGATCGACCCCGAGGTCATCGAACTGCTCGGCAATGCCTGGAAGACGGCGAAGCGCGACGACAATGGCTTCGCCTTGCTGGGTGAGGTCGGGCAAATCGCGGGAAACCGGTCGAGCTTCGACGTGCGCAACTATGGCTATTCGCGCCTATCGGACATGATCGCCGACATCCCGAATTTCGTGACCGAGCGCGCCGAGGGCGGGCCGCTGCGCGTCAAGAGACTGCGCTAGAACATCTTCTCTAAACGATGATTTTGCAACTCAACCGAACGAATCGAGTTGCAGGGGTTGCGCTCGGCGAACGCGCAGTCCACAGGGGCGCCCATGCCGACCAAGCCAAATCTGCCGCGCTGGGTGCGCCTGTGGCAGCTGCGCGCGCAGCGCCGCGCGCGCACCGAAGTGGTCGACATCTGGCGCCGCGCGGCGATGGTCGGCGGGGCGCTGCTCCTCGGCTTCGTCGCGCTGATGTTCGCAAAGGCGGGGGACGAGGCGCAAAAGCTGATCTTCCATATCTCGCATCAGGCATGGTGGCTGCCGATCCTCGTCACGCCGGCGGGCTTTGCCTTCGTCGTCTGGGCGGCGAACCGCTTTTCGCCCGAATCGCGCGGGTCGGGCATTCCGCAGATCATCGCCGCGGGGCGCCGCCCCGAGCTGGAGGCCAACGGCCCGCTCGTCTCGCTGCGCACCGCTTTCACCAAGCTGGGGCTGACGCTCTCGACGCTCGCGGTCGGCGGGTCGGTCGGGCGCGAAGGGCCGACGGTGCAGGTCAGCGCCGCGATCATGATCGCGATGCACCGCCTGCTCAAAGTCCGCATCAGCGCCGGCGTCTATATCGCGGGCGGCGCAGCAGGGGTCGCGGCGGCGTTCAACACGCCGCTCGCCGGGATCGCCTTTGCGATCGAGGAACTCGCCTCGGCCTATGAACAGCGCGTCGCGGTGCTGACGATGGGCGCGGTGATGATCTCGGGTCTCGTCAGCTTGGCGGTCGCGGGCGACTATATCTATTTCGGCGTGATGCGCGACACGCTGGGGGTCAGCGACACCTTGCTGATCGCGCCGATCGCCGGACTGGGCGGCGGCCTCGCCGGCGGGCTGTTCGCGCGCATCGTGCTTGCGGCGAGCGACAGGACCGCCGACTGGGCGCGCCGCGTCGCCCAGCGGCCGATCCTCTTCGCTGCGGGCTGCGGGCTCGTCGTCGCGCTTGTCGGTGTCGCGACGAAGGGTGCGACCTGGGGCACCGGCTATGACGTCACCAAATTCCTCGTCGAGGGCAACCACGGCAAGCTGTGGTTCTTCCCCGCGAAATTCGCCGCCGCGCTCGCCTCGACCTTGAGCGGCGCGCCGGGCGGTATCTTCGCGCCGTCGCTCGCGGTCGGCGCGGGCTTCGGCAATCTGCTGACGCCGATCTTTCCCGAAAGCCCGGTCGGCGCCGTCGTGATGATGGGGATGGTCGCCTATTTCGTCGGCGTCGTGCGCGCACCGCTGACCGCGGTGATCATTCTGATCGAGGCGACCGCGGCGCGCGGCGTCATCCTGCCGCTGTTCGCGACCGCGCTGATCGCCGACTGGACCAGCGCGCAGGTCTGCCCGACCCGCCTCTATCATGGCCTCGCGCGGCGGATGATGCCGCAAAAGGGCAAGCCGCCCGCGGTCGCGGTTCCCTGACGCCGCAACGAGAAAGGGCGCACGCCGCAGCGCACGCCCTTTCCCGAGACGTCTCTCCAAAACCTTTGGAGACGGTCGTTTTACCGGCTTGGCGCGGGCCGGCCCATCGGTGTTTTCACTGAGGTTGGCTGAGGGCCGTGCTCAGACCGCTTCAGGGGATCGCGTAGGTCACGCTCGCCTGTCCGACCGGGCGGTCTGCATCCTCGGTGTAGAGCCGCACGTCCATCACCGCGAGCCGCTTGCCGAGCCGGAGCAGCGTCGCTTCGGCGTTGAGCGGTTTTGGGAGGCACGGGCGCAGGAACTGATAGTTGAGCGCACTCGTCACCGCCATCGCGACCGGGCCGATGTGCGCGAGGACGAGCGCATAGGCCGCCATGTCGGCGAGCGCCATCTGAGTCGGCCCCGAAATGAGCCCGCCGGGGCGCAGCATCGTTTCGCCCGGCTCCTGCCGCGCGACGATCCGCCCCGGCTCGGCCGAGATCACACGGCCGCGCGATCCCGGTGCCGAATTGGGAAAAGCCTCTGCCATGAACGCATTGAGCGCGTCCACGTCCATGCGGATCGCGTCCGCCGATGGCGGCGTGCCCTCCCCTTCGCGCATCGGCTTATCGCGTCAGCTTCTTGTACGAAGTACGATGCGGACGCGTCGCCTCGTCGCCGAGGCGGCGGATCTTGTCCTCTTCATAGGCCTCGAAATTGCCCTCGAACCATTCGACATGACTGTCGCCCTCGAACGCGAGGATGTGCGTCGCGAGGCGGTCGAGGAAGAAGCGGTCGTGGCTGATGACCACGGCGCAGCCCGCGAAATTCTCGAGCGCTTCCTCGAGCGCCGCCAGCGTTTCGGTATCAAGGTCGTTGGTCGGCTCGTCGAGCAGCAGCACATTGCCCCCGGTCTTGAGCATCTTGGCCATATGGACGCGGTTGCGCTCGCCGCCCGAGAGCATCCCCACCTTCTTCTGCTGGTCGGTGCCCTTGAAGTTGAATGCGCCGACATAGGCGCGCGTCTGCATCTCGTGCTTGCCGACGGTCATCATGTCGTGGCCGCCCGAGATTTCCTCCCAGACATTCTTGTTCGGGTCGAGCGCGTCGCGGCTCTGGTCGACGTAGCCGAGGCGGACGGTGTCGCCCAGCGCGATCGAACCCTCGTCGGGTTGTTCCTGACCGGTGATCAGGCGGAAGAGCGTCGACTTGCCCGCGCCGTTGGGGCCGATCACCCCGACAATGCCGCCCGGCGGCAGGGTGAAGGACAGATTCTCGAACAGCAGTTTGTCGCCATAGGCTTTCGACAGATTCTCGACCTCGATCACCTTGCCGCCGAGGCGCTCGGGAACCTGGATGACGATCTGCGCCTTGCCGGGGGCGCGGCTTTCCTGCGCCTCGACGAGCTGATCGAAGCTCTTGATACGCGCCTTCGACTTGGCCTGGCGCGCCTTCGGCGACTGCCGGATCCACTCGAGCTCGTCCTTGATCGCCTTCTGGCGGCCCGCGTCCTCGCGCGCTTCCTGTTCGAGCCGCTTGCCCTTCTTTTCCAGATAGGTCGAATAATTGCCCTCATAGACGAAATAGCGGCTGCGATCGAGTTCGAGGATCCAGTTCACGACATTGTCGAGGAAATAGCGGTCGTGGGTGACGAGGATCACGTTGCCCGGATAGTCGACCAGATGCTTTTCGAGCCAAGCGACGCTTTCGGCGTCCAAATGGTTGGTCGGCTCGTCGAGCAGCAGGATCGACGGCTTTTCGAGCAGCAGGCGGGTGAGCGCGATGCGGCGCTTTTCACCGCCCGACAAATTCTCGACGCTCCAGTCGCCCGGCGGGCAGCGCAGCGCTTCCATCGCGATTTCGAGCTGGTTGTCGAGCGTCCAGCCGTCGACCGCGTCGATCTTTTCCTGCAGCTCGCCCATCTCGGCCATCAGCGCGTCGAAATCGGCATCCTCGGGCGGATCGGCCATCAATGCGCTGATCTCGTTGAAACGGTCCATCATGTCGGCGACGCCGCGCACGCCGTCCATGACATTTTCCTTCACCGTCTTGGTCGGATCGAGCTCGGGCTCCTGCGGCAGATAGCCGACGGTGATGCCCTCGCCCGGCCAGGCTTCGCCGGTGAAATCCTTGTCGATGCCCGCCATGATCTTCATCAAGGTCGATTTACCCGTGCCGTTCGGGCCGACGATGCCGATCTTGGCATCGGGATAGAATTGCAGGTTGATGTTGTTCAGCACCGGCTTTTGCGCGCCGGGATAGGTCTTCGACAGACCCTTCATCACGAAACTATATTGGGCGGCCATCGAAATGCTCCGAATTCTGGATGCGCCGCGCCCTCGATCCGGGCGGCGACGGGGAGAGATTGAGATCGAGCGCCGGTTAGCGAATGGGCGCGCGCTTGGCAATCGGCGCTTGCCCCGCGCGCGGGCTGCCCGCTAGGACGGCGCGCATGAAAAATATCCCCGCACCCGTCCGCGTCGCCGGACTCGCCGCTGCCATCCTCTCCACCTCCAGCGCCTTTGCCCTGCAGGCACCGACCGCCGCCGATCTGGCGCAGCAGGGCGACGATCCGGCGTGGGAAATCACCGAAGGGCTGACCACCGAGATCGGCCCGCGTCCGGCGGGCACCGATCGCGAAGCCGCGGCGCGCCAATGGGCGGTCGCAAAGCTGAAGGCGATGGGCTTCGCCAATGTCCGCGAGGAACCCTATCAGATGCCGGTGTGGCAGCGCGGCGAAGAAAAGGCGTGGCTCACCGCGCCCTTCCTCCCGCAAAGCCTCGCCATCACCGCGCTCGGCAACAGCGGCGCGACTCCCGCGCAGGGGATGGAGGGCGAAATCGCCTATTTCTCCGGCTTTGACGCGCTCGCGGCGGCGCCCGACGGCGCGGTGAAGGGCAAGATCGTCTTTGTCGACAATCAGATGGAGCCGACGCAGGACGGCAGCGGCTATGGCCTTTACGGCCGCGGGCGCTTCACCGGGCCGAATGTGGCGGCGAAAAAGGGCGCCGCGGCGATCGTCATCCGTTCGATCGGCACCGACAATCATCGCAACCCGCACGCGGGCGTGACCAATTTCGAGGGCGGCGTGACGCCGATCCCGGCGGGCGCGATTTCGAACCCCGACGCCGACCAGCTCGTCCGCCAGTGGCAGCGGATCAAGGCCGGCGACGCAAAGGGGCCGCTCAAGCTGAAGCTGCTGCTGACGCCCAAAGCCATCGGCGAGCGGACTTCGGGCAATGTCATCGCCGAAGTGCCGGGCAGCGATCCGAATGCCAGCCCGGTGATCGTCGCCTGCCACCTCGACAGCTGGGACCTCGGCACCGGGGCGATCGACGACGGCGCGGGCTGCGGCATCGTCGCCGCGGCGGCGAAGCATGTGATGCGCGCCGGCCAGCCGCGCCGCACGATCCGCATCCTGTGGGCGGGGGCCGAGGAAGTCGGCGCGTTCGGCGGACAGGCCTATTTCGACGCGCACGGCAAGGAACAGCACGCCGTCGCGCTCGAATCGGATTTCGGCGCCGATCGCGTCTGGCGCGTGACCTTCAAGCTACCCGAAAGTGCCGCCGATTTGGAAAAGCGCATCGCCGCCGCCGTGGCGCCCTTCGGCGTCGTCGCCGGCCATGATAAAGCGCATGGCGGGGCCGACGTCGGCGCGCTGATCGAAGCGGGCACGCATGCGGTCGACCTGGGTCAGGATGGGACACGCTATTTCGACATTCACCACACGCCCGACGACACGCTCGACAAGATCGATCCGGCGCAGTTGCGGCAGAATGTGACGGTCTGGGCGGCGACTTTGGCGATTCTCGCGAACAGCAGCGACAGCGAGTTACCATAGGCCTTAACCGCGAATGGCCGATTTCCGCGCGGCCATTCCATCTCAATTATTTTTGTTGACGATTCATGCGGAACGTCTAAATCCCGCCGCTCGCGTAACGGGAAATTCGCCCTAGCGCGGAAAGGCATTTTAGGGAGCCCACACATCATGAAGAAGTTTGCTGCTATCGCCGTTGCCGCCAGCATGTTCGCCCTCGCCGCTTGCGGCGAGAAGGCTGCTGACGAAGCCACCACCACCGAAGCTCCGGCCGCTGACGCGACCATGGAAGCTGGTGCCGACGCTGCTGCTGCCGGCGCTGACGCCGCTGCCGAAGGTGCGGAAGCTGCTGCGACCGCCGCTGACGCCGCTGCGACCGACGCTGCCGCTCCGGCTGCCGACGCTGCTGCTCCGGCTGACGCCGCTGCCGCTCCGGCCGAAGAAACGAAGTAAGTCGCAGCCCTTCGGGGCGATGACCGAAACGAAAAGAGGCGGTCTTCCTTCGCGGAAGGCCGTCTTTTTCTTTGCCGCGGGACAAGTCAGCCCGGCGCGAGCAGCGCGGCGATCAAGGCGACGATCGCAAAGGCGACCAACCCGCCCAGAAAGATCAGCCGGCGCCGGCGCGATTTAAGGATGATCTCGCCGCCGCGCGCATCGCGCGCCGAATAGACTGGCGCGTTCGCGGGCTTTTCGTCACGCCCGGCCATCATCAGAGCATCGGATAGCTCAGGCCGTAATAGCCGTAGATGGTCCGGCCATAGTCGTCGGTATATTCGGGCGCTTCCTCGCGGGCGTAGCGCGGCGCGCCTTCGACCTGCTCCTTCGTCAGATTGACGACATAACCGCCCTTGTCGGTATCATAGGTCAGCATTTCCCACGGAATGGGATAATGATCGCTGCCGAGGCCGAACAGGCCGCCGAATTCGAGCACGGCATATTCGCTTTTGCCCGAACGTTTCTCGATCATCACATTGGTGATCGTGCCCAGCTTTTCGTTTTCGGGGTTATAGACCGCGGTGCCTTCGACCTTGTCGGAGGCGATGAGGCGGTGCGTTTCGGTTCTCTCCAGTGTGTCAGCCATGTTCCTTCTCCTGCTTGGGATGGGATGACGCTGCGAGGGGGTTCGCAGCGCTACCTCTCAGACCAACGGGCCGCACCGCGTGATGTTCCTTCGGCCCGTCGCAGCCGCGCCACAACTGCGCGGGAGCGGCGCCGCGAGCCGCTTGCACGGTGCGGCGAGCGCGCGCAAAATGGCGCCGCTCATTCAGCGCACGGAAGGAATAGACCATGCCCCCGTTTCGCCCCCTCGCGCTTCTTTCGGCCACGCTCGCAGCCCTCGCACTCGCGGCGCCCCCGGCCCACGCCGCCGGCGATCGCGCCGCCGCGGCCTTCAAGGGCGCCGACCGCGACAATGACGGCCGTATCAGCCGCGACGAATATGTCGCCGCGCGCGACGACCGCTTCGACAAGCTCGATCGCAACGGCGACGGGGCCGTCTCGAACGCCGATTTCCCGCGCGCGTCGCGCAAGCCGGCGGTCAAGGCGAAACTCGACGCCTTCCTCGCCGAAAGCGACGCCGATGGCGACAGCCGCGTCACGCGCGAAGAGTTGAGCGCCGCCCCGACTCCGGTCTTCGACCGCGCCGACAGCAACGGCGACGGCTATGTCGACCAGACCGAACTCGCGGCGCTGAAAGGTGCGCGTTCGCAGCCCTATTGATGGCGCGGATCAGATCGCGCGGGTCGCGATGCCCGCGAACAGCAGGACGCCGATCACCGACATGAATGCCGCCATCAACAACACCGGGCGGCCGAGCCGGAATTTACCCGCCTGCTCGAGATCGCGGAGCGTCAGCCAATAGCCGATCGTCCCCAGCAGGATCGAGCCAACCCCCATCGCCGCGAGAACCAATCCGACGGTTTGGGGGCTCTGACTATTCTCGATCGTGCCCGCGTCGGCCATCGACTCGAGCACCTTGTAGATGGTGAAGCCAAAGCTGAACATTGACAGTGCCGTGCGGATCCACGCCATCAGCGTCCGGTCCGCCGCCATCACGGTGCGCAATTCGCCCAGATCCTTGGGTCGCGCGGGTATCCGTTCGATCTCTGCCATGTCGCTCCCCACGCCGGCCTTGCTCGCCACGAGCACGGCGCATTCTCGCCGCAAACGGGAGAAACGGACATCGGGACAAATCCCGAGGTGGCGCGGCGACATTACCGGGGGCTCGTCGAGCGCAGCTATTGCCTACGGACCAATTGCAGAACCCATTTGAATTGAATTGCGTGTAGGGTTGGGGGGGAACTTACACCGGACGCTTAGGCACGGATAAGGAGGGGCTGTGGACGATAGAACGGATGAAGAGAAAAGTGCGGTTTACGTGTGGGGTCCATGGTTCGCGAATGGCCTCCCACCCTGTGACTGGCCTCGCGCTTTTGAAGCCTACGGGCATGCGATGGCGACCGCCGCATCGGTCGAAGAACTCATGATCCTGCTGTTAACGCACGCCGAGGTGTTCCGTCTCGGCGCACGGGCGACTGCAAAAACAACGCACAGTGAGATTCGCCAAAAGACGGTGATTTGGCAGCGGGAGCGCTTCAATGGGCTTATGAACCAATGCTTTAAGACGTTCGACCTTTCAAAAGACCTTCGCGACGCAATGAAAATCGCCAAGGATGGTCGAGATCATCTGGCGCATCTATTTTGGCGAGCGCACGGCGGCAATCTATGGACAGAAGACGGGATCGACATAATCGCTGCAGAATGCGCCCACCACGCACACCATTTTAGACTTGTGGCTGAGCAGCTCATCGCTGCGACAGGGGTCAATCCGACAGACTACATTGAGATGAAAAAGGCTTCGGGCCTCGCCAGCGAGAATAACGAAGGGTGGCACCAACTCTTATTCGAGGGTCCCTCTCAATGACTGTATCATTTTCCTGTATCTTTTTTGACGCTCAATTTCATATAATCCATTGAAAATGCACGTAAAAATAAAATTGGTCGGGGAGACAGGATTCGAACCTGCGACATCCTGCTCCCAAAGCAGGCGCGCTACCGGGCTGCGCTACTCCCCGACACGTCGCGCGCCTTAACAGGATGGCGCGCGAAGTCTATCCCGAACGTCAACCCGTCGCGGTTGCGATCAGCCGCGCGTAGAAATCGATCATCCGCTTGAAGCTGCCTATCGCCATATGCTCGTTGGTGCCGTGGATCATCGCCGCTTCCTTCAGCGAAACGTGCATCGGCATGAAGCGATAGACGTCCTTCGATACCGGCTCCATGCTGCGGCTGTCGGTACCCGCGACGACGAGCGTCGGGGTCAGCACCGCATCGGGGGCATCGGCGCGCGCCGCGGCGACGATCCATTTCCAGCCTTGCGAACTGGTCGACGAGATGCGCGACGGCTCGCGCGGCGGCTTGACCCACGACAGCTCGACATCGAGATCGCCGACCGCGTCCTTCGCGCGCGCCATCACGTCGGCCGAGCTGTTCCACGGCGCGATGCGATAGTTGATGAGCGCGTTCGCCGACTGCGGCAGGACATTCTCCTTGGGGCTTCCCTCGAGCATCGTCGGCGCGATCGTCGTGTGGAAGGCGGCGGCGGTCGAGGCCGATGCCGCGATCTGCCGCTTGAGCAGCGGCGCGAACAGCCAGCGGTTTGCGACCGCCATCCTGGTCGTTCCGCCCTTTTTCGCCGCCAGCGCCTCGAGCATCGACGCGCCCGGGCCGCGCATTTCGAGCGGGAACGGATGGTCGGCGATCGCGAGCACCGCCTTGGCGAGCGTCGTCACGCCGGTCTGGGCGGGCGGCATCGAGCTGTGGCCGCCGGGCGCGTTCGCGGTGACTTTCAGCGTGCCATAGCCCTTTTCGCCGATCCCGATCATGATCGCCGGACCGTCGATCACCGGGGTGTCGGTCAGCACGACGCTGCCCTCGTCGATCGTGAAGATCGCCTCGACCCCGTCGGCCTTCAGCTTTTGCGCAGCGGAGACGGCGCCCGATCCGCCGGCCTCCTCGTCATGCCCCGACACGAGATAGATGCCGCGCTTTGGCTGGAAGCCCGCACCCGCAAGCGCCTCGATCGCCTCGAACAACCCGATCAGCGAGCCCTTGTCGTCGACCGTGCCGCGGCCCCACACGGCGTTCTCGGCGATCGCGCCCGAAAAGGGCGGATATTTCCAGTCGCCCTCGGTGCCTTCGGTCACCGGAACGACGTCCTGATGCGCCATGACGATGATCGGCGCGAGCGACGCATCGCTGCCCGGCCAATGATAGATCAGCGTGCGGTTGGGCAGGATCGTGCGCGTCATCGCCTTGTGCGCGGCGGGATAGGTCTCGGCGAGCCAGCTGTGCAGCCGGTCCCATTCGGCGATCTGATTGTCGGCGGGGTCCTGGTGCGAGATCGTCGGAATCTGCGCCGCGGCGCTCAGATGCTGAACCGCCGCGTCCAGACCGAAGGGCGGCGCGGGGGCGAGCGTCACGTCCTTGCCGTCGGCGATGTCCCGCGGTTCGAAAGTCGCGGTCCGCACCGCGACCGCCCCGGCGACCACGGCAAGGATCGCGATCCCTCCCAGCAAGATTGTGCGCCCTTTCGCCATCATCCTCTCCCTTTCATTTGTCGGAAGGGCTTTGGACCAATTTACAGCAATGTTGGCAAGGGAAATGGTGGGCCCGGCAGGACTCGAACCCGCAACCTAGCCGTTATGAGCGGCCAGCTCTAACCATTGAGCTACAGGCCCCCGAAGGGTTTCGCGGGCGATAGCGGAGCGCGCGCCCGATTGGCAAGCGAGTCGATCAATCGGCGGCCATGGCGACGACCGCGTCGGCGCGCGCGGGCTCGACGCCGCGGCGCGCAAGATGGCTCAGCACGACATCCCACCAGCGATAGAATTGCTCGAGATCGGCGTCGGAGCGGACATAGGGCGTGTTGCCCGGCTGGAGCGAGGGCGAGTGGAAGGAAAAGGTGAGCAACGGCAGTCGCTGTTCGACCGCGATGTCGATCGCGCGGCAGGCGCGCGCCGCGGGAATGCCTTCGGGTGTCAACGCGATCCGCTCGACGAGCCCGAGCCGCGCGAGCAGCGCCCGCGCGTGGGTCCCCTCGCGCGCGACGCGGTGATAAAGCCCCCGCCCGCTGCTTCCCAGCAGCCCGCCGAACAGCGTCGTCACCGGCACTTCGAGCAGGTTGCCCGTATCGGTGCGCACGCGCCAGGGGTGCAGCGGCGCGTCGCGATAATCGGGGCCGTGCCCGGCGCGATAGTCGAACCCCGACCGCACCGAGGTGTCGCAGCGAAAGCCGAGTTCGGTCAGCATCGCCGCGGTTTCGGGGCCGAGCCCATAGCGCCCCGCGCGATAGACGGTGGGGGCGACGCCGAACGCATCGCGGATCGCGTCGCGCAGCGCCCGCATCTTGGCGCGCTGCAGATCGGGGGGCAGATTGCCGGTATAGCTGTTGCGCTCGTTCACCGGCTCGTCGTGCGGCGGCGTCACCCACGGGTGGAGCTGCGCGCCGATGTCGCAGCGCCCGCCCGTCTGCGCGTCGCCGAGAATCCCGCGCGCGCGTTCGTCGGCGACGATCGGCCAGTCAACCAGATAGATGGGCGCAACGCCGGCGCGCTCGAACCAGGTCTGGCAATCGGCGAGCGCGGGCACCGAATCGAGCCGATAGCCGTCGCGGGCAAAGGGCGCCGACCAGTCGAAATCCTCTTCGGTATCGATCGTCACCCAAAAGCGCGGGCGCTCGGCATCGGCCAGACGGATCACGTCCGCCGATGCGGGGCGGTCGAACAAATTGCCCCCCGCCTGCAAGCCGCTCCCCTCTGCCACGAATGGCTCCCGTTCAGTCGCCCTGCCGGACCTCCCGGTCGGCGTCGATCCCGGGGTTGGCCGAGCGCAGGTGCAAGGTCAAGGCGTTATGCCCGATATGGAGCCGTCCCCCCGACCCGCGCGCGAGGCTGTCGACCAGCCGTAGCGAGAAGCCGAGGCTCAGCACCGCCGCGCCGGGGGCTTCGCCCTCGGGACTGAAGCCCGGGTCGAGCAGCTCGGCGGTGCTTGCGAAGCGGATCGCCGCGGGGCGGACGAGCCGCAGCTGCAGCATGTCGTTATGCGTATCTTCGGTCACGAGCTGTCCGACCATCGTCGTGCCGGGGTCGCAAATGTCGACGAGGGCGGTGATCAGACGTCCGATCATCCGCCGCGCGTCGGCATCGCTCGCCTTCGCCAGAAACGGCCCTCCGACCCGCGTCACCGTCAGGTCGACGCGCTGGTCGTCGAGCAGGCCTGCAAGATCGCTTTCGACCTCCGCCACGATCGCGCCGAGATCGGCGACCATTGCGGGCGCGTCCTCGGCGGGTTCGGCTTCGGTGCGCGTCGCGACGTCGAGATCGTCGATGATCTGCTGAATCGCCGCCGCGTCGGATACGATCGTCTCTGCCATCGCGCGATAGGACTGGCTCACCGGGCCGAACATCTGCCCCGATATGATCTGCGCAAAGCCCGAGATCGCGTTGAGCGGGCTGCGCAGCTCGTGGATCAGCTGGCGGATCGAATCGCCCGAATCCTCCGCGACGCGCCGCCCATAGGGGATTTCACTGCGCAGCGGGCGCCGCGCGGTGCCGCGATAGCCGCGGAACTGCCCGGTCGCGCGGTCGAACCAGGGCAGCGCCGAAAAGCGCCACTCGCCGGCTTCGCTCGGCCGTCCTTCGAGCATCATCCGCGCATTGATGATTTCGGCGCGCTGGCGAAAGGCGCCCGCCGCGACGCCGTCGACGCCGGGTTCGCCGCCGATCGGTGCTTCGGCGATCGACAGGCCGATGAGCGCGCCGCGCACGATGCCCTCGACCCACTGGACGACGCCGTCGGGGCCGGTTTCGAAACTGAAGCCTTCGCTCGCGCTCTCGCCGACCGACGCGCCGGACTGGGCGCGCGACGACTGAAATTTGCCGATCCGCCGGACGAGCTCGCTGATCTGGCTCGGTTCGCGCCCGATTTCCGGCTCGTCGGCGCCGGCGCCGTCGGTGTCGACCATCGGCGCCGGGCCGGAAACGGCAGGCTCCGACCGCATTGTCGCGGCCGCGGGCGGCTCGGGCAAGGCCACCGAGCCGCTTCCCAGGGTCGCGAGGGCGCGCCGGATTCCCGCGGGCAGATCGTCGCGCCCCGCCAGAATCGACCGCGCGACCGCGCCGGTTGCCGGCAGCAGCGCGAGCCAGGCGGCGTCGGACAGGCGGACGTCGCGCAGCAACGCCGCCGCGACGCTCGGAACGTCATTGGCGTAAAAGGCTGCAAGCGGGGCAAACCGGCAATGGCGCGCCACGGCACGGGCGCAATCGCGGCGAATCGGCTCGGGCACCTGCGAGCGAAGCGCGGCGAGCATATGGAAGGCGCGGCGGACGTCGGCATCGTCGAGCCGATCACCGCGCTGGGCGAGAATATCGGAAAGCTGGCGCCAAACCGCGATACTCGCGCGGCCGTCGGTGGGCGCGTGGCGCAGGATGGTCGAGATCATCGTGTCAGCAGTCACCCGCAACCGGCCCCACACCCGTCTTTGTTGGTTAGCATTTGATTAGCGGCTACCCCGAATCCGGCAAACTGGAAAGCGTCTTAACCATCGCGTCGCATTGTGGGACAATTGCAATCGGCTGAAATAATATTATGGTCGGGCTATTCGTGGAAAGCGGAAGTTACAAAATGGCGAGCCAGAAATTCGATCAGATCGACCTGCAAATTCTAGGTGAACTACAAAAAAACGGACGGATCACCAATGTCGAGCTGGCGCAGATGGTCGGGCTCACCGCGCCGCCGTGCCTGCGCCGCGTCCGCGCGCTCGAGGAATCGGGCGTCATCCGGTCCTATCACGCCGATCTCGATGCGGCGAAGCTGGGCTATGGCATCACCGTCTTTGCGATGGTCAGCCTGCGAAGTCAGGCCGAAGCCGACCTGAAAGCGTTCGAGGACTATGTCGGCGGCCTCGCCGAAGTGCGTGAATGTTACATGCTGAACGGCGAAATCGACTTTCTGCTGAAGGTCGTGGCGCGCGATCTGCAGAGCTTCCAGTCTTTTCTGACCGCGCATCTGACCTCGGCGCCGAACGTCACGAGCGTCAAGACCTCGTTGACCATCCGCACCGCGAAACAGCTGGCGGGAATTCCGGTCGACATCTGATCCCCGGCACCGAAACGAAAAGGGGCGCCGGCACAATGCACGGCGCCCCTTTTCGTTTTGCGAAAAGTCGGGACGATCAGTTCGCCGTCGCCGGCTGCGCCGCGGGTGCGGGGGCCGCACCGGCGGGCGCCGGATTGAGCTTCGCGAGCCAGAATTTGGCGGCCAGCGCATAGGCGCCGCCCACCTGACCGAAGCCGGTCTTTGCCGCCGCCGTATCGCCCGCCATCGCCTGCGCCGCGGCGAGGCGATAGGTCCACATATCCTTGTCGGCGCCCGCATTGGCGGCCGCCTGGTAGAGCGGAATCGCTTCGGCGTAGCGGCCATAGCCGAACAGCGCATCGCCGGTCGCCCCGGCGACCTTCGGGTTGGCCAGCGTCGAGGGCTTCTTCGCATAGGCGCCGATCGTCGATTCCTCGTCGCCCGCGCGTTCGGCCTGCGCCTTCTTCATATCCGAAAGCTGCGAATCGGTCGCCGAGACGACCCCGGCCTTCTGTCCGGCGTCGATCACCGCCACCGCCTCGCCCGGCAGCGCGGCCTCGGTCGCCAGCTGCGCATATTCGGCATATTCGTTTCGGTTCTGCAGCGCGCCGGTTGCGCGCATCAGGCGAAACACGTCGAGCGAAAGCTGCTTGCTGGCCCCCGCCTCGCGCAGCACAAGCCGGAGCGCCTGGTTCCACACTTGCGGATTCGGATAGACCCGAGCCCGAAGCGCGAGCAGGTCAAACGCCTCGTTGGTGCGGTTGGCCTTTTGCAGCGCATTGACGGGGTTGACGAACATCCAGTCCGGGGGCGTCTGGCCCGCAGCCATCATGCGGTCGATCTCTGCCTTGGCAAAGGCAATGCCCTTGTCGGTCTGCCCGCCGTTCACATAGCTTTCGAGGAGCATCGCGGGGAGATTGGGCTCCGTCGACCCGGCGGCCTTCGCCGCTTCGAGGCGCTGGATGGCCTTGGCATACTCCTTCTTATGATAGGCGAACTGGCCCGAGAAAAAGTTGAAGGTCGCGGCGTTGGCGGGCTGCACCTTGCCCGAATCGAGCGCCATATCGAGCCCCTGCTCCTGAAGGGCCTGATCCTTGTTCAGGATGCCGAGCTGAAGCGTGAAGAAGCCGAGGAAATATTTGTCGTCGTCGGTGGTCGCCGTTCCCTGCCCCTCGGCGATCGCCGCCTGCAGCGCGGCGGCGTCCTGCTTCTTCAGCGATTCGTCCATTTTTTGAACGGCCGGCAAAAAGCCTTTGCTCGGCGAAGCCTGCGGGCCCTCGGCGGTCTCTTCCTTCTTTTGCTTCTCGCGGGCGGCGGCGGGCGTCGCCGCGGTCGTCATCAGCGCGCAGCCCAGCACGGCGGCCATCGCCGTTGCGGGCATCGAGCGGAAACGGTGGAACATGCAAATCTCTCCTTAGAAATCGACCGTAAAGGGGGGGACTTCAAGCGGCCGGCGTTTGGTAACGCGGCTAGACTGCCCGCGTTGCCAAGGCAAGACGGGCACGGTCGATTCGCTATGCCGATAAACGGCTGAACGGGGATTGAACCCGGTTCGTCGACGACGGGCGTTCGTGCGCCGCAACGCCGCTTCGGGATTTCAGGTGAGCGCGTCGATCGCTGCGTTGATGCGGCGCAGGACGTCGGGATCGCCGGGAACGCCCGCCATCGCCTCTTCGGCAAGCACGATCAGCGGGACGATGCCAAAGGTTCCGGCAAGGCTTTTGAGGCGCAAAGCCGCCATATTCCAGTTGGCGTCGCAACGCGAGCGACGCAGCAGGTCGGCAAGCTCGCGCGCACCGCTCGTGAAGGTGCGGCGCAGGTCGAGCGCCATCGCCGCGTCGTCGCCGACCACCGCGGAAAGATACCGGTCGAGCGGGCCGCTATCGAAAGACATTCCACAGCCCTGTCATCGCATGGTTAAGTTTCCGTTTCATGGACGACATTTGATGCTAATATGGCGCCATGACGGGGCAGAAGAAGATCGTCGGTTTGTGGCGCGATTCCGCGACAAATCAGGATGCGAACGAAGCGGCGGCGGTGGACCCGCCCGCCACGGAAACGGCGCCGAGCGCCGAAGCCGAAGCGCCGGCGGAGCGCGACTGGCTCGACATGTCCGCCCTCGCCGGTGAGGACGAAGCGGCGGCGGATTCCGTGGCCCCGCCGGCCAGGCGCGACCGTGCGGTCGGCATGGGCCTATCGCTGCTCGCCGCCGGCTGGATCGGCTTTGCCCTGTGGGTGGCGACGCGCGGTTTTGCCGAAGCGCCCGCCCTCACCGCCTGGCCCGCGCTGATCGCGACGATCGCGATGCCGCTCGCGCTGCTCACTTTGCTGTGGATGGCCTGGCTAAGGTCGGGACGCTCGGAGCAGGCGCGCTTCGCGAGGGTGGCGGCGGCATTGCGCGCGGAGAATATCGCACTCGGCGATACGATGCGCGCGCTCGGCCAGCACCTTGCCGACGCGCAAAAGCAATTGTCCGAACAGGCGGCGCTCGTTCAGCAATTGGGGCTCGATACGGTCGCGCGGCTGCACGAAAGCAGCGACAAGCTCGCGAGCAATGCGTCGGTCATCGCCAACGCCCACGACCAACTCGCGCGCTCGGGCGACGTTGCGATGCAGCGCATGGACGGACTGCTCGCGGGGCTGCCGCGGATCGACGATGTCGCGCAGCGCCTCGCGGTCAATTTCCGCGAGGCCGGCCTCGTCGCGCATCAGCAGGGCGCCAATCTCGAAGCGAAGCTCGCCGCGCTGTCGGAAGAGGCCGCAAAGGCCGCGCAGGCCGGGCAGGAATCGGCCGCGAGCCTCGACGATGCGATCGGCACGCTGCGCACCAGCGGCAAGGAAGCCGAAAGCGAATTGCTGGCCGCCTCGGCCGCGATCACCGGCGCGCACGGCACGGCGCTGGCGCAGATCACGAATGCGGCGGGTTCGATCCGCGAAGAGCTTGCGGCGACCGTCGAAGCGCTGTCGGCGCGGATGGACGCGAACTGGCAGCAGTTCCGCGAGGGCGTCGAAACCGCCGCGAGCGAGCTCGACGCGCGCATCGCCGCGGCGCGCGCCGCCGGCGAGACGATCGGTGCCGACCTCGACCGCTATGGCGAGGCGGGCGAGGCGCTCACCAGCCGGATCGGCGAAGAGGCGGTTCGCGTGCGCGAGCATCTGGAACTGCTCGACGTCAGCGTGTCGGCGAGCACCGGCGTGATCGGCCGCGCGATCGACGACACCAAGGCGCAGCTTGCCGCCTTCCTCGCCGACGTCACCAAGGGCAATGGCGCCGCGCACCAGCTGATCGGCCACGCCGAATCGCTGCTGCTCGCGCTCGACGCGGTGACGCGCGAGCTTGACGAGACGTTGCCGAATGCGCTCGACCGGATGACGGCGCACGGCAAGACGACGCAGGGTGCGCTCGCCGAGATGAAGCCGATGCTCGAGGCGTCGGAACTGGTAGCGCAGTCGACGCTCTCGCACGTCAATGCGGTCCGGGCGACGTTGCCGCGCAACGAGGAACATATCGCCGCGCTCGGCGAGAAGCAGGAAGCGCTGACCGCGCGCATCGCCGCCGCGCTCGCCGACGCCGACGCCGCGCTCGCGAAGCTGCGCAGCGGCGCCGACGAATTCGCCGAACAGGGCGGCGCCCGCATGGCCGCGACGCTCGACGAGGTGCGTGCGACCGCCGAAACCGCCGCCGCCGAGGCGCGGCAGACGCTCGATGCGCTGATCGCCGGCGCGCGCGAGACGATGGAAGCGACCGCGAGCGAAACGATCGACGCCGCCTTCAAGAGCGAGGTGATGAAGCAGCTCGCCGAAATCGAAGCCGCGTCGCAGCGCGCGGTCGACGCGGCGAACGGCGCCGCCGAACGACTGATGCGCCAGATGATGACGATCATGGACACCAGCGCGAGCGTCGAACAGCGCACGATCGAGGCCGAACAGGCGATCGCGGCCTCCGACCGCGACAATCTCGCCAAACAGGTCGGCCTGCTCACCGAAGCGCTCAAATCAACCGCGATCGACGTCACCAAGATCCTGTCGGCCGAGGTCAGCGATACCGCATGGGACGCCTATCTGAAGGGCGACCGCGGCGTCTTCGCGCGCCGCGCGGTCAAGCTCGTTGAAACGAGCGAGGCGAAGGAAATCCTGCGCCTCTACCAGAATGACGACGGTTTCCACGCCGCGGTCAACCAGTTCATCCACGACTTCGAAGCGATGCTCCGCCTGCTCATCGGCGCGCGCGACGGCTCGGCGATCAGCGTCACCCTGCTCTCCTCGGACATCGGCAAGCTCTACGTCGCACTCGCCCAGGCGATCGACCGCCTGCGGGGGTGAGGTTGGTCGCCTTTCGGGTGGTTGCTGCCATAAATCCTCCCCGCTTTGCGGGGAGGGGGACCGCCGAAGGCGGTGGAGGGGGATCGCGGTCCGAAGCGGCGCTGTGTAAGGACGCCAGCCCCCTCCGTCAGCGCTTCGCGCTGCCACCTCCCCACAAGTGGGGAGGATTTTGATCGTCCGCTCCCCACCCCGAACCGGCCGCTACGCCCGCCCGGCGATCACGTCGGGATCGACCCATCCTTGCAGATAGGCGAGGTAGAAGAGCAGGAAGATCGCGGCGGTCACGACCGTCATCTGGACCATGATGCGCAGCGGGCGAAATTGCACCGGCGCGCCCGGCTCCTGCCCCTTGATGAAGACCTCGTCGCGGTCGTCGGCACGGCGGCCGTGAAAGGGCAGCACGAAAAAGGCGCTGAACACCCACATGAGCAGATAGATGGCGAGCGCCGAGGTCCATTGCATCGCTTCAGACCTCCACGATCAGCACGTCGACGATCGGCTTCTTGCCGGTCCAGTCGGTCGCGACGCGGCGCACGCCGAGGCGGATCGCTTCCTTCTGCGCGTCGCGATCGCGCGCCTTTTTCGACGCCGCCTGTTCGGCCGCATCGTTCAATTCGTCGAGGAAGGTCTCGCGGTCGTCCTCGACCGGCACGCCGCGATAGTGGATTTCGCTGCCGACATAGCCCTTCGCGCCGAGCACGACTGCGACAGAAATCTGGCCGTTCCACGACAGTTTACGGCGTTCGTTCAGCGTCTCCCCGTCGGCGGGCAGGATCACGTCGCCGTCGAGCACGAGCCGCCCCGAGCGCACGCGCTCGACGATCGTCGCGGCGCCCGGCGCGAGCCGGCAGAGGTCGCCATTTTCCTGCACCAGCGCCGCGGGAATCCCCTGTTCGAGCCCGAAACGCGCCTGTTCGTGCATGTGCCGGACCTCGCCGTGCACCGGGACGATCAGCTTCGGCCGCAGCCAGCCGTAAAGCGCGGCGAGCTCGGGCTTGCCCGGGTGGCCGCTGACATGGATATGCGCCTGCTTTTCGGTAACGGTGAGTACGTCCTTCGCCGCGAGCTGGTTCATGATCCGCCCGATCGCGATCTCGTTGCCCGGGATCTGTTTGGAAGAGAATACGACCGTGTCGCCAGCTTCCAGCTTGATCTGATGGACGTCGCCCGCCATCCGCGCGAGCGCGGCGCGCGGTTCGCCCTGCCCGCCGGTCGCGATCACCATCACCTGGTCGCGCGGCAGGCGCATCGCTTCGTCGAAATCGACCGTGGGCGGGAAGTCCTTCAGGTAGCCGACCGAGCGCGCGACGCTGAGGATGCGGTCGAGCGAGCGCCCCGCGACGCACAGGCTGCGCCCGGTTTCGCGCGCGACCTCGCCCAGCGTATGCAGCCGCGCCGCGTTCGAGGCAAAGGTCGTCACGACCACCCGCCCCTTCGCCGCGCCGACCGCCGCGACGAGCCCCGCGCGCAGATCGCCTTCGCTTCCCGACGGCTGGGTATTGAAGACGTTGGTCGAATCGCACACCAGCACATCGACGCCCTCGTCGCCGATCGCCGACAGCATCGCCGCGGTCGCGGGTTCGCCGAGGATCGGTTCCTCGTCGAGCTTCCAGTCGCCGGTGTGAAACACGCGGCCATAGGGCGTGTCGATCACCACCGCGCTCATCTCAAGGATCGAGTGCGCGAGCGGCACCATGCGCAGGCGGAACGGCCCGAGTTCGAAGCGCGCGTCGATGTCGACGGTGCGGACCTCGACTTCCTTCTCCAGCCCCTCTTCGGCGAGTTTGTGCGCGATCAGCCCCGCGGTGAAACGGTTGGCATAGAGCGGCACGCCGAGTTCGGCGGCAAGATAGGGGAGCGCGCCGATATGGTCCTCGTGCCCGTGGGTGAGCACGATGCCGAGCAGGTCCTCGCGGCGATCCTCGATGAACTCGAGGTCGGGCATCACGATGTCGATCCCCGGATAGTCGGGGGTTCCGAAGCTGACGCCGAGATCGAGCATGATCCACTTGCCGTCGCAGCCATAGAGATTGGCGTTCATGCCGATCTCGCCCGATCCGCCGAGCGCGAGAAAGAGCAATTCCTTGCCGGGAACGGTCATCGGGAAGAGCCTCTCTGATGATATAAGTGCATAAGTCCGTTCAATGTCAGGTCGGGTTCGACGCGATCGAAAAGATGCGCCTGCTCCTGAAACAGCGCAGCGAGCCCGCCGGTTGCGATCACGGTGAGCGGCTTGTCGATTTCGGCCTTCATCCGCGCCATCAGCCCTTCGATCATCGCGACATAACCCCAATAGACGCCGATCAGCATCTGGCTTTCGGTCGTGCGGCCGATCACGCTGTCCGACGCGGGCGCCTCGATCGCGATGCGCGGCAGTTTTGCCGCAGCGTTGACCAATGCCTCGAGCGACAGATTGACCCCCGGCGCGATGATGCCGCCCAAATATTCTCCGCCCGCGCCGATATGGTCGAAGGTCGTCGCGGTGCCAAAGCTGATCACCAGCTTGTCCTTGCCCGGCGCGATCGCCTGCGCCGAAATCGCGTTGCACGCGCGGTCGGCGCCCACCGACTGCGGCTCGTCGACCTTGAGCGCGATGCCCCAGCTCACCGGCGGGCGCCCGGCGACGAGCGCCTCGACGCCGAAATATTTGTCGGCGAGCAGCTGGAGATTGTGGAGCGCGCGCGGCACGACGGTCGAGATGATGACCGCGTCGATCTCGGCGCGATCGAGCCCTTCGAGCCGCAGCAGCTGATCGAGCCACACCATATATTCATCGGCGGTGCGCCGGTCGTCGGTGGCGATGCGCCAGCGCGCGAGCGGGTGCGTATCCCGGAAAACCGCGAATTTGGCGTTGGTGTTGCCGACATCGATCGCTAGCAGCACGGGCTAATCCCCTTCCCTCGCCGGGCGGCGCAATTCGACGTCGCCGGCATGTATCAGCATGACCTCGCCGCCCTCACGGCGCAAGCGCAGCGCGCCGTCGGGCGCAAGGCCATCGAATGTTCCTTCGATCGCCTGCTCCGACACGCGCAGCGGCGTCCCCACGGCATGCCCCTGCGGCAGCCACATATCGACGATGCGCGCCACGCCCTCGTGCCGCCACGTCCGCAGCGCATCGACCATCGCGACCGCGAGCACCTCGGCAAAGCGATCGCGGTCGATCGGCGCGCCCAGCTGGGCGAAGCAGGCGGTCGCGCGGTCGGGCAGCTCGGGCGCGGAGACAAGATTGACCCCGATCCCGATCACCACCGCATCGCCGCTGCGCTCGAGCAAGATGCCCGAACATTTCGCGCCGCCGACGAGCACGTCGTTCGGCCATTTGAGCTCGAAATCGACCGCCGGCGCCAATATCCGCACCGCCTGCGCCAGCGCCACGCCCGCAACCAGCGCGAGCGTCGCGGCGAGCGGATCGCCGGGACCGAGCCGCACCACGGTCGATCCCATGAAATTGCCCGCGCCGTCGCCCCACACGCGGCCCAGCCGCCCGCGCCCGGCGGTCTGACGGTCGGCGACGAGCCAATGCCCCTCACCGACAGGCTCGCCGCGCGCCAGCCGCGCCAGCAGGTCGGCGTTTGTCGAACCGGTCTGCTGGATCCGCTCGATCGGCGGGATCAGAACAGCACCGACGCCGCGTGCGCCGAAGCCGTCGCGAGCGGACCGATGAACAGATAGCCGATCACCGACAGCCACAGCGCGCTCGCCGCGACGATCGCACCCTCGACAATATTGCCGCCGCCCGACACCTCGGCCTCGGACCGGTCGTCGAAGTACATCGTCTTGATGACCGCGATATAGTAAAAGGCGCCGATCACCGAAGCGACGATGCCCGCGACCGCGAGCGGGACGAGGTTGGCGTTCACCGCGGCCTCGAACACCAGATACTTCGGCCAGAAGCCGAACAGCGGCGGAATGCCGGCAAGGCTGAGCAGGAACACCGCCATCGCCGCGGCCAGACCCGGGCGATATTGCGACAGACCCGCGAGCGCCGGAATGCTCTCGACCTGATTGCCTTCGCGGTCGCGCAGTTGCAGCACGACGAGGAAGCTGCCGATCGTCGTCACGACATAGACGAGGAGATAGGTCAGCACCGCCTCGATCCCCTGCTGCGTTCCCGCGGCAAGCCCGATCAGGATGAAGCCGACATTGTTGATCGACGAATAGGCAAGCAGACGCTTGATATTCTTCTGCCCGATCGCGCCGACCGCGCCGAGAATGATTGAGGCGAGCGCGAGGAAGATGATGATCTGCTGCCACGCGCCGATCGCCGGCGCCATCGCATCGACGATCACGCGGGTGAGCAGCACCATCGCCGCGACCTTGGGCGCGCTCGCGAAGAAGGTCGTCACCGGGGTCGGCGCGCCTTCATAGACGTCGGGCGTCCACATATGGAACGGCACCGCGCTGATCTTGAACGCCAGCCCCGCGATCACAAAGATGATCCCGAACAGCAGGCCGGTATCCATCTCGCCGCCCATCACCTTGGCGATGCCGGCGAAATCGGTCGTGCCGCTAAAGCCATAGAGCAGCGAAATGCCGTAAAGGAGCATGCCCGACGCGAGCGAACCGAGGACGAAATATTTAAGCCCCGCCTCGCTCGAACGGTCGTCGGTGCGCATGAAGCTTGCGAGCACATAGGCGGCCAGGCTGTTGAGCTCGAGCCCGACATAGAGCGTCATCAGATCGCGCGCGCCCGCCATGATCCCCATGCCGAGCGCGGCGAAGAGGATCAGCACCGGATATTCGGCGCGCATCGTGTCGCGGAAAAAACGCGGCGCGACCGCGATGCAGAGGAAGCTCGACGCATAGATGAGCAGCTTGGCGAAACCGCCGAAGGCATCGACCGCGAGCGTGCCCGAAAAGACCGTCGCGTTCGTGCCGAACAGCGCGATCACCGCAACCGCGGCGGCGGCGAGCGTGACGAGCGACGCGAGCTGGTAGAGCCCGACCTGGCGGTCGCCCGCAAAGGTGCCGAGCATCAGCGTGATCAGCCCGCCGATCGTCAGGATCAGTTCGGGCCAGATGAGGGCGAGATCGGCGCTCATTGCACGCCTCCCGCATGATGCGCTTCGCCGTGGGCGGGCTCAGCCGCTTTCGGCTCGCCTGCCGCCAGATGCGCGTCGCCCGCGGGCTTCGCCGGGGCAAGGCGCGCGACCACGGTGGTCACATCGCCGCGCATCGGCGCGAGGAAGCTTTCGGGATAGACGCCCATCCACAGGGCAACCGCGGCCAGCGGCACGAAGATCGCCCATTCGCGGGCCGTGATGTCGGGCATCGCCTTCACATCGTCCTTGGTAAGCTCGCCGAACACGACCCGGCGATAGAGATAGAGCATATAGGCGGCACCCAGGATGATGCCGGTGCCGCAAACGAGCGCGACCCAGCTCGACGCCTCGTAAATACCGGCAAGGCTCAGGAACTCGCCGACGAAGCCGCTGGTGCCGGGCAGGCCGACCGAGGCCATCGTGAACAGCATGAAGAAGAGCGCATAGGCCGGCATGTTCACCGCAAGCCCGCCGTAGCGGCTGATCTCGCGTGTGTGCAGCCGGTCATAGATCACGCCGACGCAGAAGAAGAGCGCGGCCGAGACGACGCCGTGGCTCAGCATGATGATCAGCGCGCCCTCGATGCCCTGCTGGTTGAAGGCGAACAGGCCCGCGGTAACGATCGCCATGTGCGCGACCGACGAATAGGCGATCAGCTTCTTCATGTCGCTCTGCACCAGCGCGACGAGGCTGGTATAGACCACCGCGATCATCGACAGCGCAAAGACGATCCACATCAGCTGCGCCGATGCGTCGGGGAACATCGGCATCATGAAGCGGAGGAAGCCGTACGCACCCATCTTGAGCAGGACGCCCGCCAGGATCATCGAGCCCGCGGTCGGCGCCTGCACGTGCGCGTCGGGAAGCCAGGTGTGGACGGGCCACATCGGCATCTTGACCGCCAGGCTAGCAAAGAAGGCCAGCCACAGCCACGTCTGCATTTCGGGTGGGAAGTTATAGACGAGCAGGGTCGGGATGTCGGTCGTGCCGGCTTCGCGGATCATCGCGATCATCGCGATTAGCATCACCACCGAACCGAGCAGCGTATAGAGGAAGAATTTGAACGCCGCATAGATGCGGTTCGCCCCGCCCCAGATACCGATGATGAAATACATCGGGATGAGGCCTGCCTCGAAGAAGATGTAGAAAAGCAGCAGATCCTGCGCGCAGAACACGCCGATCATGATCGTCTCCATGACGAGGAACATCGCCATATAGAGTCCGACGCGCCTGGTGATCGCCTCCCAGCTCGCAAGGATGCAGAGCGGCATCAGGAAGACGGTGAGCATGATCAGCATCATCGCCATGCCGTCGATGCCGAGCGCCCACTGGAAACGCCCGAACAGGTCGGCGCGCTCGGTGAACTGCCACTGCGCGCCGCCGACGTCGAAGCGCGCCCACATCACGATGCCGAGCGCGAAGTCGACGAGCGTCGCGGCGAGCGCGATCAGGCGCGCGCTGCGATCGTTCACGAACAGGCAGGCGATCGCCGCGACGAACGGCACCGCCAGCATCAGCGAAAGGAGACCCATACCGCCGCTCACAGGAATTTCACCATGGCCCAGCTGGCGAGACCGACGAGGCCGAGCAGCATCACGAACGCATATCCATAAACATAACCCGATTGCAGCCGGACCGCGAGCCGGGTCCCCCCTTGGACGAGCGCCGCGACGCCATCGGGACCGAAGCGGTCGATGGTGCCTTCGTCCCCGCGCTTCCAGAAGAAGCGGCCGATCGCGAAGGCGGGCTTCACGAACAGGAAATTATAGAGCTCGTCGAAATACCATTTGTTGAACAGGAATTTGTGGAGCAGCCCGAACTGCGCGACGAACTTCGCCGGCAGGCTGGTGTCGCGAATATAGCTGTTCCACGCGATGAACAGGCCGGTCGCCATCACCACGAAGGGCATCAGCTTGATGAGCGTCGGCACCTCGTGCGCGGCGTGCATCAGATGTTCATCGAACGCGATGCTGCCCTTCCAGAAGGCCAGCCCGCCCTCGGGATCGATGAACGATCCCTGGAAGACGAAGCCCGCGGCGATCGCGCCGAGCGACAGCAGGCCGAGCGGAATCAGCATCGACAGCGGGCTTTCGTGCGGATGATAACCCGCGGTGCCGTCGCCATGATCGGGATCGGGCACATGGTGCGGCTCGCCCATGTCGGCGCTTTCCTGTGCCGGCGGATTGCCATGCTCGGGATCGTCGTGACCGTGATGCACCGCATGCTGGATATGCTCGCTCTCGGCCCAGCGCGGCTTGCCAAAGAAGGTCAGGAAGACGAGGCGCCACGAATAGAAGCTCGTCAGCAGCGCGGCGAAGACACCGACCCAATAGGCAATCTGGCCGCCCTCACCCGCGGCGAAGGCCGCCTCGAGGATGCCGTCCTTCGAATGGAAGCCGGCAAAGCCGATCCCGGCGAGCGGGATGCCGACGCCGGTGATCGCCAGCGTCCCCGCGGTCATCGCCCAGAAGGTGAAGGGAATTTTTTTCCTGAGGCCGCCATAATAGCGCATGTCCTGCTCATGGTGCATCGCGTGGATGACCGAGCCCGCGCCGAGGAACAGCAGCGCCTTGAAGAAGGCGTGCGTGAACAGGTGGAACATCGCCGCGCCATAGGCGCCGACGCCCGCGGCAAAGAACATATAGCCGAGCTGCGAACAGGTCGAATAGGCGATGACGCGCTTGATGTCCCACTGCGTCGTGCCGATCGTCGCGGCGAACAGGCAGGTCGCGGCACCGACGAAGGTGACGACGCCGAGCGCGACGGGCGCGGTCTCGAACATCGGCGACAGGCGGCACACCATGAAAACGCCCGCGGTGACCATCGTCGCGGCGTGGATCAGTGCCGACACCGGGGTCGGGCCTTCCATCGCGTCGGGAAGCCAGGTGTGCAGCCCGAGCTGCGCCGACTTGCCCATCGCGCCGATGAACAAGAGCAGGCAGAGGATCGTCATCGTGTCGAGACGCATGCCGAGGAAGCCGATCGTCGAGCCCGCCATCCCCGGCGCGGCGGCCAGGATGTCGGGGATCGAGACGGTTCCGAACACCAGGAAGGTGCCGAAAATGCCGAGCATGAAGCCCAGATCGCCGACGCGGTTGACGACGAACGCCTTGATCGCCGCGGCATTGGCGCTCGGCTTCTTGTACCAGAAACCGATCAGCAGATAGGACGCCAGCCCGACGCCTTCCCAGCCGAAGAACATCTGGACGAGGTTGTTCGCGGTCACGAGCATCAGCATCGCAAAGGTGAACAGCGACAGATAGGCAAAGAAGCGCGGCTGGTCCGGGTCTTCCTCCATATAGCCCCAGCTATAGAGGTGGACGAGCGCCGACACCGTCGTGACGACGACGAGCATCACCGCGGTCAGCGTGTCGACGCGCAGTTCCCAGTTGAACTGCATCGCACCCGACGACACCCAGTGCAGCACCGGCGTCACGCTCGGCTCGGCGCTGCCGGCGACGAACGACAGGAAGATCGGCCAGCTCAGCGCGCAGCTCGCGAACAGCGAGCCGGTGGTCAGCAGCTTCGACGCCGCGGTGCCGATCGCGCGCTGGCCGAGCCCAGCGATGAGCGCCGCCAGCAGCGGCAGGAAAACGACAGCCTGGATCACCGGCTTACCCCTTCATCCGGTTGGCATCGTCGACGGCAATCGTGCCGCGGCCGCGGAAATAGATAACGAGAATGGCGAGCCCGATCGCCGCCTCGCCGGCGGCGACGGTCAGCACGAACATCGCGAACACCTGTCCGACGAGGTCGTTAAGCGCCCCGCTGAACGCGACGAGATTGATGTTCACCGACAAGAGGATCAGCTCGATCGCCATCAGGATGACGATGATATTCTTGCGGTTGATGAAGATGCCGAGCACGCCCAATGTGAACAGCACCGCCGAAACGGCGAGATAGTGGCCGATGCCGATCATAGCTCCATCCCCTGCCCGACGCCCGGATCGACGAGGCGCGTCGCGTCCTGCGGACGGCGGCGCACCTGGTCGGCGATTTTCTGCGGCCGCACGCCGCCGCGGGTGCGGTGCGTGAGCACGATCGCGCCGATCATCGCGACGAGGAGGACGATGCCCGCCGCCTCGAACAGGAAGATGTAGCGCGTATAGAGAAGCTCGCCGATCTGCTGGATATTGGTCTTGTCGGCCACCACTGGTGCTGCGCGCGCGGCAAGGTCGATCCCGCCGGCGCTCCACGCGCCGAGCGCGAACACCAGCTCGGCCGCGAGCACGATCGCGACGAGCGCGCCCAAGGGCAGGTAGCGCACGAAACCGGCGCGCAGCTCGGCAAAGTCGATGTCGAGCATCATCACGACGAACAGGAACAGCACCGCGACCGCGCCGACATAGACGATGACGAGCAGCATCGCGATGAACTCGGCGCCCGCGAGCAGCATCAGCCCCGCCGCGTTGAAGAAGGCGAGGATCAGCCACATCACGCTGTGGACCGGGTTGCGCGCGAAAATCACCATCGCGGCGGAGGCGATGACGACGGTCGCGAACAGGTAAAAAGCAATAAGCTGGATCATGCTCCGATCCTCCCCACTTGTGGGGAGGTGGCAGCCGTGCAGCGGCTGACGGAGGGGGTTGGCCTCCATGCGCTACGCAGCGTGCGGGCGCGAGCCCCCTCCACCGCTTCGCGGTCCCCCTCCCCGCAAGCGGGGAGGATTTCGTTTGCTGAATCAATCATGCGCGCGCCCTTACCGATAGGGCGCGTCGGCGGCAAGATTGGCCGCAATCGCGCGTTCCCATTTGTCGCCGTTGGCGAGCAGCTTGGCCTTGTCATAGAGCAGTTCCTCGCGCGTTTCGGTCGCGAATTCGAAGTTCGGCCCCTCAACGATCGCATCGACCGGGCAGGCTTCCTGGCAGAAGCCGCAATAGATGCACTTCGTCATGTCGATGTCGTAGCGTGTCGTGCGGCGCGAGCCGTCGTCGCGCGGCTCGGCCTCGATCGTGATCGCCTGCGCGGGACAGATCGCCTCGCACAGCTTGCACGCGATGCAACGCTCCTCGCCGTTCGGATAACGGCGCAGCGCGTGCTCGCCGCGGAACCGCGGGCTCAGCGGGTTCTTCTCGAACGGGTAGTTGATCGTCGCCTTCGGCTTGAAGAAATATTTCAGCGTGAGGGCATGCGCCTTCACGAACTCCCAGAGGGTGAAGGTTTTGACGAAGTGGGCGATGGTGCTCATGAATACCTCGTCAGCATCAGATAGCCGGAAATCAGGAAGACCCAGATCAGCGAGATCGGCAGGAAGATTTTCCAGCCGAGACGCATCAGCTGGTCATAGCGATAGCGGGGGACGGTTGCCTTCACCCAGCTGAAGACGAAGAAGAAGAACAGGATCTTCGCGAACAGCCAGATGATGCCCGGAACGGCATAGAGCGGCGCCCAGTCGACCGGCGGCAGCCAGCCGCCCCAGAAGAGCACCGCGTTGAGCGTGCACATCAGCAACACATTGGCATATTCGCCGAGCCAGAAGAGCGCGAAGCTCATCGACGAATATTCGGTCTGGTATCCCGCGACCAGCTCGCTCTCGGCCTCGGTCAGGTCGAACGGCGCGCGCGCGGTTTCGGCAAGGCTCGAGATCAGGAACATCACCGCGAGCGGGAACAGCAGCAGGTTGAAGCCAAAGGCGTTGACGAAGCCGAGCCCGTGTCCCTGCTGCGCCTTGACGATTTCGTTCATGTTGAAGCTGTCGGCCCACAGCACGACGCCGATCAGGATGAAACCGATCGACACTTCATAGCTAATCATCTGCGCCGACGCGCGGAGCGCCGAAAAGAAGGGATATTTGGAGTTCGACGACCAGCCCGACAGGATCACGCCATACACGCCGAGCGACGAGATGGCGAGGATGTAGAGCAGCCCGACGTTGATGTCGGCAAGCACCGCGCCCGAATTGAACGGGATTACCGCCCACGCCATCAGCGCCACCGTGAAGGTGATAATCGGCGCGATCAGGAACAGCCCGCGGTTCGCACCCGAGGGGATGATCGTTTCCTGGAGGAAGACTTTCAGGCCGTCGGCGAAGCTCTGGAGCAGGCCGAAAGGCCCGACGACGTTCGGCCCGCGCCGCAGCGCCATCGCCGCCCAGATCTTGCGATCGGCATAGATGATCATCGCCACCGCAAGCATCAGCGGCAGCGCGATGAGCAGGATGCCGCAGATGGTGGCGACGCCCCATGCCCATTCGTAGGACATGCCGAGGGCTTGGAAAAATTCGGTCACAGCGACCACTCCCTGTCGTCATGCCGGACCTGATCCGGCATCCATGGACCCCGGATCAAGTCCGGGGTGACGAAGCTGTTATGTGCAAGGCTCATTCGGCCGCCTCCGCGAGATCGGCGCCATGCAGGATTTCATCCGAGCAGCGCTGCATCGTCGGCGACGCGCGGCAGATGGCGTTGGTGAGGTAGAAGTCCTTGATCGGCAGGCCCATTTCGCGCGCCTCGGGCTTTGCGTCGAGCTTGGGCGGCGACCAGCCGTAATCGACGAGGCCTTCGACGCCGAGTTCCGGCACCGCCGCGATCATCGCCGCGCGGCACTGGTCGAAGCTGTCGAAGCCGACGTTGACGCCCAGCGCATCGGCGAGCGCGCGAAAGATGCTCCAGTCCTCGCGCGCGTCGCCGGGTGCGAACACCGCCTTCTCGCTGCGCTGGACGCGGCCTTCGGTGTTGACCGTGGTGAAATCCTTCTCGGTCCATGCCGCCGCGGGCAGGATGACGTCGGCGGCATGCGCGCCCTTGTCGCCATGATGGCCGACATAGACTTTGAAACTGTCGGCGAAGGTCGAAAAATCGACCTCGTCGGCGCCGAGGAAGAAGGTCAGCTTCGGCTTTCTGGCGACGATGTCCCTGATCCCGCCGGGCTGTGCATAGCCGAGCATCAGCGCGCCCATGCGCGCAGCCGAGAAGTGGACGACGTTGAAGCCGTTCCAGCCATCCTTGACCGCGTTCACCGACTTGGCGAGCGCAAGCGCCGCGCCGTGGACGCCGGGCACCGCGAGTGCGCCGCCGCCGAAGACCAGCATCGGCCGCTCGGCGCCCTTCAGCGCGTCGAGCGCCGCCCTGGGCAGCTTCGCGACGAGCGAGGCATCGTTGCCGAGCCATTCGGTGCGATAGGTCAGGTCGACCTCTTGCCCGATCGCGAAGACCTTCGCGCCCTTCTTCCACACCGCCTTGCGGACGCGCGTGTTGATGAGCGGCGCTTCCCAGCGCAGGTTCGTGCCGACGAGCAGGATCACGTCGGCATTTTCGGCCTCGGCAATCGTCGTATTGAAATTGACCGCCGACAGGCTGGTCACATCATAGGCGAGCCCCGTCTGACGCCCTTCGAGCAGGTCGGAGCCGAGCGCGTTCACCAGCGCCTTCGCCGCGAACATCGTCTCGCAATCGGCCATATCGCCCGCGATCGCCGCGACCGACTTGCCGGCCTTGACCGCCGCGATCGCCTCGAACGCTTCGCTCCACGTGGCTTCCTCGAGCTTGCCGTTCCGGCGCACATAGGGCCGGTCGAGACGGCGGCGGATCAGGCCGTCGACATGGTGGCGCGTCTTGTCGCTCGCCCATTCCTCGTTCACATCGTCGTTGACGCGCGGCAGCACGCGCAGCACCTGCCGCCCGCGGCTGTCGATGCGCACGTTGGTGCCGACCGCGTCGGTCATGTCGATGCCGAGCGTCTTGGTCAGCTCCCACGGCCGCGCCTCGAACGCATAGGGCTTCGACGTCAGGGCGCCGACCGGGCACAGGTCGACGACATTGCCCGACAGCTCGCTCTGGATCGCATGCTCGAGATAGGTGGTGATCTGCATATTCTCGCCGCGATAGATCGCGCCGATGTCCTCGACCCCCGCGACCTCTTCGGCGAAACGGACGCAGCGCGTGCACTGGATGCAGCGCGTCATCACCGTCTTGACGATCGGACCCATATATTTCTCGGTCACGGCGCGCTTATTCTCTTCGTAGCGCGTCGCGCCGCGGCCATAGGCGACCGACTGATCCTGCAGGTCGCATTCGCCGCCCTGGTCGCAGATCGGGCAGTCGAGCGGGTGGTTGATGAGCAGGAACTCCATCACCCCTTCGCGCGCCTTCTTGACCATCGGGCTGTCGGTCTTGATCACCTGCCCCTCGGCGGCGGGCAGCGCGCACGACGCCTGCGGCTTCGGCGGGCCGGGCGACACTTCAACGAGGCACATGCGGCAATTGCCGGCGATGCTCAGCCGCTCGTGATAGCAGAAACGCGGGATTTCCTTGCCCGCAAGCTCGCACGCCTGCAGCACGGTCGCGCCCTGCGGGACGTCGAGTTCTACGCCGTCTACGGTGACTTTGGGCATTATTCGGCAATTCCCTTCGCGCCGCTCGCGTCGGCGGCCGTCGCCTGCGGCGCATAGGCACGGTGATAGAGCGCCTCGGCAAAGGCGGTCCGCAGCGCCAGCGCATCGGCGCTCAATTCGACGCCATTCTGCAGGCATTTACCCATGGCTTCGCTCAAACCCGAAAAGGCGCCGCGCTCTTCCTGGCTTTGGGGAACGGTTGCGAGCACCGTCATGATCCCCGCCGGATCGACGTCGGCGACGCAGATCGCCATCTCGTCGACCGACGGCGGCCGCCCGGTCAGCGTGGTCCACGGCCGTTCATAGACGGGCTGCAGCGGCAGCGGCGCGAGGGTCGCGACGCGCTTGTCCTTCTTCAAAATGCCCTCGGCCAGCATCCCGCGATAGCTGGCGTTGCTCATCGAGACGCGCACCTTTTCGGCCTGAAGATCGACATAGACGTCGAGGTAGCAGCTTTCCTCATGCTCGAGCGCCTTGCGCGCACGCTCCGCGCGATCTTCGTTCGGTGCGTCGAGCACAGCGCGAACCTGATCGCCGTGCATATTCGCCTGACATTCGGCGAAGCGAAAGGCGGTTCGCGTCTCGTCGGTGTTCGAATTGGCCGAGGGCGTCAGCCGATTGCCGAGCCGCGAGCCGATCGGCGGCTCGAAAGCCGATGCCATGCCTGTCGCGGCGAGCAGCAACGCCCCCGCCCCGAGCGTCCAGATTGCCCTGTTCATCATTCGGCCGCCTCCATCACGCCGCCATTCTCCCGAATTCGCCGCTCGAGTTCGGGACGGAAGTGGCGGATCAACCCCTGAATCGGCCACGCCGCCGCGTCGCCGAGCGCGCAGATGGTATGGCCTTCGACCTGCTTGGTCACGTCATACAGCGTATCGATCTCGCTGATGTCGGCGTCGCCGGTGCGCAGCCGCTCCATCACGCGCCACATCCAGCCGGTGCCTTCGCGGCACGGCGTGCACTGGCCGCAGCTTTCATGCTTGTAGAAGTAACTGATGCGGCTGATCGCCTCGACGACATCGGTCGACTTGTCCATCACGATCGCGGCGGCGGTGCCGAGGCCCGAGCCGAGCTCCTTCAGCCCGTCGAAATCCATCGGCGCATCCATGATCTGCGCCGCGGGGACGAGCGGCACCGACGAGCCGCCGGGGATCACCGCCAGCAGATTGTCCCAGCCGCCGCGGATGCCGCCGCAATGCTTGTCGATCAGCTCGCGGAACGGGATGCTCATCGCTTCCTCGACCACGCACGGCTTGTTCACATGGCCGCTGATCTGAAAGAGCTTGGTGCCCTTGTTGTTCTCGCGCCCGAAGCTCGAAAACCAGCTCGCGCCGCGCCGCAGGATCGTCGGGACGACCGCGATGCTCTCGACATTGTTCACCGTCGTCGGACAGCCATAGAGGCCCGCGCCCGCCGGGAACGGCGGCTTCAGGCGCGGCTGGCCTTTCTTGCCTTCCAGGCTTTCGATCATCGCGGTCTCTTCGCCGCAGATATAGGCGCCGGCGCCGCGGTGGACGAAGACGTCGAAGTCATAGCCCGACTTCGCCGCATTCTTGCCGAGCAGGCCGGCGTCATACGCCTCCTGCACCGCCGCGAACAACGTCTCGGCCTCGCGGATGAACTCGCCGCGGATATAGATATAGGCGGCGCGCGCGCGCATCGCATAGCCCGCGATCAGCGCGCCTTCGATCAGCTTGTGCGGATCGTGGCGGATGATCTCGCGGTCCTTGCACGACCCCGGCTCGGATTCGTCGGCGTTGATGACGAGGAAGCTGGGCCTGTCCGCGCGCGGCTCCTTGGGCATGAAGCTCCACTTGAGCCCGGTCGGGAAGCCCGCGCCGCCGCGGCCGCGCAGGCCCGACGCCTTGATCTCCTCGATGATCGCGTCCTGGCCGCGGGTCATCAGATCCTTGGTCTTGTCCCAATCACCGCGCGCCTGCGCAGCCTTCAGGTTCCATGGCTGAAAGCCATAGACGTTGGTGAAAATGCGGTCCTTGTCGGCGAGCATCAGCGTGTCCCACCCTTGTTCTGGATCATCTTGTAGGCGACATAGCCGAGCGCGAGGATCAGCAGCGGGCCGATCAACGCAAAGGTCACGCGCAGCACGAAACCGAGCACGACGAGCGCGCCGATGATCGCGAGAATCGTGATGACGTCCTTCTGGGTCATGCGACCTCCCCTGCCTCGTCGCCCCGGATTTGATCCGGGGTCCATGGCGTCGGCGCGGCAATGGATGCCGGATCAAATCCGGGTTGACGAAGCAATGGTGTGCCGATCGTCATCACCATTCCTTCCGATAGTCGTGGTTCGCATCGACCATCGCGGTCAGCGTCGTCGGGCCGCCCTCGGGCTCGCTCGTGTGGCGCTGCGGGTTCTGCGTCCCGGTCTTGGGCTGCTTGCCCGCCGCAAGGTCGTCGAGGATGCGCGACATGCTGTCGAAATCGAGGTCTTCGTAATTGTCGTCGTTGATCTGGACCATCGGCGCGTTGGCGCAATTGCCCATGCACTCGACCTCGGTCAGGGTGAACAGCCCGTCGGGGGTCGTCTTGCCCTTGGCCATCCCGCGGTTCTTGCACGCCGCCATCACATCGTCCGACCCGCGCAGCAGGCACGGCGTCGTCCCGCACACCTGCACATGATAGCGGCCGACCGGCGCGAGGTTGTACATGGTATAGAAGGTCGCGACCTCATAGGCGCGGATGAACGGCATATCGAGCTCGGCCGCGACATATTCGATCACCGGCACGGGCAGCCAGCCCTGCGTGTTCGTCTCGGCGCCGACCTGCCGCTGCGCAAGGTCGAGCAGCGGCATCACCGCCGACCGCTGCCGTCCCGCGGGATAGCGCGCGATGACCGCCTTCGCCTTTTCGGCATTTTCGGCGGTCCACGCAAAAGCGCCCCAGCGCGCGCGGACCTCGGCTTCGTCGGGGATTTGGGGTGCGTCAGCCATGCTTATTTCTCGAAACTCGGATCAACGACCGGCAGATGAAAAAGCCACCAGCCACCAAAACTGCAAGCATCCATGCGCCGGTCAGCATTATGAAGGCGCGCTCAATCAAGGATGCATCGGACCATTTAGAGACAAACGGAGCGACGAGTAGTACCGGCAGCATGGCAAACAGAGAGAGCTTTGCTTCATTTCGTTCAGAGCGACGAAGACCCCGGAAGCGCTGATTGGCTGAGGCCCCCGTAACAAGCTGTTTGAGAGCCGTCTGCTCCCTGCCAGACCAGCGGTTGATGATCTTCCTCACCGGTCGCACTCCCCGAACACGACGTCGATCGCGCCGATGATCGCGGTCGTATCCGCGAGCATGTGCCCCTTGCACATGAAATCCATCGCCTGCAGGTGCGAAAAGGCTGTCGGGCGGATCTTGCAGCGGTACGGCTTGTTGGTGCCGTCGCTGACCAGATAGACGCCGAACTCGCCCTTGGGGCTTTCGGTCGCGACATAGACCTCGCCCGCCGGGACGTGGAAGCCTTCGGTGTAGAGCTTGAAGTGATGGATGAGCGATTCCATCGACTGCTTCATCTCGCCGCGCTTCGGCGGCACGATCTTGCGGTCGAGGCTCGCAAAGGGGCCGCTGGGCATGTCGCGCAGGCACTGCTTGATGATCTTCGCCGACTGATAGACTTCCTCGACGCGCACCATGAAGCGGTCGTAACAGTCGCCGCGCGTGCCGACGGGGATGTCGAAGTCCATCGCCGCATAGGCGTCATAGGGCTGCGACTTGCGCAAATCCCATGCGATGCCGCTGCCCCGGATCATCGGGCCGGAAAAGCCCCACGCCAGCGCGTCTTCCTTGCTCACCGTCGCGATGTCGACGTTGCGCTGCTTGAAGATGCGGTTGTCGATCACCAGGCTCATCGCGTCGCCGAACAGGCGCGGCAACCGCGTTTCGACCCATTCGCCGATGTCGACGAGCAGCTTTTCGGGCACGTCCTGATGCACGCCGCCGGGGCGGAACCAGGCGTGGTGCATGCGCGCGCCCGACATGCGCTCAAAGAAGTTCAGGCAATCCTCGCGCAGTTCGAACACCCACAGGTTCGGGGTCATCGCGCCGACGTCCATGACGTGCGAACCGATGTTGAGCATATGATTGCAGATACGCGTCAGCTCGGCGAACAGCACGCGCAGATATTGCGCGCGCGCCGGCACCTCAAGGTCGAGCAGCTTCTCGATCGCGAGGACATAGCTGTGCTCCATCCCCAGCGGCGAACAATAATCGAGCCGGTCGAAATAGGGCAAAGCCTGCAGATAGGTCTTGTACTCGATCAGCTTTTCGGTGCCGCGGTGGAGCAGGCCAACGTGGGGATCGACGCGCTCGATGATCTCGCCATCGAGCTCCATCACCATACGCAGCACGCCGTGCGCCGCCGGGTGCTGCGGGCCGAAGTTGATCGTGTAGTTGGTGACCGTCTGGTCGCCCGCGGTGTCGGCGGTGTCGACCGGATAGCCTTCGAACATGTCGCTGCCGTGGTGCTTGACCTGGGGAGAATCGGTCATGCGTCACCTCCTGCCTTGGGCTTGCGCGGGCTCCGCGGCTTGGCCGGCGCCTTCGCCTTGGCGGGGGCTTTCGGAGTCGAAGTGCCCTTCGCCTTGGCCGAGGGCTTCGATTCCGCCGCGGCCTCGGGCTTCGCCTTCTTGCCGTCCTTGCTCTTCTTCGTCGCTTCCTTGTCGGCCGTCTTTCCGGCGCCGGTCTGCGCCGCCCTTTCGGTCGTTTTGGGAGTCGGCGGCGGCGCAGCCTTCGCTTCGTCGGCCTTCTTGACCTCTTGCGCGGTCATCGGACTCGGCGCGCCCTTGCCCGGCGCCTCGCCGGTTCCCCCGGCCTTTTCATCGCCCGGCAGAATATAGTCGGCACCTTCCCAGGGTGACATGAAGTCGAAATTGCGGAAATCCTGCGCCAGCCGCACGGGCTCGTACACGACGCGCTTGTCCTCTTCGGAATAGCGCAGCTCGGTATAGCCGGTCAGCGGGAAGTCCTTGCGCTGCGGAAAGCCCTGGAAGCCATAGTCGGTCAGGATGCGGCGCAGGTCGGGATGCCCCGCGAACAGCACGCCGTACATGTCGAACACCTCGCGCTCGAGCCAGCCGGCGTTCGGCCACACGGGCACGATCGTCGGCACCGGCGTCGCCTCGTCAGTCGATACGCGGACGCGCAGGCGGTGGTTCTTCGTCACGCTGAGCAGGTGATAGACGACCTCGAAGCGTTCGGGCCGGTTCGGATAGTCGACCCCGGCGATTTCCATCAGCTGCTGATAGCCGAGGTCGTCGCGCAGCTGGACCATCACGCCGGCGACCGCTTCGCGGCGCACGCTGATGCTGTCCTCGCCGACGGCAAAGACATGCGCGAGCATATCCTTCCCGAGCGCCTTGGCTAGCGCTTCGGCCAGACCTTCACGCGGGGCGATAAGGGGAGCGGGACTGGCCATCAACCCACACTCCGTTCGCGTCGAGCGAAGTCGAGACGCCGTGCAGTCGCGACAGGCATCTCGACTGCGCTCGATGCGAGCGGGAAAAACACGGCATGGCTCATCGTTCGATCGTCCCGACGCGGCGGATCTTCCGCTGCAATTGCATCACGCCGTAAAGCAGCGCCTCGGCCGTCGGCGGACAGCCGGGCACATAGATGTCGACCGGCACGATGCGGTCGCAGCCGCGCACCACCGAATAGCTGTAGTGATAATAGCCGCCGCCATTGGCGCAGCTGCCCATCGAGATCACATATTTGGGGTTCGACATCTGGTCGTATACGCGGCGCAGCGCCGGGGCCATCTTGTTGCACAGCGTCCCAGCGACGATCATCACGTCGCTCTGACGCGGGCTGGCGCGCGGCGCGACGCCGAAGCGCTCCATGTCATAGCGCGGCATGTTGACGTGGATCATCTCGACCGCGCAGCAGGCGAGGCCAAAGGTCATCCACCACAGCGAGCCGGTGCGCGCCCAGTTGAACAATTCCTCGGTCGAGGTGACGAGGAAGCCCTTGTCGCCGACTTCGGCGTTCAGATCATCGAAAAAGCCCGGATCGGGCTGCTGGCCTTCAGGAAGGTGCAGTTCGGGGACGGTGCCTTCGGGGGTCAGGCCCCGCGTGTCGGTTATGATCGAAGAGCGGGTCATTCCCAATCCAGCGCCCCTTTCTTCCACGCATAGACAAGGCCAAGCGCCAGCTCGGCCAGAAACACCATCATCGTCGCCCAGCCGGCCCAGCCGATTTCCTTCAGGCTCACGGCCCACGGAAAGAGAAAGGCGGCCTCGAGGTCGAAGATGATGAACAAAATGGCGACGAGGTAGAATCGCACGTCGAACTGGCTGCGGGCGTCTTCAAAAGCCGGAAAGCCGCATTCATACTCGGTCAGCTTCGCCGGGTCGGGCTGGTGCGCGCCGGTCAGGCGGGCGACGCCCATCGGCAGGAACACGAACGCGGCCGACAATCCGACCGCGATGGCCAGGAAAATGAGAATCGGCAGATATTGAGTCAGATCGACCATGGGAGCTCGCAGTCTGTTCGTACTTGGGTGTCTGCGCACCCGTTATGCGGGGCGCTTTAGGCCAGCCGGCCGCGCCTCGCAAGCGCTGCGGGCAGGAAATTGTCGCGCATCGGCGCCAAATGCGCAAAGCCGGCTGGCGAGACCCCCGATTGCTGTGTTAGGCCCATGAAAACGGGGTCGATATTCCGGGCAGCCAGCGCCCGACGGATATGGGGAGCCACTATGCCACATTTCATCCATCACACCGCCCTTGCGATGGGCGCGGCGCTCACACTGACCGCCGCTCCGGCGAGCGCACAGCTCGTCAGCGCCAGCGATCCGCAGGCGATCAAGGCGATCGTCGAGTCGCACGGCTGGCCCGCGACGCTCGTTCAGAACGCTGGCGAGGATCCCTATATCGAGAGCAACCGCAACGGCTTGAAATTCCTGGTGCTGTTCATGAACTGCAGCGAGGGGAAGAACTGCCGGACGCTGCAATATTATATGGGCTTCAACGACGCGAAGGACACGCCGCTCGAAAAGCTCAACCAGTGGAACCGCGAAAAACGCTTCGCCCGCGCCTACCGCGACGAAGCCGGCGATCCCGTGCTCGAAATGGATATCGACGTCGATTTCGCAGGCATACCGCGCGAAAATGTCAGCGAAACGTTCAACACCTGGGCGTCGCTGATGGACGCCTATCACGACTTTATCTTCGAAAGCTGAGACTGAACGGAAGACCGCGTCGGTGGCGAACGGACGATTATATTCTTCGTGATCCCGGACTTGATCCGGGATCCATTCTTCCTGCGCCGGCTCAATGGACCCCGGATCAGATCAGGTCCGGGGTGACAATGTTTGATCGGGCAACCTTACCCCCGCTCCCTCAGGCGTTGCGCAGCGCGCCCGCGACCAGCTTCTGCAACTTCGAATGCACCGCGCTGCTGCCCGCGATGAATTCGCTGCGCTCGATCGCGCGCTCGCCGCCGCGAAAATCGCTGACGAAGCCGCCCGCCTCGCGCACGAGCAGCATGCCCGCGGCGACGTCCCAGATCTTGAGGTCGCTTTCCCAGAAACCGTCGAAACGCCCCGCCGCGACCCACGCAAGGTCCAGGCTCGCGGCGCCGAAGCGGCGAATGCCGGCGACTTCGGGCGCGACGGCGCCGAAGATGCGGCTCCACTGCGCCATGTCGCCATGCCCCATGAAGGGGATGCCCGTCGCGATCAGGCATTCGTGCAGGCTGCGCCGCGACGAGACGCGCAGGCGCCGGTCGTGTAGCCACGCGCCGCGGCCGCGTTCGGCCCAATAGCTTTCGTCGGTCACCGGCTGATAGACGAGCGCCGCGGTGACGTCGCCCCAGCCGCCGCCCAGTTTTGGCTCCTGCACCGCGATCGAGATCGCGAACTGCGGGATCGCGTGGAGAAAGTTCGAGGTGCCGTCGAGCGGGTCGATGATGAAGCGCGGCTTGCCCGGCTCGCCCTCGATCTCGCCGGCTTCTTCCATCAGGAAACCCCAGCCGGGGCGCGCATGGATCAGCTCGTCGTAAAGCGTGCGCTCGGCGGCCTGATCGGCCTTCGAGACGAAATCCGCCGGTCCTTTCTGTGAAACCTGCAGATGCTCGACCTCGCCGAAGTCGCGGCGCAGCTTGGACCCCGCCTTGCGCGCGGCGCGTTCCATGACGGTGATGATGCCGGATACGGCCATAATATCTACTCCCCCCTCCCGCTTGCGGGAGGGGTCGGGGGAGGGAATGTTTCCTTTGGGAAAAACCTGTCCCTCGACAGGTCCTCCCCTAGCCCCTCCCGCAAACGGAAGGGGAACTCAATCAATCCGCGCGGCGGACATATTCGCGGTCATAGACGTTGACCACGATGCGCGTGCCGCTGGTGATGTGCGGCGGCACCATGACGCGCACGCCATTGTCGAGGATCGCGGGCTTGTACGACGACGACGCCGTCTGGCCCTTCACCACCGCGTCGGCCTCGACGATCGTCGCTTCGATCTGTTCGGGCAGTTCGACCGAGATCGGGCGCTCTTCCCACAGCTCGAGCACGACTTCCATGCCGTCCTGCAGGAATTCATGCGCTTCGCCGACGACCTCCTTGGAGATGTTGATCTGTTCGAACGTGTCCTTGTCCATGAAGACCAGATCGTCGCCCTCGGCATAGAGGAACTGGAAATCCTTGGTGTCGAGGCGGACCTTTTCGACCGTGTCGGCGCTGCGGAAACGGTTGTTGAGCTTGCGCCCGTCGATCAGATTCTTGGCCTCGACCTGCATATAGGCCCCGCCCTTGCCCGGCTGGGTGTGCTGGATCTTGGTAACCTTCCAGATGCCGCCTTCATATTCGATAATATTGCCGGGACGGATTTCAACGCCGGAGATTTTCATCGCGCACACTCGCTTCGAACAGGATGGAAAGAGCCGCCGGCGCGCAAACATCGCGCCGGTCACAGGAGCGCGCCCTTAGCCGGACGCGCGGCGAAGGGCAAGCGGCTTAGGGCGCCTTGTCCGCCATCGCGCGCGTCTGGCGATAGCTCAGCGCGATCACCGCGACGAACAGCAGGATGCCGATCGGTATCGCCGCCGTCTCGAACGCGTCGCCCACCACCGCCAGCGGCGCGTCGCTGCCCGAGCCGGCAACGATTCCCGCGAACAGCACCCCGAACAGGCTCTCGCCGACGATGAAGCCGGTCGCGAGCAACACCCCCATGCGCGTGTAGAATTCGGGCTTGCGGCTCCGCGCCGCGCGCTTTTCCCACAGATGGCCGACAAAGGCACCGATCGGGATCAGGATGGTCAGCGACATCGGCAGATAGATGCCCATGCCGACGCCGAGCGGCGGCAGGCGCATCTTGCCCATGCGGCCGAGGATTTCGTCGAGCGCGACGACGCCGACGCCGATCAGCGCGCCATAGCCGATCAGGTCCCAGCGCAAATCACCGCCGAGCACGCCCTTCGCGAGCGCGCTGATCAGCGCCGCCTGCGGCGCGGGCAGCGCGTTGGCCCCTGCCCCCGCCGCGCCCGCGAAGCCGAACGCCTGGTTGAGCAGATCGAGCACCGGCGGAATGATCAGCGAGCCGAAGCCGACCCCGACGACGAGCGCGAGCTGCTGCTTCCATGGCGTCGCACCGACGAGCTGGCCGGTCTTCAGATCCTGCAGATTGTCGTTCGAAATCGTCGCGACCGAAAAGACGATCGCGGTGGTGAACAGCGCATAGGCGACGAGCGCCGCGGTATCGGCTTCGCTATGATCGCGCCCGAAGAAGAAGAGCAGCATCAGCGAGGCGGCAATGACGGCCAGGATGCCGACCCCCGACACGGGGCTGTTCGACGCGCCGATCAGGCCCGCCATATAGCCGGTGACCGCCGCGATGATCGCGCCGATGAAGAGCACGAACAGCAAGGTCGCGAAAATGACGCCCGCCGGGTTCGCCGCGATCGGCCCGCCCCGCGCAAAGAACCAGAGCAGCCCCGCGATCGGCACCAGCGAGCCGAGGATCGTGCCCGCGACGATGCCGAACGACAGGTCGCGCTCGCCCAGTTCGACAACCTCGCCCTTGCCCCGCGCGCGCGACGAGGCGATCGAGCCTTGGATACCCTTGATGATCGGGCCGATGATCTTGAGCAAGGTCCACAGCGCCGCGACGCCGATCGTTCCCGCGCCGATGAAGCGCACTTCCTGCGAAAAGACCGCCCCGACCGCATCGTCGACTGATCCCAGGGCGCCGTGCGCCGCGGTCAGCACCGGCATCAGCCCGCCCCACGCGATGATCATGCCGGTCAGCATCGCAAGCCCGACCGACAGGCCGACAAGATGGCCGACCCCGATCAGCGCCAGCGACAGGCTCGCGCTGACCCCGCTCGCGCCGGCGCCGAGCTTGAAATTCCTGCCGACCTCGGTCGCCGCGACCCTCATTGCGCCGAGCAGCGCAAAGCCCGCGCTGACCAGCGAGCCCAGGACGATCGTCCGCAGCCCCGCCTGATTTTCCTCGGCGCCGTCAGCGCTGCGCGAGCCGACTTTGAGCACCTCGGCCGCGGCGACGCCTTCGGGATAGGGGAGGTCCGACCCCGCGACGAGCGCGCGGCGCAGCGGCACCGAGAACATCACGCCGAGCGTGCCGCCGATGAAGCACACCGCGGCGGTGATCCAATAGGGAAAACCCTGCCACCAGCCGACGATGACAAGCCCCGGCAGCACGAAGATGATCGCCGCGAGCGTCCCGGCGGCGCTGGCGATCGTCTGAACGATATTATTCTCGAGGATCGTCGCGCCCGAAAAGAAGCGCAGAATCGCCATCGAGATCACCGCGGCGGGGATCGAGGTCGCAAAGGTCAGCCCGACCTTCAGCCCCAGATAGACGTTCGCTGCGGTGAACAGCAGAGTGATCAGCCCGCCGAGGATGATGCCCCGGATCGTCAGTTCGCGAAGCCCGGCGGCTCGCTGGTCGGCAGTTGTCATAAAATTACTCCCCGGAGACCTTCTCTTGCGCCCCCACCGCGCCGGCGCAAGCGAAAAGGCGACGAACCGAAGCCGATTTGGCGTGCCGATCCAATAAGACCGCCCGCCGCGCTGTCATAGGAGCGCGCATGGCCGATCCCCAATATCCCGAAGTGCCCTGCGCCCCCACGTCGCCGCGCCACGCGCAGTCCGGTCGCCATACGCCCGGCGCCGGCCTTTTCGGCTGGCGCCGCGAACGGCCGCTGCCACAGGACGCCGCCAAGGCCGGCCCGCCGCCGCGCCCCTAATCGGCCGCGGACGCTTCGAGCAGCGCGGCGAACGCCTGCACCGCCGCCGCGGGCCCCTGCGCATGATTCCACACGCCGCCCGACACCGCGAGGAAGTCGGCGCCCGCGTCGACCAACCCCTTGGCATTGTCCGGCGTGATCCCCCCGATCGCGACGCAGGGCAGCTCGAACAGGCCCTGCCACCAGCTCAGAATCTCGGGGTCGGCGCGATGCTCGACCGTCTTTGTCGTGGTCGGAAAGAAGGCACCGAAGGCGACATAGTCGGCCCCCGCCTCGCCCGCTTCCATCGCCAGGTGGCGGCTGTCGTGACACGTCACGCCGATCTGCGCGCCTGGGCCGAGCAGCCGGCGCGCCTCCTTCGGGTCGCCATCGCCCTGCCCCAGATGGACGCCGTCGGCCTGGATGCGCTTGGCGAGCGCGACGTCGTCGTTGACGATGAAGGCGACCTCGTGCGCAGCGCAGATCGCCTGCAAAGGCTTGGCGAGCCGCGCCGCCTCGTGCTGGCTCAGCCCCTTGACGCGAAACTGGAACGCCGCGACCGGCCCGGCGGATAGCGCCGCCTCGAGCCGGTCGGGAAAATCGCCGCCGACGTCGAGCGGCGAGATCAGGTAAAGCTGGCAAGTCTGCGTGGTCATGGCGGGTTCATAGCGGCGGCTTCAGACTCCGGCAAATGCAGATCACGCCCCGCTTCGCCCTCCCCGCCTTCGCCGCCGTCCTGACGCTCGACGCCTGCGCCACGACCGCCTCGCAGACCGCGCTGCCCGACGGCCGCGACGTCGCGCTCGGCGAGCGCGCGATGGTCGACGGCCCGGTCGTCCAGCCCGTCGCCGTCCTCGAAGACAGTCGCTGCCCGGCGACCGCCCGCTGCGTCTGGGCGGGCCGCGTCCGTGTCAAGATGCTATGGCTGCGCCCGACCGGCGAAAAACAGCCGTTCGAGGTCACCCTCGGCGAAGCGACCCCGCTCGCCGACGGCGCCATCCGGCTCGAATCGGTGCGCCCCGAAAAGCGCACGACCGCGCCGATCGCGGCCAAGGACTACCGCTTTTCGTTCCGCTTCGACGGCGGATTATAGCGTCCCTTAACGCACCCGCGCCAGCACGAACCCGTCCCAGCCCTTCGCGCCGACGGTCTGCACCGCGGTCGCCTCGATCCGCGGATCGCTTTCGAGCCTGTCAAACAGCGCGCGCGTCCCGCGGACGCTGTTGTCCGCGCTATCGGCGTCGAGCACCCCGCCCGCGCGCACGACATTGTCGACGACGATCACCGTCCCGCTCCGCCCGAGCCGCACCGCCTCGGCGACATAATGCGGATTGCCCTGCTTGTCGGCGTCGATGAACACGAAATCGAACGGCGCCTCGCCGGTCATCGCGGCCAGGCTGTCCTGCGCCGGACCCACCCGAATATCGACCCGATCCGACAGACCGGCATGGTCGATATTCTCCTGCGCCACGCGCGCATGTTTGCGATCGACCTCCAGCGTCACGAGCCGCCCGTCGGCGGGCAAGGCGCGCGCGAGCCAGATCGTCGAATAGCCGCCGAGCGTCCCGACTTCCAATATCCGCTTCGCCCCCGCCATCTGCGCGAGCAGGAACAGCATCTTTCCCTGTGCCGGCGACACGTCGATCGGCGGCAAGCCTTGCGCTTCATTGTTGGCGAGCGTGGCGGCCAGTGCGTCGTCGGCGCCGAGCAATTTCGCGGCGATATAATCGTCGACGGCTTGCCACCGCTCTCCCATCACCAGGGTCCGTACTCGACTGCCACGCCGTCGAGGCGCCCAAATGGCGAACATGTCGGGCCGAAAGACGCACCGCGAGGGCTGGTTGCCCTTGCAAGCGGCTTTCGGCCCGAGATGGAAGCCATTTGGGCGTCCCGCAGGGATTTGATCAAAATGGCCCACTGCTTCGTCCAGAAGCCTTGAAATATCAACATATTCCTGCGCCTTCTCTCCTCGCACTGGGCCATTTTGCTTCAAACCTCGACGGCGTGGCAGCTGAGTACGGACCCTATGCGACCGAGGCCGCGTAAATTTCGTCGATCGCGCCGCCGAGCGACGCGTCGAAGGCATCGTCGTCCATCGACGCGCGCAGATCCTCGAGCAAAGCGCGGCTGAAGCTCGCGATCATGCCGCGATTCCTGGCCAGCTCGGCGCAGGCTTCGGGCCGCGCGAAACCGCCCGACAGCGCGACGACGCGCAGCACCTTCGGATGATCGACCAGCGGGGCGTACAGATTTGCCTCCGCGGGGATCGACAGCTTGAGCATCACCGGCGCGCCGTCCCACGCATCGAGTTCCGCAAGGATCGCATCGAGAAGCAAACGGTCGGCGGCATCGCGCTCGGGGCTCTTGATGTTGATCTCGGGCTCGATGATCGGCACCAGTCCGTGCCCAGCAATGCGCTTCGCTTCGGCGAACTGCTGCCGTGCGATCGCCTTGATCCCCGCCGGATTGGCGAGGTTGATGACGCTGCGCATCTTGGTGCCGAACACCCCCTTCGCGACCGCGCGCTCGCACAGCGCATCGAGTTCGGGCATCGGCTTCATCAGCTGGACGCCGTCGGCCTCGGGTTCCAGCCCCTTGTCGACTTTCAGGAAGGGCACGACGCCGCGTTCCCAGAGCAGCGCCGGCACGGGCTTGCCGCCCGCCTCGCCGTCCATCGTCCGCTCGAACAGGATCGCCCCGATCACCTTGTCGCCGTTGAAACAGGGCGACGTCACGATGCGGCTGCGCATCGCGTGGATCAGCGCGAACATTTCCTCGTCGTTGGAAAAGGCGTCCTCGCCGATGCCATAGCCCTTTAACGCCTTTGGCGTCGACCCGCCGCTCTGGTCGAGCGCGGCGATGAACCCCCGCCCCGATTTGATCTTGTCGAGCATTTCGGCATTGGCGGCGGTCATAGGGTCTCCGTGCGTTGCATACGTATGTTGCGGCGCGCATAGCTTCCCGCCGGGCGGGATGCAATGCTGTGAAAATATCAGCCTTTCAGCGCGTCGACGCCCGGCAACGGCTTGCCTTCCATCCATTCGAGGAAAGCGCCGCCCGCAGTCGAGACGAAGGTGAAGTCGCTCGCCACTCCGGCATGGTTCAGCGCCGCGACGGTATCGCCGCCGCCCGCGACCGAGATCAGCGATCCTTCGCGCGTCAGCGCCGCCGCGGTCTTGGCGAGCGCGACCGTTGCGGCATCGAACGGCGGCGTCTCGAACGCGCCGAGCGGGCCGTTCCACACGAGCGTGCGGCACGTCTTGAGCACGTCGGCGAGCGCCTCGACCGCGGCGGGACCGACGTCGAGGATCATTTCGTCGGACGCGACTTCATGGACGTTCACGGTGCGCGTCGGCGGATTGGGCGCGAACTCGCGCGCCACCACGACGTCATAGGGCAGATGGATGGTGCATCCGGCGCCGTCGGCGGCCTCGAAAATCGCATTGGCGGTGTCGACCAGATCATGCTCACAAAGCGATTTGCCGACATCGACGCCGCGCGCGGCGAGAAAGGTGTTCGCCATGCCGCCGCCGATGATCAGATGATCGACCCTGCCGACGAGGTTTTTCAGCACGTCGATCTTCGTCGACACCTTGGCGCCGCCGACCACCGCCGCAACGGGGTGCGCGGGGTTGCCGAGCGCGGCGTCGAGCGCCTTCAGTTCGGCCTCCATCGCGCGGCCGGCAAAGGCCGGCAGACGGTGCGCAATGCCCTCGGTCGAACCGTGCGCGCGGTGCGCCGCCGAAAAGGCGTCGTTGACATAGAGATCGCCGACCTCGGCGAGCGCGTCGGCGAACGCCGGATCATTCTTTTCCTCGCCCGCATGAAAGCGCGTGTTTTCGAGCACCGCGACATCGCCCGGTGCCAGCACCGCCACGCCCGCCTTCGCGCCGTCGCCGATGCAGTCGGGAATGAACATCACGCTATGGCCGAGCACATCCTCGAGCCCGCCCATGACGAGGCTCAGCGACTGGGTCGGGTTCTTGGCGCCCTTGGGACGGCCGAAATGCGCGAGCAGCAGCACGATCGCGCCCTTGTCGGCCAGCTCGCGGATCGTCGGCACCGCGGCCTGCAGCCGCGTCGCGTCGCTTACCGCACCGTCTATCATCGGCACGTTCAGGTCGACGCGGACGAGTATCTTCTTGTCGGTGACGTCGCCAATATCGTCGAGGGTTCGAAAACCAGTCATATAAATCTCCGCTCGCCCTGAGCCTGTCGAAGGGCCGTTCTTGCCTTCAAGAAGGACAGGACTTCGACAAGCTCAGTCCGAACGGTGCTCAAATTACAGCAGCCCCGCGATCACCCCGGCGGTGTCGACCATGCGGTTCGAGAAACCCCATTCATTGTCGTACCAGCTGACGACGCGCACCAGCTTGCCTTCGAGCACCGACGTCTCGAGGCTGTCGACGGTCGAGCTCGCCGGGCAATGATTATAGTCGATCGACACCAGCGGCTCGTCGGAGAAAGCGAGAACGCCCTTCAGCGCGCCTTCGGACGCCTCCTTCAGGATCTGGTTGACCTCGTCCTTCGTCGTGTCGCGCTTGGGCGTGAAGGTCAGGTCGACCAGGCTGACGTTCGGGGTCGGAACGCGGATCGCCGAGCCGTCGAGCTTGCCCTTCAGTTCGGGCAGCACTTCGCCGACCGCGCGCGCGGCGCCCGTCGTCGTCGGGATGATCGACATTGCGGCCGCGCGCGCGCGGCGCATGTCGCTGTGGATCTGGTCGAGGATCTTCTGGTCGTTGGTATAGGCGTGGACCGTCGTCATCAGCCCGCGCTCGATGCCCAGCGCATCGTTCAGCACCTTCGCGACCGGCGCCAGGCAGTTGGTGGTGCAGCTCGCGTTCGACACGATCTTGTGCTCGGCGGACAGCTTGTCGTGGTTGACGCCATAAACGACGGTCAAATCGACGCCCTTTGCCGGCGCCGAGATCAGCACCCGCTTGGCGCCGGCGTTGAGGTGCTTGCCCGCGCTCTCGGCGTCGGTGAAGAAACCCGTGCATTCGAGCGCGATGTCGACGCCCAGCGCGGCGTGCGGCAGGTTGGCCGGATCGCGCTCGGCGGTCACCTTGATCGCCTTGCCGTTGACGAACATCTGGTCGCCTTCGGCCTTGACCTCGCCCGGGAACGGACCATGAACGCTGTCGCGCTTGAACAGCAGCGCATTCGCCTTCGCGTCGGCCAGGTCGTTGATCGCCACCAGTTCGAGGCCGCAGTCGGGGCGCTCGAGGATCGCGCGGGCCACCAGGCGGCCGATGCGTCCGAAACCGTTGATTGCGACTTTCACTGCCATGTCGAAACGTCCTTTCTGCGTGGGGGGCCAGTCCTCAGTTGTTCAGCCGAGCCATGATCTGGGGCGTGATAGCATCGGCGGTAAGGCCGAAATGCCTGAATAGGTCTTCGATCGGGGCCGAGGCGCCGAAACTGTCGATGCCGAAGCGCAAACCGTCGCGTCCCGTATAGCGTTCCCAGCCAAAGGTCGTGCCCGCCTCGATCGACACGATCAGCGCGTCGCGCGGCAGGACATCGGCCTGATAGGTCGCATCCTGTTCGTCGAACAGCTCGGTCGACACCATCGAAACGACGTCGGCGCCCTGTCCCGCGGCCTCGAGCTGGTCGGCGATCTCCATCGCGAGCGACACTTCGGACCCCGTCGCGACGAGCACCACCCTGCGCGCCGCCGACGCATCGCGCAGCCTATAACCGCCTTTCAGGCAAAGATTTTCGGTGACGTCATGGCGCAGCGGCGGCAGGTTCTGACGGGTCAGCGCGAGCAGGGTCGGCCGATTTTCCTGCCCCAGCGCGATCGCCCAGCATTCGGCGGTCTCGACCGCGTCGGCCGGGCGCATCACGAGCAGGTTCGGCATCGCGCGCAGCGCCTGCAGATGTTCGATCGGCTGGTGCGTCGGGCCATCCTCGCCCAGCCCGATGCTGTCGTGCGTCATCACATAGACGACGCGCTGGCGCTGGAGCGCCGACAGACGGATCGCGCCGCGGCAATAGTCCGAAAAGACCAGGAAGGTGCCGCCATAGGGGATCACCCCGCCGTGCAGCGCCATGCCGTTCATCGCCGCCGCCATGCCGAACTCGCGGATGCCATAATAGATATAGCGGCCCGAATAATCGTTCCGGGTCAGCGGCTTGGTCGACGATGTTTTGGTGTTGTTCGAACCCGTCAGATCGGCGCTGCCACCGACGAGCGCCTCGATATCGGCGGTCAGCGCGGTCAGCGCATTTTCCGACGCCTTGCGCGTCGCGACCTTCGGCGGCTCGGCGACGAGGCCGTCGAGATAGGCCTTGAACGCCGCGCCGGGGGTCACCTGACCGGCGACCCGCTTCTCGAAATCATCTTTCTTTCCGCTGCTTGCAAGACGATCCTGCCATTCGGCACGAAGGCCATTGCCCTTCTCGCCAAAGGCTTTCCACGCCGCGGCAATATCGGCGGGGACGACGAAGGGTTCTGCCGTCCAGCCGAGCGTCTCGCGCGCCGCCGCAACCTCGTCGACGCCCAGCGCCGCGCCGTGCGTCGCCGACGTGCCCTGCTTGTTCGGGGCGCCGAAGCCGATGATCGTCTTGCACGCGATCAGCGACGGCCGCTCGTCGGCCAGCGCGGCGTCGAGCGCGCGGCGGATGTCGGCGGGGTCGTGCCCGTCGCAGCTCTCGACATGCCAGCCCGTCGCCGCATAGCGCGCCCGCACATCCTCGCTCGTCGACAGGTCGGTCGCGCCGTCGATCGTGATCTTGTTGTCGTCCCACAGCACGATCAACCGCCCGAGCTTCAAATGTCCAGCCAAACCAATGGCTTCGTGGTTGATGCCCTCCATCAGGCACCCGTCGCCGGCGACGACATATGTGCGATGATCGACCAGATCGTCGCCATAGACCGCATTCAAATGCCGCTCGGCAATCGCCATCCCCACCGCGGTCGCGAGTCCCTGCCCCAGCGGCCCCGTCGTCGTCTCGACGCCCGCAAGCTCGAAATTCTCCGGATGCCCCGCGCAAGGGCTGTTCAGCTGGCGGAAATTGCGGATTTCGTCCATCGTCGGATGGGCATAGCCCGCCAGATGAAGCGTCGCGTAAGCAAGCATCGAGCCATGCCCCGCGGACAGGACGAATCGGTCGCGATCGGGCCATGCCGGGTCGGCGGGATCGAACTTCAGATAATCTGAATAGAGCACCGTCGCGACGTCGGCCATGCCCATCGGCATCCCGGGATGACCGCTGTTCGCGGCCTGTACGGCGTCCATCGCAAGCGCGCGGATGGCGTTGGCGAGCTGGCGTTCGGGCAATGTCATGGGTCCCCCGGAAATGACTGGGCTGCGTGCGCGACTGCCCTTTGCGGCGCGGCGGGCAGGAGTCAACCGCCCGCGGCAAGAATCGTCCAAAAAGCTACGCTCCTCGCAGGGCAATTGCGCCAAAGGGGTGCCGCTGCTACGCCTTCGGTCATGGAACTCGATCTCGACGAATCCAGCCTCGCCATCGGCCGCATCGAACGCGCGCTGAGCCGCATCGAGAAAGCCCTCGCCCAACGCGCGACCCGTTCGACGCCCGCTTCGACCGGCGACGCGACCGACTCGGCGGCGCTCAAAGCCGAGGTCGCCGCGGTGATCGGCGAGCTCGACCGCCTGATCGCGGAGGCGAAAAATGGCTGATGTCCATCTGAATATCGCCGGGCGCCATTACGACGTCCATTGCGCCGACGGCCAGGAAGAGCAACTCCATCATCTGGCAACTCTGGTCGATGAAAAGGCGCGTGGCATGACCGGCAGCACTGAAGTGCGCCAATTGCTGTTCGCGGCGCTGATGCTCGCCGACGAGGCGAGCGAGGCGCGCGGCAAGGTCGAGAAGGCCGAACCCGAGTCGGATTCGTTGCGCGCCGCCGTCGCGCTCGCCGAAAGCCGCGCCGCGGCGGCGCAGGACGAGGTGAAGGCGCTGCAGGCTCGCGAGAAGAAGGCGCTGCAGGAAGCGAAATCCGCCGCCGAGCGCGAGGCATCGGCGCTCGCTGAGCTTGAAAAGCTGCGCCAAGGCGCCCCGGTCGCGCCGCCCGCGCCCGTCGGCCGCCACGACCGTGCTTTGCTGCAGATCGCCGACCGGATCGAGGCGCTGGCCGCGAGCGTCGAGCAAATGGCTTGAGACGCGGCGCCGCAATCCCTAAATAGGACGCGGCGGGCACTGCCCGGCACGAGCCGCTGCGAATATCCCTGAGGCGATACATCATCCAAGGGAGCTGTCCCTGCCCGGACCCTGGTCCGACGTACACGGCCCCCACCTGACGTTACTGGCGTCAGAGGATCTTCCGGCAAACGACCATGGCGGTCCCGCCAACCCGCCAATTGCCAGGGGCCAGGCGATGAACGATCCGTCCGCCGATTTGGCCCTGCAAAAGCAGCAACTGCGCGAACGCCTCCGCTTTCGCCGCCGTCACTATGCTGCCAATCTCGATGGAATGGCGCGGCTCGCCGCTTTCCGCGTCGTGCCGCAGCCGCTCGCCGATCGCCTGACCAGGCGCGATCCGGTCGCAGCCTATATCGCATGGGGCGACGAACCCGACATCGTGCCGATGCTTGCGGGCTATCCACTCGTCCTCCCCCACCATGCCGAGCGGTCGGACAGCATGAACTTTTGCCGCTGGGAGCCGGGCAAGGCGCTCGCGAAAGGGCCTTGGGGCACCGATCAGCCCGGTGAGCCATCCGCACCCATCGAACCCGCGCTCATCTTTTGCCCGCTCGTCGGTTTCGACCGCAAGGGCAACCGGCTGGGCCAGGGCGGCGGGCACTACGACCGTTTTTTCGCAGCCCATCCCGCAATTCCGCGCATCGGCGTCGGCTGGTCGGTGCAGGAAGTCGATGCCATTCCCGCCGAGCCGACCGACATGCCGCTCGACGCCGTGCTGACCGAGCAGGAATTCATAATTTGCGGAGAAACTTTGTGACCGACAAGCCCGCCAATCCCGAGCCGAGCTGGCGCAAGCCCGCGGGCATCTTTCTGATCCTGCTGCTGATCGCGGCATGGGCGGCGATCATCGTCAGCCTGTCGCCCTGGGTCGGCACCTGGCCGGTCCTGGTGCAGGCGATCTTCTACCTCGCTGCGGGGATCGTCTGGATCCTGCCGCTCAAGCCGCTCTTGCGCTGGATGGAACTCGGCCGCTGGCGGAACTGACCGACCGCGCCGATTTCAAAAAAATCACTGAGATGGAATGTTCCCAAGCCGCGGCCGCCATTCCATCCGAAAAGGAAGGAAATGGCGCGAGTGACGGGGCTCGAACCCGCGACCTCCGGCGTGACAGGCCGGCACTCTAACCAACTGAGCTACACCCGCGTGTGCTTGGGAGCCGCGCCAATATTGCCCCTGCTCCGGCGTGTCAACCGTCGCTTTCGCCCTGCGCGCGATTTAATCGGTTCCGCATTTCCTCGGCGGCGGTCAGCGTGCCGCGTTCGAACAGGAATCCCGCCAGATCGGGGGTTCCGGTCGAATGCAGGATCGTCTGCAAAATCAGCAGCAAGGGCACCGCGAGCAGTGCGCCGGGGGTGCCCCACACCCAGCCCCAGAAGCTCAGCGACACCAGAATCAGCAGCGGATTGATCGTCAGCCGCCGCCCGAGCACGAGCGGCGTGATCAGATTCGCCTCGAACAGATGCACACCGATGAAGATCAGCGCGGGAATCAGCGCGAACCCCACCGCGTCAAAGGTCATCAGCCCGCCGAGCCCCAGCAAGGTCGCCGCGACGATCGGCCCCAGATAGGGCACGAAATTACAGATCGCGACGATGCCACCCCACATGAAGGGCGACGGCATACCGAGCGCCCAGAGCAATAGCGCGACGGTCAGCCCCAGGATCGCGTTGATCATCGTGATCGTCGCCAGATAGTCCGCGGTCGCATCGACGACATTCTGGATCACCCGCGCGGTCTGCATCGCCCCGTCGAAGCTGCCGCGCCGACGGATCGTTCCCTTGCGCAGCCGCGTCCAGCCGGCGAGGAAGAAGAAAACGACGAGGATGGCGAAGAAAAGCTGGATCGCCGCCGCAGGCGCCGACGAGACGAAATAGTCGAACACCGATGTCGGCGCGGTCGCCGCCATCGCCTGCGCCGTCGCTTCGGTTCCGCTCGCCACCGAAGTCAGTGTGCGGTCGACGAAGCGCTGGAGCGTGGCATAGAAATCGATGAGCGGCGCCAGATTGCTCTGAATCCGCGGAATCGATTCGGGGAGCCGCGCGAACCAGCCGGTCGCGGGCACGACGATGATCGCCAGCGCCGCATTGATCAGCGCCAGGAACGCCGCGAGCGAAAGGAAAGACGCTAGCCCTGACGGGACGCCGCGCCGCTCGAGCCACTCGAGCATCGGCACCAGCGCGATGGCGATCACGATCGCCGCGGTCAGCGGCAGGAAAAACTCGGCCCCCGCCTGCAACGCGAAGGGTAAGCCAAGGCAAAAGGCCGCACCAAGGATCAGCGCGAGCGCCGCGAGCAGTCGGTCGCGCCGGAAATCGTCGATCTCTATCTGCTCGAGGGGGTCAGTGCGCGCCGCCGGCAACTCCCTCCGTCCCCTGTCCTCGATCACCCTGCCTGTCTCCCGGTCATGCCTCCTCTTACGCGAGCTTCGACGCGCGCGCCAGCGGGCAGCGAGGGCGGGCGCTCAATCGGCGAACAGCAGGACCGGCGTTTCGATCAGCTTCTTGAGCGCTTGTACGAAGCTCGCCGCATCCCAGCCATCGACGACGCGGTGGTCGCAGCTGATCGACAGGTTCATCAGCTTCGCCCGGCGGATATCGTCGCCGTCGAAGACGGGGCGCTCGACGATCTTGTTCGGGCCGATGATCGCGACCTCGGGCCGGTTGATCACCGGCGTCGTCGCGATGCCGCCGAGCGGGCCGAGCGAGGTGACGGTCAACGTACCGCCGGTCAGTTCCTCTACCTTCGCCTTGCCCGTCCGCGCCGCTTCGGCGAGCCGCGTGATCTCGGCCGCGAGCTGCCAGACATTCTTGTCCTGCGCGTCGCGGATCACCGGCACCATCAGGCCCGCGTCGGTCTGCGTCGCCATGCCGAGATGGACAGCACCGTGGCGCGTCACCACGCCGCCCTCGTCGTCGTATCGCGCGTTGATCATCGGGAATGCGGGGATCGTGCGGCAGATTGCGACGATCAGGAACGGCAGCATCGTCAGCTTCGGACGCTGCCCCCGATTGGCGTTCAAATCGGCGCGCATCGCTTCGAGTGCGGTCACGTCCATTTCCTCGACATAGGTGAAGTGCGGGATCGCGCGCTTCGACGCCGCCATATTCTCGGCGATCTTGCGGCGCATCCCGATCACCTTGACCGACTCGTCGGCGCGCGCGCGCGGCGTGCCGGGCGCGAGATAGCCCTGCCCTGCGCTGTAGCGCAAATAGGCGTCGAGATCGGCGTGGCGGATGCGATCGCCCTCGGCCTGGACCTGCGCCAGGTCGACGCCCAGATCCTTGGCGCGGGCGCGCACCGCCGGCGACGCGAGTACCGGACGGTCGGCCTCCGCCTTGGCGGGTGCAGGCGTCGGCTCGGGTGCCAGTGCCGGCGCCGGAGTGGGAGCCGCCGCTTCCGCCTTCACGGGCGTCGCCTCTTCGGCGCCCGGCGTCTCGGCTTCGATCTCCTCTTCGGTGGCTTCCTCCGCGGGCGTCTCGTTCTCGGCAATCTCCTCGTCGGTTTCGATCACCGCGAGCGTCGAGCCGATCGAAATCAGGTCGCCAACCTCGCCGGCGATCTCGACCACCACGCCCGATACGGGCGACTCCATCTCGACCGTCGCCTTGTCGGTCATCATGTCGGCCAGCTGTGCGTCCTCCTCGACGCGCTCCCCGACCTTGACGTGCCACGCGACGATTTCGGCCTCGGCAATGCCTTCGCCGATGTCGGGCAGGCGGAACGAATAGCGAGCCATGGCGGTCAGTCCTTCATGATCTTTTCGAGAGCGGTCGCGATGCGGACCGGCCCGGGGAAATAGGCCCATTCGAGGCTGTGCGGATAGGGCGTGTCGAAACCCGTCACGCGCTCGACCGGCGCCTCGAGATGATAGAAACAGCGTTCCTGCACGAGCGCGGCAAGCTCGGCGCCAAAGCCCGAGGTGCGCGTCGCTTCGTGGATGATCAGGCAGCGCCCGGTCTTCTTCACCGACGCCTCGATCGCCTCGATATCGAGCGGCAGAAGGGTGCGCAGGTCCAGGATTTCGGCGTCGATGCCGCTTTCCTCGATGATGGTCTTCGCAACATGCACCATCGTGCCATAGGTGAGCACGGTCACCGCCTCGCCCTCGCGCACGGTCGCCGCCTTGCCGAGCTCGACGCGGTAATAGCCCGCGGGCACGGCGCTCACCTCATGCTTCGACCACGGCTCGACCGGCCGGTCGTAGTAGCCGCTGAAGGGACCGTTATAGATGCGCTTGGGCTCGAGGAATACGACCGGGTCATTATCCTCGATCGCCGCAATCAAAAGGCCCTTGGCGTCGCGCGGGTTCGACGGGATCACTGTCTTCACGCCGCAAATGTGCGTCATGATGCTCTCGGGCGACTGGCTGTGCGTCTGGCCGCCGAAAATGCCGCCGCCAAAGGGGGTGCGCACGGTCATCGGGCAGATGAAATCGTTCGCCGAACGATAGCGCAGCCGCGCCGCCTCGCTGACCAGCTGGTCGAGGCCGGGGTAGATATAGTCGGCGAACTGGATTTCGGGCACCGGGCGCAGGCCATAGGCGCCCATCCCGACCGCGACGCCGATGATGCCGCATTCGTTGATCGGCGTGTCGAACACCCGCGTCTTGCCGTGCTTTTTCTGCAGGCCCGCGGTGGCGCGAAAGACGCCGCCGAAGAAGCCGACGTCCTCGCCCATCACGACGACCTTGTCGTCGCGCGCCAGCATGACGTCCATCGCGCTGTTGATCGCCTCGATCATGTTCATCGTTTTGGTGTCGGAGCTAGAAGATTCTGGCATCATTCGGGCTTCCAGTCGGGGCCGAACTTCTTTTCCTGTTCGGCGAGCATCTGCGCGCATTGTTCCTTGAGGTGCCAGGGCATTTCCTCGAACACGTCCTCGAACATCGTCTCAAACGGCTGGTGCATGCCGTGGCCTAGAATACCGAGCTTTTCCGATTGCTTCTGGCTCGTCTTGACCAGATCTTCGAGTTCTTTGCGCAGCGCTTGGTGGCGGTCGTCATCCCATTCGCCGAGCGTCTCGAGGTGCTGCTTCAAACGCACGATCGGATCGCCCAATGGCCACGCGCTCGCTTCCTGCGCGGCGCGATAGGCGCTCGGGTCGTCCGAGGTGCTGTGGCCTTCGGCGCGATAGGTGAAATGCTCGATCAGGGTCGGGCCGTTGTTCGTCCGCGCGCGGTCGGCGGCCCACTGGGTCGCGGCATAGACCGCGAGCGGGTCGTTGCCGTCGACGCGCAGCCCCGCGATGCCATAGCCCACGGCGCGCGCCGCAAAGGTCGTCCGCTCGCCCCCGGCAAAGCCCGAAAAGCTCGAAATCGCCCACTGGTTGTTGACGACGTTGAAGATGACCGGAGCGTTATAGACGGTCGCAAAGGTCAGCGCCGAATGAAAGTCGCCCTCGGCCGAGGACCCTTCGCCGCACCACACCGTCGCGATGCGGCTGTCGCCCTTCGACGCCGACGCCATCGCCCAGCCCACCGCTTGCGGATATTGCGTGGCAAGATTGCCCGACACGCTGAAAAATCCGTGCTCGGGCGCCGAATACATGATCGGCAGCTGCCGACCGAGCAGATGGTCGCCGCGGTTCGAATAGATCTGGTTCATCATCTGGATCAGCGGATAGTCGCGCGTGATCAGAACGCCCTGCTGGCGATAGCTCGGGAACACCATGTCGCCGCGGTCGATCGCCATCGTCGAGGCGACCGACGTCGCCTCTTCGCCGGTGCACTTCATGTAAAAGCTGGTCTTGCCCTGCCGCTGCGCGCGGAACATGCGGTCGTCGAAGGCGCGCGTCAGCATCATGTGGCGGAGCATCTGGCGCAGCCGGTCGGGCGACAGATTGGGGTTCCACGGCCCCTTCGCCGCGCCGTCGAAATCGAGCACGCGGACAAGCCCGTAGCAAAGCTCACGCATTTCGTCGGGCTTGGACGCTTCGCCCGGGCGCGGCGTCGCGTCGACCGGGGGAACGACGATGTCGCCGAAGTCGGGCGTGTCGCCGGGGCGATAGCGCGGCTCGGGAATATGGAGCGACAGCGACGGCAGATTGCTCGCCGCTGGCGGGGGCGTTTCGGGCATGGCATCGTCCCTTCGAGGCGCGAATCGCCGCGCCGTTATATTTCAATTGAGCGACATATTATTGCTTTGCGCATACCAATGCAATGGCTGCCGCTCAGACCGCGACGGGCGCGGAAATATGCGCCTGCGGTGCATAATCCTCGACCGCGAAATCGTCGAAGCGATAGTCGAAGATGCTCTCCGGGCGGCGCAAGATCCGCAGCTTCGGCGCCCCGCCCGGCACGCGCTTCATCTGCTCTTCGACCAGTTCCGCATGGTTGAGGTAGAGATGTACGTCACCCCCCGTCCACACCAGCTCGTGCGCCCTCAGGTCGCATTGCTGTGCGATCATCCGGGTCAGTAGCGCCGCCTCGAACACATTGAACGCAAAGCCGAGCCCCAGGTCGCACGACCGCTGAAAGAGCAGGCACGACAGCCCGCCGTCGCTGCGGACGTGGAACTGATAGGTCATGTGACACGGCGGCAGCGCCATGCGATCCAGATCGGCGACGTTCCAGCCGGTGAAGATATGGCGGCGCGATCCCGGGTTGTTGCGCAGCGAATCGATCACGGCGGCGACCTGGTTGTGCCCCGCTTCGGCGCGGCGAAAGAGCCCCTCCCCCGCCGGTTCGTAGCGCGGCCAGTTCACCCATTGATGGCCGTAGACCGGACCAAGGTCGCCCCACGCGCGCGCAAAATCCTCGTCCGCCAGGATTCGCGCCTCGAACGCCTCGGCGCCGATATCCTCGCCGGATTCGCGCCGATAGCGCTCGAGCGGCCAGTCGGTCCAGATCCGCACCCCTTGCGCGATCAGCGGGCGGATATTGGTGTCGCCGGTCAGGAACCACAGCATTTCACGAAGCGCGGTCTTCCAATAGACGCGCTTGGTCGTCAGCAGCGGAATCGCATCGTCGGCGAGCGAAAATCGCATCGTTTCGCCGAACAGCGAGCGCGTCCCCACCCCCGTGCGGTCGACGCGCTCGTCGCCTTCGATCCAGATGCGGCGCATCAGGTCGAGATATTGCGATTCATAATGGATGGATTCGGCCAAGACTCGCTCCCGGGTTGCTGGCTCTTTGCTAGGCTCACGCTGCCCGGGCGGCAAGCGCCGGCGGGCGACGGTCCGATCCGGTTCAGTCGCCGCTTGGCGGGGCATGGCCCCCGCCGGCACAAGCGAGCGATGACAAAAGTCGACCGGATCGACAGGGATGCCACATTGGCATGCCCCGACAGCTTTACGCCGCGCGGCGATGAGGACGATTTCGCTCGCCTGTTGCTGCGGCCGCACTTCACGGCGACCCGCGAGACGCTTGTGCTGGCGGGATTCGATGCGATCGAACGCCTGACCGCGATCCAGCCGATCGAGGCGAGTGCCGCGGACCGGTGCCGCGTCGCCCCGCACCGCTGGCGAGCCATTTTGGCGGCCGAGACGCAGCAGGTTCTGATCGCCCACAACCACCCCTCGGGCGAGGCGCGCCCTAGCCGCGGCGATATCGAATTTACGCGCGAAGCCGCGCATTTTCTGTCGATTGTCGGGATCGATCTGGTCGATCATCTGATTTTCGTCGATGCGGGTCATTACAGCTTCCAGCGTGCCGGACTGCTCTGATCTCGCCAATCGTCGCCGAGGTGCCGATTGGCGCTTGATGTTCGCCCGATGCGCGTCTAGAGGACCGCCCTGCCTTCGCGCCGGTCCGCCGGCGCAGGATCGGTCGGGGAGTAGCTCAGCCTGGTAGAGCACTGTCTTCGGGAGGCAGGGGCCGGAGGTTCGAATCCTCTCTCCCCGACCATTTCACCGCGAATATCGCAATAATCGCAGTTTTTCGGTCGTCGCTTCTTGTAACGCGGCGCGCAACATCCTAGATTGCCGGTACGCCGCCATGGTTTCCCCCTTACCATCGCGGCGAGTGCCCCGTCAGCATGACGCGGGTGCGTCCTCCCTGGACCCTGGCCACCTCGTACCCCGGTACGAGGTGGTTTTTTATTCGGCGGCAATCGGCAGCGATTCATCGCCCCGCAAACTCTCCGCGAGCTCGATCAGCAGGTCCGAAAACCACCGCGCCAATCGTGCGGTGCGCTGCGCGTCGGGACGGCGATCGCCGCCCAGATACAGCGTGCGGTCGATCTCGATCTGGACCGCCTCGATTCCCTCCGCGGGGCGCCCGTGCGTGCGCACGATATGCCCCCCCGCATAGGGCTGATTGCGGCCGACCGGCTCGCCCAGTCGCGCGGCGGCGGCGATCACGCGATCCACCAGTTCGGGATCGGCGGTTGCGCCGTGACGATCGCCGACAATCAAGCGCGCGCCATGGCCCGCCTGTCCCGGCGGGATCGGCGGCATGCTGTGCAGGTCGATCAATATCGCGCGTCCAAAGCGGTCGCGCACCGCCGCCAGCTCGTCGGCGAGCGCGGCATGATACGGCCGGTGAAGCCGGTCGAGCCGCCATTCGAGGTCCGCGCGATCGAGCGGACGGCGCCACAGCGGACCGCAATGCGACAGGCGCGTCGGCACGACGCCCAGCCCGGCGCGTTCCTTGCGTCCCGGCGCCGAAAAATGCGGACGCAGCATCGGCGCGACTTCGCCCGGCGCCATCTGTCCTTCGCCGCGATTGCAGTCGGCGACGGCGCGCGCCCACATGGCTTGCACGACGGTCGCGCCGCTCCGGCCCGCTTCGGCGGCGATCGTGTCGCACCAGCTGTCCTCCAGCCGCTCCATATCCTCTTTGGACACGCGTGCGGCTGCCAATATCTCGGGCGGATAGATCCGCCCGGCATGGGGAATGGACACGATCACGGGGCCGCCTGCCGCCGGACGGTTGACAGCGATTGCCGGGAGCGGGATGCTGGGGTGCGCCATTCCGAAGGGGGTGGCAAAAAACGGACCATGAATCCAGCCGTCCGCGCCAATTTGTTAAATCTCTGCCGCTAGGACGGCGCTTCGAAACGAGGGATACGCCGCCCATTGTACCGGCGCAAAACGACCAAAGGCTTCTTTTTCGAATGATTCGCATCTTGCTGGCCGAGGACGATGACGTGATGCGCGAATATCTGTCGCGTGCGCTGACGAGCGCCGGCTATCACGTCACCGCCGTCGATCGCGGAACCGAAGCCGTCCCCTATATCGATTCGGGAACGTTTGACCTGCTGCTGTCGGACATCGTGATGCCCGAGATGGACGGAATCGAACTTGCCCAGCACACCGCCAGGGTGGCGCCGCAGACGCAGGTGATGTTCATCACCGGTTTCGCCGCGGTATCGCTGCGCGCCGAGGAAAATGTGCCGCAGGCGAAGCTGCTCTCGAAGCCCTTCCATCTCAAGGATCTGGTGCGCGAAGTCGATGCCCTGTTCGACAGCGCCGACCGGTCGCACCAACAATAATCGCATTTCGTCGCGCGGGGGGCTTGCCAGCCTGCGTGGAGGCCTTTAAGGGGCGCGTCACCCCAGAAACGTGTGGGCGTGTAGCTCAGTGGTAGAGCACTGTGTTGACATCGCAGGGGTCGCAAGTTCAATCCTTGCCACGCCCACCATTTTCTCTCCACGCCGTCGTTTCGATCCGCTTTACGGGGTCAACCCCCGCTCGCGAGGCGCGCCCGCAGCCCCTGCAGTTCGCGCGGCGACAGCGGCGCCAGCGCGCGCGCCGGCTTGCCCTTGCGCAGCCTTGCCCGATCCTTCTCCGATGGCTCGACGCAGCGCACCCGCACCGCGGCGTGGCCCTGGGCGCGAATGCCGAGTTCTTCGGCGGCACCCTTCGACAGGTCGATGATCCGCCCGCGCCCCGCGAACGGCCCGCGGTCGTTCACGCGCACGACGATCCGGCGTCCGGTATCGAGCGAGGTGACCTCGACATAGGTCGGCAGCGGCAGCGTGGTATGCGCCGCGGTGATCCAGCCAGCGCGGAATTTCTCGCCATTGGCGGTGCGATTGCCCGATTCATCGCCGTACCAGCTCGCATAGCCGACCGCGTCATAGGCGGGGGCGGCCGCGGGCACATAGGTCGTACCGCGCACACTATAGGGCGGACCTACTCTGACCGGTGTATCGCTGACGGGGCGATAATTGCCCCCCGCGCAGGCGGCGAGTGTCGTCATCGCCAGCACCGCGCTTGCTGTCCGGATAAACCATCGTCCCCGCATCGCATCGACCCTAGATCGTCGAAAGGCCGATGGGAAGCCGGCGCAGCCGTCGCATCGCGGCCTTCGTCGCGTCGCCGCGCACTGGACAGTGGCGGCGCTGTTCCCTAATCGTTCGCGCGTGACCGACCTCCCCGCCTCGCCGCCCGACATCCCTCCCCCCGATCCCTCGGACCCGCCCTACCTGCGCGGATTGAACGGCCCGCAGCGCCAGGCGGTGCTGACGACCGAAGGCCCTGTGCTGATGCTCGCCGGCGCCGGGACGGGCAAGACCGCGGCGCTGACCGCGCGGCTCGCGCACATCATCGCGACGCGGCGCGCGTGGCCCTCCGAAATCCTTGCGGTGACCTTCACCAACAAGGCCGCGCGCGAGATGCGCGAGCGGATCGGGCGGATGATCGGCGATGCGGTCGAGGGGATGCCGTGGCTCGGCACCTTTCACAGCATCTGCGCCAAGATGCTGCGCCGCCACGCCGAACTCGTCGGCCTGCAGAGCAATTTCACGATTCTCGATACCGACGACCAGCTTCGCGTGCTCAAGCAGCTGATTCAGGCCGACGGGCTCGACGAAAAGCGCTGGCCCGCGCGCCAGCTCGCGGGGCTGATCGACAAGTGGAAGAATCGCGGGCTGACTCCCGCCGACCTCGATGCCGCCGACAGGGAAGCCTATGCGGACGGCAAGGGACAGCATTTCTATGCCCTCTATCAGGCGCGGCTCAAGACGCTCAATGCCTGCGACTTCGGCGACCTGCTGCTCCACATGCTCGTCATCCTGAAAACGCACCGCGACGTGCTCGAGCAATATCAGGAGCGCTTCAAATATATCCTGGTCGACGAGTATCAGGACACGAATGCGAGCCAGTATCTCTGGCTCAGGCTGCTCGCTCAGGCGCGCAAGAATATCTGCTGCGTCGGCGACGACGACCAATCGATCTATTCGTGGCGCGGCGCCGAGGTCGCGAACATCCTGCGCTTCGAAAAGGATTTCCCGGGCGCGACGGTGATCCGGCTCGAGCAGAATTATCGCTCGACGCCGCAGATCCTCGCCGCCGCCTCGGCGCTGATCGCGCAAAATTCGGACCGTCTCGGCAAGACGCTTTGGACCGAACTCGACCCGGGCGACAAGCTGCGCGTCGTCGGCGTGTGGGACGGGCCCGAGGAAGCGCGGCGGATCGGCGAGGAACTCGAAGATCTCCAGCGCCAGCGCATCTCGCTCGACCGTGCCGCGATCCTGGTCCGCGCGCAGTTCCAGACGCGCGAGTTCGAGGACCGCTTCATCGCGATCGGCATGCCGTACCGCATCGTCGGCGGTTTCCGCTTCTACGAGCGCGCCGAGATTCGCGACGCGCTCGCCTATCTGCGGCTCGTCCAGTCGCCCGCCGACGATCTGGCGTTCGAGCGGATCGTCAACGTCCCCAAGCGCGGGCTCGGCGACAAGGCGCTGGCGCGCATTCATCAATATGCGCGAATCGAGCGCGCGCCGCTTTTCCATGCCGCGTCGCGGATCACCGAAACCGACGAGCTGACCCCGCAGGCGCGGCGGAGCCTCGCCAATTTCGTCGCGCAGATGCGCGGCTGGCAGGCGAAGGCGAGCGAGCTGTCGCATCCCGAGCTGACGCAGCTGATTCTCGACGAATCGGGCTATACCGCGATGCTCCAGGCCGACCGCAGCGCCGAAGCGGCAGGGCGGCTCGAAAACCTTTCCGAACTCGTCCGCGCGATGGAGGAATATGACTCGCTCGAGGCGTTCCTCGAGCATGTCAGCCTCGTCATGGACCGCGACAACGACGACTCGGCCGAGACGGTGACGATCATGACGATCCACGCCGCCAAGGGGCTCGAATTCGACCATGTCTTCCTCGCCGGGTGGGAGGATGGCGTCTTTCCGTCGCAACGCGCGATGGACGAGGGCGGCACCGCGAGCCTCGAGGAAGAGCGCCGCCTCGCCTATGTCGCGATCACCCGCGCCCGCCAGCGCGCGAGCATCTATCACGCCGCGAACCGGCGCATCTACGGCCAGTGGATGAGCAGCATCCCCAGCCGCTTCATCGCCGAAATCCCGCCCGAACATGTCGACAGCGAAAACAGCTTCGGCGGCGGACAAAGCCTGTGGCGCGCCAACTGGTCGGCGCAGGGCGACCCCTTCGCCCATGTAGCCGACCGCAGTCCCGCGCGTACCATGACGCGCGGCCCCGCGTGGCAGCGCGCGGTGGCGCACTCCTCGACGATCACCCGCGCGCCCGCCCCATCGGAGAAAGGCCCCGCCGCCTCGGTCGGCGCCAAGCCGCGCGCCGACCTCGCCATCGGGATGCGCGTCTTTCACGAGAAATTCGGTTATGGCGCGATCGTCGACATCGACGGCAACAAGCTGGAGGTCGAGTTCGACCAGGCCGGCACGAAACGCGTGCTCGACGGCTTCGTGCGCGCGGCCTGATACTGTCCCACGCCGATACGTTTTGATTTGGAACGGGAAAGGTCGCTGGTGGAGCCGAGGGGAATCGAACCCCTGACCTCTGCAGTGCGATTGCAGCGCTCTCCCATCTGAGCTACGGCCCCGCGACCGGGCGGCTCTTAACGATCCCGCTCGGCGGTGGCAACGGCTTTTCTGACCATCGGGCCGTCCGCCGCACAAAAGTGGGGGTGAGAAATATGGCCAAGGCCTGGCATCTGGTGAGTCGCCCGCAGGGGCTACCGACGATCGACAATTTTGCGCTGCGCGACCTCGCCGATGGGCCGCTCGAACGCGACCAGCTTCGCGTCCGCAACCGCTGGCTTTCGGTCGATCCCTATATGCGCGGACGCATGAACGACGCGAAAAGCTATACGGCGAGTTTCCAGATCGATCAGCCGATGACCGGCGGCGCGATCGGCGAAGTCGTCGAGAGCCGCATGGAGGGCTTCGCGCCCGGCGACCTGATCCTCCACATGGGCGGCTGGCGCGACGGCGGGATCATCGGCCTCGACATGTCGCCGTTCAAGCTCCCCGAGGAAGCGCTGGCGACGGGCATCCCGCCGCAGACCTTCCTGCACAATATGGGGCTCACCGGCGGCACGGCGTGGATCGGCCTGCTCCGCATCGCGGCGGCGAAGCCCGGCGACACCGTCTTCGTCTCGGCCGCGGCAGGCGCGGTCGGCTCGGCGGTCGTGCAGATCGCCAAGGCGCGCGAGATGGCGGTGATCGGGTCGGCGGGCGGCGCCGAAAAATGCGCTTGGGTCAAGAGCCTGGGCGCCGATGCTGTGGTCGATTACAAGGCAAGGCCCGTCCTCGCCGGCCTTGCCGAAGCGCTCGAATCGCTCGGCAAACCCGGCATCGACGTCTATTTCGACAATGTCGGCGGCGACCATCTCGACGCGGCCTTCGCGACCGCGAACGAGTTCGCGCGCTTCGCGATCTGCGGCATGATCGACGTCTATAACGACGGGCGGCCGCAGGAGATGAAATATCTGGTCCGCACGATCCCGGCACGCATCCGCATGGAAGGCTTCATCTACACCGACCAGTTCTTCGAATGCATGGAGGAATTCTATGCCGACATGGGCGGACTGATCGCAAGCGGCGCGGTGACGATGCGCGAAACCGTGCACGACGGGCTAGAGGCGGCGCCCGACGCCTTCCTCGGCCTCTTTTCGGGGCAGAATATCGGAAAGATGCTCGTCCGGCTGTAGGCGCCGGCGCGACGTTCAGCTTCCGAAACCGACCGATAGAAAGTCCGGCATCGGTCCGTTCCAGCCGTCATCAGGACCATCGTCCTCGCGGCGCGGCGCACGCTCGCTGCGCGATGCTTCAGACTTCGGCCCCCGCTCCTTGCGGCGGTCGTCTTCCTTGCGCGCCTCGCGCTTCGGTTCGTCCTTGGCCTTGCGGCCGCCGCGGCGGCCCCGACTGGTCCGTGGTGCAGCGTCGCCCTCGCCTTCGTCGGCCGCCGGCGCTTCGCTGCGCCCGAGCACCTCGATCTTCGTGCCGGTCAGTTTCTGGATATTGTCGATCGCCTCGTCGTCCGAAGGAGTGATCAGCGTGAAAGCGCGGCCCTTGGCCCCGGCCCGGCCCGTACGGCCGATGCGGTGGACATAATCGTCGGGATGCCACGGCGCATCGAAGTTGAAGACGTGGCTGACGCCCTTCACGTCGAGCCCGCGCGCCGCAACGTCGGAAGCGACGAGGATGTTGATGTCGCCCTTCTTGAAGCGGTCGAGTTCGGCGATGCGGCTCGACTGGTCCATGTCGCCGTGGATCTCGCCCGCGCGATAGCGATGGCGCTGCAGCGACTTGGCGAGTTCGCGCACCGTCGTCTTGCGATTGCAAAAAACGATCGCGGTTGCGACATCCTCGTCTTCGATCAGCCCGCGCAGCGTGTCGCGCTTGCCGCGCTCGCTCGTCTTGACCAGGAATTGCGCGATATTCTCGTTTGCGGTTGCCGGTCGCGCAACCTCGATCGTCTTGGGGTTCGACAGGAATTTGTCGGCGAGCTTCTTGATCGGCGGCGGCATCGTCGCCGAAAAAAGCAGGGTCTGGCGATTCGCGGGCAGCTTGGTGCAGATATTCTCGATGTCGGGGATGAACCCCATGTCGAGCATCCGGTCGGCCTCGTCGATCACCAGCAGGTCGCAGCCGGTGAGCAATATCTTGCCGCGCTCGAACAGGTCCATCAGCCGGCCCGGCGTCGCAATCAGCACGTCGACGCCCTTTTCGAGCGCCTTGATCTGGTCGCCCATCTGGACGCCGCCGATCAGCAGCGCCATCGAGAGCTTGTGATATTTGCCGTATTTCTCGAAATTTTCGGCGACCTGCGCGGCAAGCTCGCGCGTCGGCTCGAGAATGAGCGAGCGCGGCATCAGCGCGCGGGTGCGGCCGTGCGCCAGAATATCGATCATCGGCAGCACGAATGACGCCGTCTTCCCCGTCCCGGTCTGCGCGATACCGATCATGTCGCGCATCATCAAAACCGAAGGGATCGCGCCCGCCTGAATCGGCGTCGGTTCGTCATAGCCAGCTTCGCTGACAGCGCGCAAAAGTTCGTCGGATAGGCCGAGGTCGGCAAATTTCATAAGATGATCATGTCCGGAGTATGTTGCAGCACGGCGTCCCACATCCGCCATCGCTGCCGCGGCCCTTGGGGAAAGCGCGGCGAAAAGTCAAGGAATGCCGACGATATTCGCGATCAATCGTCGTCGTCGCGCGGGACCGGCACCATCAGGCGGAACTTGTCGACCTCGCAGCGGGCGCCGGTGCGCGCGTGAATCTCGTCGCGATCCTCGCAAAGCCGCCCGTCCTTGTTGCCCTTCATGTAAAAGCCCGCATAGAAATCGAGCGCGCGGCAACCGCGATTGAGTTGCGCGCGCAGGCGCTGGTTCTGGCGGGTGATCAGGTCGATGCTGTCGCGCTGCACCGCCTGCATCCCCATGATGTCGCGCATCGCGACGCATTTCGGCGCCTTTTTCTCCTTCCACACGATCGGCGTCTCGCGAATGCGCGCCGAGGGGGCGGGCGGTGCCGAAAAATTGGTGAGCGGCGAACGGCGTGCGGGCACGCGGATGATCAGTTGCTGTTCGATGACGACCTGAAAATGCGCGGACGGCGGCTCGATCGACGCGGTCGGCGCCGCGACCGGCAAGGGCGCCGGCACCGGAGCCGCGTCGCCGGCGACCGACAAAGCGCCGAGAAAGAGGACCGCCGACGTCAGCACAAGCGCGGCACCGCGCCTTGAACGCCAGTCGAGATCATGCTGTCCACGCTAAGCTCCCGCGCCACTGCCGGCTGGACGAAAGGCCCGCTTTCGTCCATCCCCCTTTAACACCCGTGATTGAACAGCAAATGAATTGATCGGGTGTCAAGTCACACCCAACCCAGGACCGAGCGGTTCGATGCCTCACACCCCCTCCCCCGACCTTTTGAAGCGCCTGCAAAAACTGCTCGGCCCCAAGGGCTGCACCGACGATGCCGACGCGATGGCGCCGTGGCTCACCGACTGGCGCGGCAAATATCATGGCCGCGCCGCCGCGATGCTGTCGCCCGCGACCACCGAAGAGGTCGCGGCGGTGGTGCGACTGTGCGGCGAGGAAGGCGCCGCGCTGGTGCCGCAGGGCGGGAACAGCGGCATGGTCGGCGGCGCGACGCCCGATGCGAGCGGTACGCAGCTGCTGCTCAGCCTGCGGCGCATGAACCGCATCCGGTCGATCGACCCGGCGGCGCAGCTCGCGGTTGCGGAGGCCGGGGTGATATTGGAAAATCTCCACCATGCGGCGCTCGATCGCGGAATGCGCTTCCCGCTGACGCTCGGCGGCAAGGGATCGGCGACGATCGGCGGGCTCGTCTCGACCAACGCCGGTGGCACGCAGGTGCTGCGTCACGGGACGATGCGCGCGCTCGTCGCGGGGATCGAGGCGGTGCTGCCCGACGGCAGCGTCTTCGACGGTCTCGCGCCGCTCAAAAAGGATAATCGCGGCTACGACCTCAAACATCTCTTGTGCGGCGCCGAAGGGACGCTTGGCATCGTCACCGCCGCCTGCCTGCGCCTCGTTCCGGCGGCGACGTCGCGCGCGACCGCATGGATCGGGCTCGGCTCGCCCGACAAGGCGCTGTTGCTGCTGCGCCGCCTCGACGCGGCGCTCGGCCGCCAGCTCGAAGGGTTCGAGCTTATTCCGCACGCCTGCCTCGACGCCGTGCTGCGGCACATTCCGCAAACGCGCGCGCCGCTCGCGAACGACCACCCCTGGTACGCGCTCGTCGAGCTAGCCGGCGATGCCGACGACGACCTTGAAACGGCGCTGCAGGCCGCGCTGGCCGACGCGCTCGACGCGGCGCTGATCGACGATGTCGTGATCGCGAAGAACGAGGCCGAGAGCGAAGCCTTGTGGAAGCTGCGCGATTCGATCTCGGAGGCCGAACGCGCCGACGGCCCCGCGCTCCAGCACGACGTCAGCGTGCCGGTCGACCAGATGCCGCACTTCATCGCCGAAGACCCGCAGCGCCTGTCGGCGCGCTTTCCCGGCGTGCGGACGGTTTCGTTCGGTCATCTCGGCGACGGCAATGTCCATCACCATGTCCAGCCGCCCGCCGACGTCGATGGCAAGGCGTGGCTCGACGCGCATGGCGAGGACGTCAGCCGGCTCGTCTATGCCCATGTCCTCGAACTCGGCGGGTCGATCTCGGCCGAGCATGGCATCGGGCAGATGAAGCGCGACCTGCTCGCCGAACTCGACAGCCCTGCCCGGCTCGCCGCGCTGCGCGGCGTCAAGGCGGGGCTCGATCCCGCCGGGCTGTTCAATCCGGGCAAGTTGATCGGCTGATCGCCGCGCACGTCCGCGGCAGGGCAATAGCCGATGACCGCGCTACTTCCTCTTCCTCGTCACCCTGAACTCGTTTCAGCATGACGAAGAGCCGAGACACCGGGCAAGGCGATCCTGTGCGATTGCCCTGGCGTCCGCGGCATCGCCCCTTGCGTCATCGCGTGCGGGTCAATAAGGCGCAGCATTCCATCTTTTTCGGGTTCGCAACCGCGGGCTCGCGCTTCGGAGTTTCATCATGGCCTCTGCGCCCACCAACGCCAACCTGCCGATTTTCTTCAAGGATCTCGTTCCGCTTTCGAGCGTCGATCACGCCGATTTCCATGTGCGGATGATGGACAATGCGGATTTTCTGGTGAACCAGCATGCCGTGCCGCTGACCACCGACGAATTTTCCTCGGCGAGCCGCTTCTATCCGATCGTCTTTTCGGCGGGCGAAAATCCGGTGCCGCTGGCGCTGATGGGCATGAACGAGGGGATGAACACCTTCGTCGACGACAAGGGCAAGCTGCTCAACCCCGTCTATGTGCCGGCCTATATCCGCCGTTATCCTTTCCTGCTCGCGCGGTTGCGTCCCGATTCGGACGAGCTGTCGCTGTGCTTCGACCCCACCTCAGGCGCGATCGGCAAGTTCGAGGAGGGTGACGCGCTGTTCGCAGACGGCAAGCCGACCGAAGCGACCAACGGCATCCTCGAATTCTGCAAGAATTTCGAAGAAGCCGGCCTGCGCACCGGTCAGTTCATGGAAGAGCTGAAAAAGGCCGACCTGTTGATGGACGGCGAAGTCAGCATCACCCCCGACGGCGGCAACCAGCCCTATATCTATCGCGGTTTCCAGATGGTCGATGAAGCCAAGCTGCGCGAACTGCGCGGCGACGTGCTGCGCAAGATGATGCAGAACGGCATGCTCGCGCTGATCTTCGCGCATCTCTTCTCGCTGCAGCTGATGCGCGAAGTCTTTGCCGAGCAGGTCAAAAGCGGCAAGATGCAGCTCGTGACCGAGGCGCCCGCGGTTTAAGGAGAAACGTCATATGGCCACCGTCGCATTCGATGTCGGCAGCACCGCCGGCCCGCGCTATACGAAGGTGGCCATCTGGCTCCACTGGCTCATCGGCCTTTCGGTCATCGCCAACATCGGCCTTGCGATGCTGACCGAAGGGCTTGGCCGCGAAGCGCATATGACGGCGATGGGCGTCCACAAGGCGCTGGGGATCACGATCCTCGCGCTGACCGTCCTTCGCATCTTGTGGCGCCTCAGTCACAGGGCGCCGCCGCTTCCCGCAAGCATCGCCGCGTGGCAACGTACCGCGAGCAAGATTGTGCATTTCCTCTTTTACGCGCTGCTCATCCTGCTGCCGCTGTCGGGCTGGGTCTGGATGTCGGCGGCGGGGCGCGGGATCGACTATTTCGGCCTGTTCACGATCCCCGCGATCACCGGGTCGGACAAGGCGCTCGCCGACGTGATGCACGAGCGTCACGAAGTTCTCGGGCTGACGATGCTCGCGCTCGTCGTGCTCCACATCCTTGCCGCGCTGAAGCACTGGCTGGTCGACCGCAGCGGCGTTAATGCGCGGATGAATCCCTTTTGAGGCGGACCTCCGTCCCGTCAAAAGTCGATCGCGAGGCCTTTATATTCCCAGTCGCCATAGCGCACGGGATCGCGGCCGCCGGGCTGGTCCGCCGCGGCTTCGCGCGTGACGGCCTCGGGCTCGGGTACCGGGGCGTTCGTCCAGTCGGCGGGCGGCTTAATATGCGCGGGGCGCTCGGTCGCGCGCGGCGTGCCGCCGATGGAATTGGCTTTGATTTCACTCATCTCTCTATGTCCGCAATCGAATGGATCATCTCCCAGATAGGCGCTTCGCATCAATCCGCCAAGCATCGCGCGGCGACGGGCCATGGCTGATCGCCGACGCCGACCCGACGACCGCGACCCGCCCGGCACCGCCCCGCGCCGCGCTGCGCTGCGCCTGATCGATGCGGTGCTGCGCCGCGGCGACCCGCTCGACATTGCTGTCCATGCCGCGACGCAGGGCCTCGCCCCCGCCGACCGCGCCTTCGCGATCGCCATCGTGTCGGAGGCGCTGCGCTGGATGGTCGATATCGACGCGCTGATCGACGGTGCCACCGAACAGCCGCTACCCGAGGATGTGAAAGCGCGCGCCGTGCTGCGCCTCGCGCTCGCGCAGCTGCTCGTGCTCCGCAGCCCGCCGCACGCCGTCGTCGCCACCGCTTTGCCGCTCGTCGCTGGCGGACCGCGTCGGCTCGTCCACGCTTTGCTGTCGCGCGCGCAGCAAGAGGAATGGGCGCTGCCGCCACGCGCGACCCTGCCGCCCCCGACCGCCGAGCGCTGGACCGGCCAATGGGGCGCGGACATGGTCGCGGCTGCCGAAGCGGCGTGGAGCGCGCCGCCGCCGATCGACCTCAGCTTCGCCGCCGAGCCAGCCGAAGCCGACTGGACCGAGGCGCAAACGCTCGCCCCGCGCCACCGCCGCCTCGCGCGCGGCCGGGCGGTCGAGGATATGCCAGGCTATCGCGCCGGCGGCTGGTGGGTGCAGGATCTCGCCGCGAGCCTTCCCGCCCGCCTTCTCGGCGCGGGGCACGGACGCGCCGTGCTCGACCTCTGCGCTGCTCCCGGCGGCAAGACGATGCAGCTCGCCGCCGCCGGCTGGCGCGTCACCGCGGTCGATGCCAGCGCCAAGCGCCTCGCGCGGCTCGGCGACAATCTGAAGCGCACCGGGCTGGCCGCCGAGATCGTGCAGGGCGACATTCGCCGGTGGGAACCCGAAGCGCCGGTCGATGCGATCCTGCTCGACGCGCCCTGCTCGGCGACCGGCATCTTCCGGCGCCATCCCGACGTGCTCCACCGCGTCATCGCAGCCCAGATTGCCCAGATGGCGGAGCTGCAAGCCGAATTGCTCGACCGGGCAGCGGGCTGGGTCAAGCCGGGAGGCCAGCTCGTCTATGCGACCTGCTCGCTCGAGCGCGCCGAGGGCGAAGAGCAGATCGCGGCCTTTCTCGCGGCGCATGGCAGCTGGACGGCCGAACCCGCGCGGCCCGACGAGCTACCCGCCGGCATCGCCCCCGACGCCAGCGGCTTCGTCCGCACGCTCCCCGGCATGCTCGCCGATGCGGGCGGGCTCGACGGCTTCTTCGTCGCGCGATTACGCGCACCTGCCGCCTGAGCCCCGCCCGCCGCGCGGTCAGAAGACCGCGTGCGGCGCATCCTCCTTCATCATCGCGGCGCGCACCATCGGGATCGGCGGGCCGCCATAGGACAGGAATTCGTCGTGGAACGCCTTCCACTTCGTCCGGTCGCCCTTCGTCCAGTCCTCGCGCAGCTTGCGGATCATCAGCTTGCCCATCGTGTAGTTGAGGTAGAGCGGATCATAGGTGCCGCGCGCCGCCTGTTGGCGCGAATTGCCCTCGTCCTGATAGCATTGCTCCTTGAACATCTTTTCGCTGTCCGCGACGGTCATCCCCTGCGTGTGAAGCCCGATCGCCGACAGGAAGCGGCAATCGCGCAGCAGCGCGTTCGACAGCTGGCCAATATGTGTTTCGGGATCGCCGTCGCCGAGCCCCGCGTCCCACATCATCTCTTCGGTATAATGCGCCCAGCCTTCGGCGAAGGCATAACCGACGAACAGCTTGCCAAAGATGCTGTCCGAACGGTTCGAGTGGAGGAAGTTCAGGAAATGCCCCGGCCACACCTCGTGCACCGAGGTGAAGAGGAGGTCCTTCTTCCCCGGGATGAACGCCTGCTGCGTCGCCTTGTCCCAGCTCGGATCGGGCGGCGAGATGTAATAGACCGACGGCAGGCCTTTCTCATACGGCCCCGGAATATCGATATAGGCGCTGTTCTGGCGATTATAGGGCGGCGATTCCTCGACCTCGGCCTGTTCGGTGCCGGGGATCGAGACCAGATCCTTCTCGATCAGGAAGGCGCGCAGCATCGGCAGCTGGCGCCGCGCCTCGGCAACCGGACCGTCGGCGGGCTTGTCGCTGCCCATCTTCGCCATGCAGTCGGCGATCGTCGCTCCCGGCGCAAAGGTCGCGCACGCGGCCTTCAGCGCGTCCTGATTGCGTTTGAGATCGGCGCGCCCGATCGCCTCGAGTTCGGTGAGCGGCGTGTCGACGCCCTCGTTGGTCAGGATCATCTTCGCAAATTTGTCGGCGCCGAGCGCATAGCCGTCGTCGGTCCCCGGCTGCGAGCCGACATAGTCGGCGAGATCCTTCATCGCCGCCGCCGCCTTCGCCGCCGCCTCGTCGAACTGCTTCTGCAGCGCGGGGTCGGTGACATCGGCAAAGGCCGCCTTGGCATCGCCGGTATAATAGTCGGCGAACCCGCCGAAGCCCGCGGTGCCCAGCTTCACATAAGTCTTGGGCAGGGGCAGCGTCAGATTCGCCTTGATCTGCGCCGCCGCCGCCGGAATCTTCTGCGCATAGGCGATGAACGCCTTCATCCGCGTCGCGGCGTCGGCATAGGGGCGCGAGACATAGACGTTGGGGTCGAGCGCGCCGATATAATAAGCGGGGTTCTTGTGCGCGAAATCGGTATCGCGCAGGAAGAAGAGCTGCCCCTCGGCGACGTGGATCAGATAGTCGCGCTCGAACCGCTCCTTGTCGCTCATCTTGCCGTCGAACGCCTTGGCGTCGGCGATCGTCTTTTCGAGGAAGGCCGCCTGCTTCTCGATCCCCTCGGGCGACCAGTCGGGAAGCTGGCCGTCGAACTCATGCTTGCCCTGATAGACCGCGAAGGTCGGATTGAGCGGGAAATAGCCCGCCAGGAAATCGTCGCGAAAGCCGCTCCAGTTCGTCGCCGCCGATGCGTCCCCCGAACCGCCGCCGCCCGCATTGCAGGCCGTCAGCACGAGCAGCGCGCCAGCCAGCGCCGCGCCACCGAAGCGGGTGAATTTACGTGTCATTCTGGAAATCTCCCTCTGTCCTGTCCTGCTTTTGCCAAGCCGGGCGCACGATGACACCCCCTAATCGACGAACGACAGGCGGCCACGCATCGCCCGCGAAACAAAAGCTATCTGGCGCAGCGTCCGAAAGCCGGATAGGGCGAGCCGCGATGGCGACCATTCCTCCTCCCCCCTCCGTCGACCCTGCGCTGCCCGCGGACCCGCCTCCCAAAGCCCCTTCCCCACTCGGTTTCGCCGATTTTCGCTATTATTGGTTCGCGCGCTTCACCGCGGTGATGGCGACGATCGCGATGGTCGTGGTGATAGGCTATCAGCTCTACGACACCGCGCGCAGCGACTATGGCATGTCGATCAAGGAGGCGTCGTTCCAGCTCGGACTGCTCGGGCTCGTCCAGTTCGTGCCGCTGGCGCTGCTGACCCCGGTGGCCGGCTGGGCGGCCGATCGCTTCGAACGGCGCAGCGTCGCGATCTTTTCGAACGGCATCGACATGTTGATCGCCGCGACGCTCGGCTGGTTCACCTGGACCGACGGCCTCACGCTGCCGCTGCTTTTCGGCCTCGCCGCGCTGCACGGCGTCGCGCGCGTCTTTTCGGGACCGGCGATGAGCGCGATCGCGCCCAATATCGTGCCCGCAGCGGTGCTGCCGCGCGCGATCGCGATGAGCAGCATCGCGTGGCAATCGGCCTCGGTCATCGGCCCGGCGGCGGGCGGGCTCATCTACGCCGCGCATCCCACCTCGGTCTATATTTTCGCCGCCGTGCTGCTCGCGACCTCCGCGCTTACGATCAGCCGCGTGCGCCCCGTATTGCCGCCGCCCGCTGAGGTTCGCCGTCATCCCCTGCGCGAAATGATCGACGGGCTGCAATTCGTGTGGAGCGAGCGCTTCCTGCTCGGCACGATCACGCTCGATCTGTTCGCGGTGCTGCTCGCCGGGGCGACCGCGATGCTCCCGGTCTATGCGCGCGACATCCTCCAGATCGGTTCCGAAGGGCTCGGCTTTCTGCGCGCCGCCCCCGCGGTCGGCGCCGCTGCGGTCGCGCTCGGCCTCGCCTTCCGCCCGATCGAGCGCAACGTCGGCGTGAAGATGCTCTGGGCAGTCGCGGTGTTCGGCGCCGTCACCGTCGGCTTCGGCCTTTCGACCAATTTCTTCCTGTCGCTCGCCCTGCTGGTGGTCATGGGCGCCGCCGACATGTTCTCGGTGTTCGTGCGCGGCACATTGATCCAGCTCAACACCCCCGATCAGATGCGCGGCCGCGTCAGCGCCGCTTCGGGGCTCGCCATTTCGGCGTCGAACGAGCTCGGCGAAATGCGCGCCGGCGCGATGGCCGCGCTGCTCGGCCCTGTCGGCGCGGTCGTCATCGGCGGCGCTGGCGCCGTCGGCGTGACGGCGCTATGGTCGTGGCTCTTCCCCGAACTGCGCCGCGCGCGTACCTTTGAGCCGCAATTCAAGGAAAGCATCCCATGAAAGCCAATTCGATCCTCGAAACCATCGGCAACACCCCGCACATTCGCCTGTCGCGGATGTTCCCCGACGCCGAAGTGTGGGTGAAGTCGGAACGCAGCAATCCGGGCGGGTCGATCAAGGACCGCATCGGCCTCGCGATGATCGAGGCGGCTGAGAAGGACGGCAGCCTCAAGCCCGGCGGGACGATCGTCGAGCCGACCTCGGGCAACACCGGGATCGGTCTCGCGATGGCCGCCGCGGTCAAGGGCTACAAGCTGATCCTCGTCATGCCCGAAAGCATGTCGATCGAGCGGCGGCGGTTGATGCTCGCCTATGGCGCGACCTTCGACCTCACCCCGCGCGAAAAGGGGATGAAGGGCGCGATCGAGCGCGCGATCGAACTCGTCGAGACGACCCCCGGCGCGTGGATGCCGCAGCAGTTCGAGAATGAGGCGAACATCGACGTCCACGTCCGCACGACGGCGCAGGAAATATTGAAGGATTTCGGCGACGCACCGGTCGACGCGCTGATCACCGGGGTCGGCACCGGCGGCCACATCACCGGCTGCGCGCAGGTGCTCAAGGCCGCGTGGCCAAAGCTCAAGGTGTTCGCGGTCGAGCCCGTCGCCTCGCCGGTCATATCGGGCGGCCAGCCCGGCCCGCACCCGATCCAGGGCATCGGCGCGGGCTTCATCCCGCGCAACCTCCACACCGACCTGCTCGACGGCGCGATCGAGGTCGAGGCCGCCGACGCCAAGGCGATGGCGTTGCGCGCCGCGCGCGAGGAAGGGCTGCTCGTCGGCATCTCGTCGGGCGCGACGCTCGCCGCGATCCAGCAAAAGCTCGCCGAGCTTCCCGCGGGCAGCCGCGTGCTCGGCTTCAACTACGACACCGGCGAACGCTATCTGTCGGTGCCTGATTTCCTCCCGGAGATCTAGGGCTCTCGCCATGCGTCCGGACCAGGCGCCAGACACGTCGCCGCTGTGGCGCGAGGGAGCGGGGTGGCTGTTCGCGCTGCTGGCCGTCGTCGCCATCGCGGCGGTGCTACACGCCAGCGGCCCCGGCCGGCTCAAGGCCGATGCGAAGGTGCGCCCGCATCCGGTAGCACCGCCACCCGAAATCGTGCCAGCGGTCGAGCCGATGGATCTCGCGCCGCTGACGATCGAGGATGCCAAGGCGGCGAACGACCGCATTCCGTTGATCACGAAGAATTTCGTGCCTGCGCGCCCGTTCATCTATCCCGGCGACACGAACAATCGCGCCCGCGCCCGCGACTGTATGGCGGCGGCGATGCTCTACGAAGCGGGCGACGACAGCAAGGGCCAGCTCGCCGTCGGACAGGTGGTGATCAATCGCGTCCGCCATCCCGCCTTCCCCAAGAGCATCTGCGAAGTCGTCTTCCAGGGCGCCGAGCGCAGCACGGGTTGCCAGTTTACCTTCACCTGCGACGGCGCCCTCGCCCGGCGCTATTCGGACGTCGCGTGGCGCCGCGCGCAGGACAATGCCAGCATGATGCTCGCCGGGCTCGTCGATCCCGCGGTCGGGCTCGCGACGCATTATCACACCGATTGGGTGCGCCCCTATTGGAGCGACACGCTCGAAAAGATCGCGGCAATCGACACGCATCTCTTCTTCCGCTGGCCCGGCTATTGGGGCACGCCCGGCGCCTTTCGCGGGGCGGTGCGCGGCAGCGATCCTGTCGAAGCCGAGCTCGCGGGCATTTCGCTGGTCCATTCGGGCGGCTCCCTGGGCGAACTCGCGGGCGTCGACACCAATGCCGCCGTCGGCGAAGCGGACATCATCGCAGGCAAGGACGATCCCGCGGGGGTGGCCTCGCGCGACACGATCCTGATCCAGCTCGACCGCAGCGCCCCGCCCGAAAGCTTCGTCACACTCGCGCTGCGCCTCTGCGGCACGCGCGAATATTGCAAATTCATGGGCTGGACGAACCCGACGCTCAAACCCGCCGGCGAAGCGATGAGCGCAACGCAGCGCGCCGGCATGACCTTCTCCTACCTGCGCGACGACAAGGCCGGCTTCGAAAAGGCGCTGTGGAACTGCAGCGAATATAAACGCGACGACGCGCGCCAGTGCATGAAGCGGTGAGGGCGTAGTCGGTTTTGGGGTTGGAAGCGGAATTTCTGGTTTGAGAGCGACGATCGATGATAGGCGAAGCCGCGCGGTGAAAAATTACACGGCAACAATCGCCCCGTGGCGGACGTGCTAGGGACGATAGAGTTCAAGCGCGCAAAAGATCAGCCCGCAAAGTGTTCCGACAATTCCGGCGATGCGAAGGCGCTTCGGATCATGCAACCAAGGGTAAGCCTGGTAACTACGTTGTTCCTCAAAGAACTGATCGTCACCCTGAGCGATCCGAGCCTCAACGGTATGCGCTCGCTTGTGAGGCCACAGGGCCAGCGAGAGGCAGCTCAGCGTCATAATGATACCGTAGGTCAGCAAAATGTCGCCCCTTTAAGACAAACGAACCTAACACGGCCAACGGCAACTAACCAACAGATTTCGTCATTCAGTCTTGAACATGCCATCTGAATGAATGGCCAGTTTCAGGGATGCAGATGACAACGACCGGACAGCAACAATCGGTCGCTACCGGTCATTGCCCCAGGCCCGATGAGGCCGAACCGCGCGGATCAATCCCCCGCGAAATCGAACGCGCTCATCCCGCGCTCGCCCTCGCGGAAGCGCAGCGTGCGGCCGAGCGGGGGCATCGAGCGCTGGACGCAGCCGCCGCGCGTGCAGCGCCGGCATCCCAATCCGATCGGGGTCGCGGGCGCGCGCATCAGGTCAATGCCGCGCGCGGCGACGAGCGGGGCGGCGACCTTGGCATCGACGCCGACGCACACCGCGAAGCGCGCGGGTGTGCCGCTGCCCGTCGCGCCCGGCGCCGCGACGCTGCGGCTCTGGGTGAACCAGCGCGATCCGTCCTCGAGTTCGATCAGGTCGGCAATCACTTCGCCGGGCCGCGCAAAGGCTTCGTGCACCCCCCACAGCGGGCAGCGCGCGTCGCCATCGACGAGCGGCGACTGGCTCGCGCCGCTGTAGCGCTTGCTCCCCTGCCCCGCGCGGTCGATGCGCAGCATGAAGAAGGGCAGTCCGCGCGCTCCGACGCGCTGAAGCGTCGTCAGCCGGTGCGCGACCTGCTCAAACCCCGCGCCGAAACGCCGCTGAAGCAGCAGCAGATCATATCCCGTCGCGTCGCACGCGCGCAGGAAACGGCCATAGGGCATCATCAGCGCGGCGGCGAAATATTGGATCAAATGGCGCTCGAACAACCGCGCGGCGGCGCTTTCGGCGAACTCGGCACCCGCCACCAGCGCCGCGATCTCGTCCTTCACCTCCATCTGCGCGAGCGTCGCCGCGGCCTGGAAGGTGCGGCTCGCCGGGCGGAGCAACTCGTTCAGCATCAGCTGCCGCGCGTGCCAGTCGAGCCAGCGCAGCCGGTCGGGCATCACGTCGGCGGGCAAAATGCGGATGCCGAGCTGATGCCGCGTGCGCAGCCGCTCGGCGATCGTGCCATAAAGGTCGCCGCCCGCGAGGCGCAGTTCGTCGGCGAGTTCCTCGGCTTTGGCGTCGAGGTCGGCAAAATGGTTGCGCCATTTCTCGATCGCCCGGCGCACCGCGGCAACTTCGGGCGCGTCGCCTTCACTTTCGGCGGGGCCCTCGGGCGCCGTGTCGAACAGCCGGGCGAAGGCCGCGGCCGTCGCGGGGGCGGCGTGCAGCCATTCCTCGATCTCGTGCGGCGCGATGCCCAGATCGGCGAAGCGCGGGTCGGCGAGCCGTCGCCGCAGCCCGGCGAGCCCCCCCGGCACTTCTTCGCCGCCCAGGCTCGCGGCGTCGAAGGCGAAGCGCTCGGCCAGCCGGACGATCACCGTCGCCGATAGCGGACGCTGCCCATTCTCGATCAGGTTCAGATAACTTGGCGAAATGTCGAGCGCTTCGGCCATCGCCGCCTGCGTCATCCCCACCTCACGCCTCAGCCGCCGCACCGCCGGCCCCGCAAACACCCGCCGTTCCGCCATGGCAATGTAACTTTCTTTACTAATTTACATGCATTTTTGCACTTTTCGGGCATATATCACAAGAATTATTCACAAAGCTTTTCACTTTCCGCGGCACCTTCGCCAACTTCCACTCATCCCAACCGCCCAAGGGCGCAGCCAAGGACGAGACGATGAGCTACACCGAAGACATGGCGCAAGCCGGCCGCCTGATCCGCGACCAAGACGGTCGCTGGGACGCGATCGGTGCCGAAAATGTCGCCCGGATGCGCGCCCAGAACCGTTTCAAGACCGGCCTCGACATCGCCCGCTACACCGCGCGCATCATGCGCGCCGACATGGCGGCCTATGATGCCGATCCCGCGAACTACACCCAATCGCTAGGCTGCTGGCACGGCTTCATCGCGCAGCAGAAGATGATCGCGATCAAGAAGCATTTCGGATCGACGAAGCAGCGCTACATCTACCTGTCGGGCTGGATGATCGCGGCGCTGCGCAGCGAGTTCGGGCCGCTGCCCGATCAGTCGATGCACGAAAAGACGAGCGTTCCGGCGCTGATCGAGGAAATCTATACCTTCCTGCGTCAGGCCGATGCCCGCGAGCTCGGCGGCCTGTTCCGCGACCTCGACGCCGCGCGCGCCGCGGGCGACGAGGTCAAGGCGAAGCAGATCCAGCACGCGATCGACAATCACGAAACGCATGTCGTGCCGATCATCGCCGATATCGACGCGGGCTTCGGCAATGCCGAGGCGACCTATCTGCTCGCCAAGAAGATGATCGAGGCCGGCGCCTGTGCGCTACAGATCGAAAATCAGGTCTCCGACGAAAAGCAGTGCGGCCACCAGGACGGCAAGGTCACCGTGCCGCACGAGGATTTCCTGCAAAAGATCCGCGCGCTCCGCTATGCCTTCATGGAAATGGGGGTCGAGGATGGCGTGATCGTCGCGCGCACCGACAGCCTCGGCGCGGGCCTGACCAAGCAGATCGCCTACACCCGCGAGCCCGGCGACCTCGGCGACCAGTATAACGCCTTCCTCGATTGCGAAGAGGTCAGCGGCGCGGGCGATCCCGGCGACGTCCTCATCAACCGCGACGGCAAGCTGATGCGCCCGAAGCGCCTGCCCTCGAACCTCTATCAGTTTCGCCCCGGAACCGGCGAGGATCGCTGCGTGCTCGACTGCATCACCAGCCTGCAGAACGGCGCCGACCTGATCTGGATCGAGACCGAAAAGCCGCACATCGAACAGATTGCCGGCATGGTCGACCGCATCCGCGAGGTCGTTCCCAATGCGAAGCTCGCCTATAATAATTCGCCGAGCTTCAACTGGACGCTGAACTTCCGCCAGCAGGTGTTCGACGCGTGGGAGAAGGATGGCAAGGATGTCAGCGCCTACGATCGCGCCAAGCTGATGAGCGTCGATTACGACGGTAGCGAACTCGCCGCCGAAGCCGACGACCGCATCCGCAGCTTCCAGCGCGACGCCGCGAAGCGGGCGGGCATCTTCCACCATCTGATCACCCTGCCGACCTATCACACCGCCGCGCTGTCGACCGACAATCTGGCGAAGGAATATTTCGGCGACGAAGCGATGCTGGGCTATGTCAAAAATGTCCAGCGCGCCGAGATCCGCCAGGGCATCGCCTGTGTGAAGCACCAGAATATGAGCGGCAGCGACATCGGCGACGATCACAAGGAATATTTCGCCGGCGAAGCGGCGCTGAAGGCCGCGGGCAAGGACAATACGATGAACCAGTTCGCGGCATGACGCCGCGGGGGAACCAGTTCGCCGCCTGACACCAGCTTGGCGCGGGGGATTTCGTTGCCCCCCGCGCCTCCCCACTTGGCGCGGGGCGCCTTGCACGACCCACCCCGCGCCTCCCGAGCTTTCCTGGGGAGGAAAGCCTGCCCGTCGGAAGTCTTCGGACCTCCGACGGGCATTTTCATGCGGCGGCCCTTGCGAGTCGGCCTTCCGCGTGCATTATGCCGCGATGCACAACGATACCCGCATGACTCTCCTCCAGGCGATCGCGACAAGGCATATGGTCGCGGCGGATTATAACGGCGCGCGCCTGACGCTCGCCCCGCACCTGATGTTCGAGCGCCACGGCGACCTGTTCGTCAGCGCGCACAATCCCGCGAAAGCGATCCGCTCGGACGAAGAACCGCGCCTCGGCCATTTCAAGCTCGAAGGGCTGCGCGCGGTCGAGTTGCTCGAAGCGGGGTTCGAGCCCCTTCCCGATTTCACCCCCACCCCGCCCAAGGCCGACGACACGCTCATCCTCGCCGTCTGACCTATGTTCCGGCGCGGGGAATCGCTTCGCCGCGCGTCCTGACGAGCGACCACAGCACTCCGCCCGCAATCAGCGCCACGGTGACGCCGAGGCTGATCAGCGGCGGGAACTTGCCGCCGCCGAGCAGGAAATCGGCGACGAAAATCTTCGACCCGATGAAGACGAGCACCAGCGCGAGCGCATATTTGAGATAGTGGAAGCGGTGCACCATCGCCGCGAGCGCGAAATAGAGCGCACGCAGGCCGAGGATCGCCATGATGTTCGAGGTATAGACGATGAAGGTGTCGGTGGTGATCGCGAAGATCGCCGGCACGCTGTCGACCGCGAAAACGAGGTCGGCGAGGTTGATGACGACGAGCGCAAGGAACAGCGGCGTCGCCGCGAGCGCGAGCCTGCCTGTTTTCGCGTCCATGGCGCGCACGAAGAATTTCTCGCCGTGGAGTTCGGACGTGATCGGGATGTGGCGCGACAGCCATTTGACCACCGGATTGCCCGCGACGTCCATCGGCTTGTCGCCCGCGAACAGCATCTTGATCCCGGTAAAGATCAGGAACGCCGCGAACACATAAAGCAGCCAGCCATATTGGGTGACGAGCGCCGCGCCGCCCGCGATCATGATCCCGCGCAGCACGATCACCGCCATGATGCCCCACAGCAGCGCGCGATACTGATAGCGCGCCGGGATCGCGAAGGTCGCAAAAATCAGCGAGATGACGAAGATATTGTCAATCGACAACGCCTTCTCGATGAAGAAGCCGGTGAAATATTGCAGTCCGGCCTCGCCGCCTTTCGCGGCCCAGATCCAGCCGCCGAAGGCGAGCGCGATGCCGATGTACATCGCCGAGAGCTTCAGGCTCTCGCCGATCCCCATTTCCTTGTTCTCCCGGTGCAATATGCCCAGGTCGAAGGCGGTGAGCGCAACGACCAGCCCCAGAAAGGCCAGCCAGAACCAGACCGGCGTACCCAGCCAGTCGACGAACAGAAATTCCATGAGTCCCATCCACACAGGCGGAACGCGCCACCGGTCGGCGACGCGTTCCCTGGTTACGATCTATCGGTTCAGGCGGTGACCGCTGGGCGCCGCATCAGCAAGGCGAGGCGATCCTTGACCGCGAGCTTCAGCGTCTTGAGCCTGAGCAAGCGAAAGGGATCGCCGCCGCGCCGGCGCATCTCGCGCCGCACCGCGTCGTCGAGCTGGCGGTGCAGCACCGTCAGGCGATAGATGTGGGAATTGACAGACATATGGCCTCCTGACTGAGCGAACTCAAAGCAGGTGACGCCGATGCCAGGGACCCTTGGTAGGGGGGAGGTGGGCCGCCAGAGGCATCGGTGTCACCCGATGCGGTCCGACATCACGTGGCGGAAGAGACTTCCGCCAACGCCAGAGGGGCCCGGCCCGCATGGCCTTTATCTAGGAAGCCCGGCCCCCGCTTGCAAGCCTCCTCCCCGCGCCACGCGATATTCGATGACGGAGCGGCCCCGACGAGCGTCGAAATCGCGAACGGAACAAGGCTCGGCCCCCCGGGGGCAAGCCCGGGGTGCCGAAGGTCGGGAGGGGGGCGTTATGCGCGTGCGACGCCTGCGACTTTGCAGACCCGAACGCGTGAGGACCGGCATTTCTTCGAAGCCCCGGCGACGCCGGTGATGGAAAGCAGATCGCGATCAGGAAATTCGATTGAAATGTGCCGTTTCCAATTTTTGACGATTGTCGCTGGACCAGACGATCGTTTCGGTCATGGATTTCATGTCCTTGGCGACGGTATAGACTCGGGTCGACACCCGCGCGCCGCCCTTTCCCAGCGTCATCACCAGCGTGTCGGGCGCCGGCTGACGCAGGGCGACGGTATCGACGAAATCCATATTGCCCGTGACCGGTACGGGAACGCCATCGAGAGCGGCGGTCGATTCTGCATGTCTGCGCGAGCCGTCCGGTGCGACGATCTCGACGTGGGTCGTCCATTTGCCGTCTTGCGACGCGCGGAACGTCATCGTCACCCGTTGCGGCCGTTCGTTCTCGGGCATGAGCGATGCGTCCAGCGACCAGCTTCCGACCAGCGGAAACTGCGCGGAGGCGGCGCTGTAAACGGCGCCGGATGTTCCGACGGGGTCGGCGGAAGGGGCGGCTGCGAACATGAATCCGGCGGCTGCCAGGGGGATTGCAATGAGCATGACGATCATTCCTTTCGAACCGCGAACCCCGACGGTTGCGGTGCGCGCCAAGTCCTTCACGGTGGAGCGTGCCCTCGAAAGATCGATATTTTCGTCACAAGTTTTTTGGAGGTCCAGAAGCCGTGCCAATTCGCGGCTGCTGCCGACGCCGGTTTTCCGGCGGGCGGAGCGCAAACGCTCGTTTATCGAGGTTTCCGAACGGCCCAGGCGCGCTGCGATGGTCTTGACAGTATGCCCCGCGACCAACAGGCGCAAAATTTCCATTTCCCGGTCGGTGAGGCGTGTGGACAAGCCGGGCGCAGTTTCATTGACAGGCATATCTTTCGCTCACCACAGCCTCGTGAACAGGTCCATCCCAATTTAATTGGGAAACGGCAGCGGGACCAGACCAGGCAGGGAGAGAAGCAGAATTCCGCAAACAACCGCGGTGTTCCGCGTCTATGACTGCCCCTTCCCCATCAAATCCATCGCCATCGTGGTCAGCGCCTCGGTCGCGGTCGAGATGACCGCGGGCGCGTCGGGCGCCCAGAAGGGCGAATGGAGGCTCGGGAGCGCGCGGCCGTCCTTCTGCGCCGCCGCATAGTCCTCGGCGGGCACGCCGCCGACCCAGAAGATCATGCTCTTGATGCTCTTGTCGTCGCGACTGAAGCGGCCGAAATCCTCGCCGCCCATCACCGGCGGCATCTTGACGACGCGCGCCTCTCCGAAACGCGCCTTGAGCAGCATCGCCATCTCTTCGGTGAATTCGGGCGTGTTGAAGGTCGACGGCGTATATTCGTTGCGATCGACCTTGACGACGGGCAGCTTGTCGTCGGGAATGCCCGCGGCGATCCCTTCCCCTTTCGCGATCCGGGCGATGCCGGTCAGCAACTGATCGCGCACCGCGTCGGTATAGCTGCGCACGGTGAGCTGGAGCTTGGCTTCGTCGGGAATGATATTGTGCTTCGCGCCGGCGTGGAAGCTGCCGACGGTGACCACCGCGCTGTCGAGCGGGCTCACCTCGCGCGACACGAGCGTCTGGAGCGCGCCGACGATCCGGCTGGCGAGCACGATCGGGTCCTTGGTCGTCTGCGGATAGGCGCCGTGCCCACCCACGCCCTTCACTGTAATATCGACGCTGTCGACGTTGGCGAGCGCATAGCCCGGCGTATAGCCGATCTTGCCCGCCGGAAACTGCGCCGCGTCATGAAAGGCGATCGCATAGTCGGGTTTGGGAAAGCGCGTGTAGAGCCCGTCCTCGAGCATCATCCGCGCACCCGCGCCGCGCTCTTCGGCGGGCTGGCCGACCATCACGAGCGTACCCGACCAGTTCGCCTTGTTCGCCGCCATCAGCCGCGCGACGCCGATCCAGCTCGTCATGTGCGTGTCGTGGCCGCAGGCGTGCATCACGCCCGTTTCGACGCCCTCGTCGGTCGTCACGCGCACCTTCGACGCGCCGGGCAGGCCCGTCTGTTCGGTGACCGGCAGGCCGTCCATGTCGGCGCGCACGAGCACCACGGGTCCCGGCCCATTCTTCATCACCGCGACGACGCCGGTGCCACCCACCTTTTCGGTGACGTCGAAGCCGAGCTTTTTCGCTTCGGCGGCCAAAATACCGGCCGACCGCACTTCGTGAAAGCTGAGTTCGGGGTGGGCGTGCAGGTCGGCGTAAATATCGATCAGCGAGGGCATTTGGGCCTTCACCTGCTCGTCCAGCGTCTGCGCCGCCGCCGGCACGGCAAGCGTCAGTGCGGCGATGCCCGTCCACAAAATTCGCATTTTCATCCCCTTTTTACGATCACCCCGCCGGCACCAGCTCGATCACGTCGAGCAGCGATTCATAGGCCGGAGCGGGCAGCACGAGCCGCCAGCGATTGTCGCCGATGCGCTCGACCAGTCCCGCCATGTCGCGCATCCGATCGCTGCCGTAATCGATCGGCATCGTCTCGTCGCCGAGTTCGAGCGTGCCGAGAAAGATCTGACGCTTCAGGTCGTCGGGAAAGATCAGCCCGACCGGACGCTGCGATCCGGTCAATTTGGTCAGGCTGGCAATTCCCTGCTCGTCGGCAACGCGGCACTGAAACCAGTCATAGGCGACATAGCCGAGCGTGCCCCGCTGCGCGCCGAGCTTGACCGTACGGCAGCGATAGTCGCCCGCGGGCAGGTGCGGATTGGGGAGGGCCGCCATCGGATCGAGGAGCGCGCCCTCGCGCTCCACGTCGGCGCCATATCCCTTCGCGCGCGCATCGGCGAGCGCCGCCTGCCAGCTCGCATACCAGTTGCGGATGCGCGTTCGGTCCTGGTCGGTAGCGGTGGCGCGCCACGTTCCCGCAACCGGTGCGTCGTTCGCCGCGGGCGGCGCCGGCGACGCGGTCTGGCAGGCAGCGAGGCTCAGCCCCGCCGCGACGACGATCCAATTGCTGCGAGCCCACATTCTGTTCTTCTCCCGGCGCCCCTGGCCGCTAACCTTAGGAGAAGGCGCCGCTTTGCTCAAGGCCGCGTCCCGAACCCGTCAGGCGGCCGTCCAGCCGCCATCGACGCTGAGGTTCGCGCCGGTAATGTTCGCGGCCTCCTCACGCGTCAGGAAGACGGCGAGCGCCGCGACCTGTTCGACGGTGACGAATTGCTTGGTCGGCTGCCCGGCGAGGAGCACGTCGTTAATCACCTGTTCGCGCGTCATGTTCCGCGCCTTCATCGTATCGGGGATCTGCCCTTCGACAAGCGGGGTCCAGACATAGCCGGGACTGATGCAATTGGCCGTGATCCCCGCCTCGGCCACCTCGAGCGCGACGGTCTTGGTCAGACCCGCGAGCCCGTGCTTTGCGGCGACATAGGCCGATTTGAACGGCGAGGCGACGAGCGAGTGCGCCGAAGCGGTGCCGATGATCCGCCCCCAGCCCTTTTTGCGCATCCCGGGAACCGCATGGCGGATCGTATGAAACGCCGACGACAGGTTGAGGGCCAGGATCAGGTCCCATTTCGCAACCGGAAAATCCTCGATTGGCGATACGAACTGGGTGCCGGCATTGTTCACGAGGATGTCGACGCCGCCAAAATTCTGGTCGGCGCGCGCGAACATCTCGCCGATCTCGTCGGGCTTGGTCAGGTCGGCGCCGTCATAGTCCGCCTTGCCGCCGCTCAGCTTTTCGAGCCCCGCGCGCTCGGTCTCGATCGCATCGTCGTCGCCGAAACCATTGATGATCAGGTTCGCGCCTTCGGCGGCGAGCGCCTTGGCGATGCCGAGTCCGATGCCCGAGGTCGATCCGGTGACGAGGGCCGTTTTGCCTTTGAGATGCATGGTTTATCCTTTCTTCGGGGGAGAGATCAGGGGGCGTCGGGAACCACCTTGGGGCGCAGTTCGTCGGCATGAACGGCAAAGCTTTCGGACCGGCCCTCGGCGATGCTCTGTGCAAGCAAATGCCCGTCCTTCATCGCCGCTTCGACCGCGGCGCGGCCGAGCGCCCAATTGGCCTGCATCGTCGAGCGCGAAAATTCGAAATCGCGCGCACCGGTCTGCCACGATGGCGGTTCGTGGATCAGCTGGACGACGTTCAGCGACCGGCAATCGACCATCTTCTCGACCGCTTTCACTTCGGGAAGATCGCGCGCGTCTTCGGGCAGCTTGTCGAGCATCTTTTGCACAAGCTGATGTTCCTTGCGCCGGCGGACGAGCCCGTCGGAAATGCGGCGCGTGCGGCTCGAGAAGCGAATATCCTTTTCGCGCGACCAGGCTTCTTCCAGATCGTGCGGCCGCTCCCCGCGCGCCGGGAAGAGATCGACCTGAAAGACGAGCATATCCTCGCGCGCCGACAGCACGACATGCTCGAGCGGGGTGTTCGAGACGAGGCCGCCGTCCCAATACCATGTCCCGTCGATCTCGACCGGCGGCAGGCCCGGCGGCAAGGCGCCCGAGGCAAGGATGTGCCGTGCGTCGATGCGGTCGCTCTTCGTGTCGAAATAGCGAAAATTACCCGTCTCGACCGCGACCGCCCCCACCGACAGGCGGACCTTGCCGTCGTTCACCCGGTCCCAGTCGACGAGCCGGTCGAGCGTCTGAACCAGCGGCGCGGTATCGTAAAAACTGACCGCGGCGGGCGTCTGCGGCTCGGCGAGGATCGGAGGCGGCCAGCGCGGCGTGAAGAAGCCCGGCACGCCGAAAGTCGCGACCTGTCCCGCCGCGGCGAGATGCGTCCATTCGCGCACAAGGTCGTTGTCGACCGCAGGCAAGGCAGGCAACGCCGACGATACGCCGTCCCAGAACTCGCGCATCTTGCCGACCGCCTCGCCGCGCGGATTGCCGGCGATGATCGCGGCATTGATCGCACCGATCGAGATACCCGCCACCCAGTCCAGCTCGATCCCGAGGTCGATCAGCGCCTCATATACCCCCGCCTGATAGGCGCCAAGCGCACCGCCGCCTTGCAGCACCAGCACGACGAGATCGGGCAGCGGCATGGCGGCGGAAGCGGCGCGGCGCGGCATGGGATTCGGGTCATCCTTTCGCGGGTGCTCGGGCCGCCTAGGTGCCGCGCGCCGGCCCGCTTTGCAAGCCCGCCGCCCGAAGCCTCTTCCCATCGGCGCACGCGGCTGCAATACCGTCGGAAGATCAGCCCCTTTGCGCGGGAGAGCCCCAATGCGCCTCGACGACTATGATCCCGGCGACGATATTCGCGACCTTGGCCGCGGCGGCGGCGGATTCGGCGGCGGCGGCGGCGGCGGTATAGGCGGACTTCTCGTCGGGCTGCTGCCGATGCTGCTCGGGCGCAAGATGGGTTGCGGCACGATCGTCCTGCTCGGCATCCTCGCCTTCGTTTTCCTCGGCCCCGGCGCAAATATGCTGAGCACGGGCACCGGCACCGCTGACCCGATGGCCGACAGCCGCAGCACGCAACAGAGCGTCGCCTGCGACACGGCGGCCGAGAAATTCGCATGCAACGTCTTTGGCTCGACGCATCAGGTGTGGAGCCAGCTTATCAGCGGCTATCAAAAGCCGACGCTCAATTTCTTCACCGACCAGAACCAGTCGGGCTGCGGCGCGGCGCAGGCGGCGATGGGCCCCTTCTATTGCCCCGCCGATCGGGGCGTCTATCTCGACACGGCCTTTTTTGACGAGCTTGCGAGCCGTTTCGGCGCCGCAGGCGATGCGGCGCAGGCCTATGTCGTCGCGCACGAGGTCGGGCATCACATCCAGACGCTGACGGGCACCTCCGATCAAGTCCGTCAGGCGCAAGGTCGCGCTTCGCAGGCCGAAGGCAATGCAATTCAGGTCCGCATGGAACTGCAAGCCGATTGCTACGCCGGCGTCTGGGCGGCGCGCGCGCGCAATCGCGCAGGTCAGCCGGTGATGGAGCCGGGCGATATGGAAGAGGCGATGCGCGCCGCCAACGCGATCGGCGACGACACGCTGATGCGCTCGGCGGGCCAGCGCCCCGTGCCCGAGAGTTTTACCCACGGGACCAGCGAGCAGCGCATGACGTGGCTGCGCCGCGGCCTCGAAACCGGAGATCCGCGCCAGTGCGATACCTTCAACACGTCCCTCTGATCGCAGCGGCGGCGCTCGCCGCAGCCCCCGCATCGGCCGCAACACTCTATGTCGAAACCGGACGCCTGATCGACGGCGTGACGGACGAGGTTCGCACCGGCCAGTGCGTGACGATCGAGGACGAGCGGATCGCGGCGGTCGCACCGTGCGAAGCGACGCCCGCGGGCGCGACGCGGCTCGACTGGTCGGCCTATACGGTGTTGCCCGGGCTGATTGATCTCCACACCCACCTCGCTGATTTGGGCCAGAGCGCCGACCTCGCTGCGCCGATCAAGGCCGGACCGGCAGAAACCGCGCTCGTCGGCGCGCGCAACGCGCGCGTCACGCTGAACGCGGGCTTTACCAGCGTCCGCGATGTCGGCACCTATCGCGGCCTGACCGACGTCGCGCTGCGCAACGCGATCGAGCGCGGCGACGTGCCGGGGCCGCGCATGTGGGTCGCGGGCGCATATATCACGATCCCCGGCGGCGGCGGCGAACTCAACGGGGTCGTGCCGAACGACCAGCTTCCCCCCGACATGCGCCTGGGCGTCGCCGCGACGCCCGAAGAGGCCGCCGAAAAGACCAGCTTCCTGCTCGATCACGGTGCCGACTTCATCAAGACGATCGCAACCGGCGCGGTGCTGGCGATCGGCACCGAACCCGGCGCGCCCGAGCTCACCGAAGCACAGCTCCGCGCGGTGGTGAAGGTCGCGCACGCGCGTGGCAAGCGCGTGACCGCCCACGCGCACGGCGCCGAAGGGATCAAGAATGCGATCCGCGCCGGGGTCGACAGCATCGAACATGCAAGCCTCGCCGACGAGGAAGCGCTGCAAATGGCCAAGGCGCACGGCACCTGGCTCGTGATGGACATCTACAACGGCACCTATATCGACGAGGAAGGCACGAAAGAGGGCTGGCCCGCGGAATATCTGCGCAAGAACCGAGAGACGACCGACACCCAGCGCGCCGTCTTTCACCGCGCGGTCGAGCTGGGCGTCAACCTCGGCTACGGCACCGACGCCGGCGTCTATCCGCACGGGCTCAACGCGCGGCAGTTCCGCAACATGGTCAAATACGGGATGACGCCGATGCAGGCGATCCAGTCGGCGACCGGCCGCGCCGCCGAGGAAATGGGCCGCGACGATGTGGGCGCGATCGTGCCCGGTCGTTTCGCCGATATGGTCGCGGTCAAGGCCGACCCGCTGGCCGACATCACCGTGCTCGAAGCGATCGACCATGTGATGAAGGGCGGCGCGCTGGTCCGCTGACGACCGGTTTTGGAAGTATAGAATTTCGTCACCCCGGACTTGATCCGGGGTCCATTAGGCGCAGCGCCGGGAGCATGGATTCCGGATCAAGTCCGGAATGACGAAGATGGCAAACATCCGCTCTTGAGCGAAGTTGGCCGTAAGTCATGGGGCGTGCCCGATATTGTCGTTCCCGCGAAAGCGGCAACCTAGGGCGGATGTACACAACCCTGGATCCCCGCTTTCGCGGGGATGACAAAAGTTGGTGACGTCCGCTCCCCACCCCAACGCGGGCATCGACAACCGGCGCCATGAATGGGGTTGAACGTGCGGCCGGCACGGCTAAACCGGTCACATGCGAAACCATCTCCTTGCCAGCGCCGCCGCGCTCGCCGCCGCCTTATCCGCGACTCCCGCCCTCGCGCGCCCGATGACCGAGGTCGACCTCGCGACGATGAAGCGCGTCGCTGCGCCCGCCGCGTCGCCCGACGGGCGCTGGGTCGCGTTTCAGATCACCGAAACCGCGCCCGAAACCTACAAGCGATCGACGGGCCTGTGGCTCATCGACCGCAAGGCCAAGGGCGCGCAGCCGGTGCGGATCGCCGATGTCGCGGGCAAGAATGAAAGCTCGCCCGCCTTCGGCCCCGACGGCCTCCTTTATTTCATCTCCGACGCCTCGGGGAGTGAGCAGATCTGGCGCGTCGCCGCGGGCCTCGAAGCGAGCGCCGCGACGCAAGTCACCGACGAGAAAGCCAGCGTCGCCGGCTTCAGGATTTCGCCCGACGGCAAGCGCCTGCTCGTTTGGGGCGATGTGCCGAAAGAATGCACGAGCTTCGGCTGCGACGCCAAGGACAAGGGTGCGCTCGTGGGCCCGGGCAGCGGCCGGCTCTACAAGGACGGCGCCGGTTTCGTGCGCCATTGGGATCAGTGGGAGACGCCGGGAACCTACAGCCGCCCCTTCGTCTTCGACCTCGTCGATGGCAAGGCGACCGTGGGCCGCCCGCTCGACGCCGGGCTCATCGGCGACACGCCGTCGAAACCCTTTGGCGGCGGCGAGGAACTCGCGTGGGGGGCCGACAGCCGCACGGTCTATTTCGCGCTCCGCAAGTCCGACCGCGACGAACCGCGCTCGACCAATCTCGACATCTACCAGGCCAAGGTCGACGCGCGCATATTGCCGGTCAACCTGACCCAGGACAATCAGGCGACCGACACCCTCCCCGCCCCTTCGCCCGATGGCAAATGGCTCGCCTATGGTGCAATGGCGCGGCCGGGATACGAAAGCGACCGCGTCGTGCTGATGCTGCGCAACCTCGAAAATGGCGAGACGCGAAAGCTCACCGACGCGTGGGACCGCTCGGTCGGGTCGATCGCGTGGGCAACGGACGGCAAATCGCTCTATGTCACCGCGCAGGACGTGCTCGACCACCCCGTCTTCCGCGTCGATGCGGGAAGCGGCAAGGTCGAACGGCTGAAGGCGTCGAACCAGCCGACCGACGGAAATATCGGCGACGTCACCCCGCTCGCCGACGGCAGCCTCGTCTATTCGCGCAACAGCGTGCTGATGCCGACCGACCTTTATGCGCGCGATGCGAAGGGCAAGGTGACGCAGCTCACCGCCGCCAACGCCGACACGCTCGCGCAATTCGACCAGGTCGAGGTCGACCGCATCCAGTTCGCGGGCGCGAACGGCGACAAGGTGTGGGGCATGATCCTCAAGCCCGTCAGCCCGGTCCAGAAGCTGCCCGTCGCCTTCCTCGTCCACGGCGGGCCGCAGGGCAGCTTCGGCAACAGCTGGTCGACGCGCTGGAACCCGCGCCTGTTCGCCGAGCAGGGCTATGGCGTCGTCACCGTCGATTTCCACGGCTCGACGGGCTATGGCCAGGCCTTCACCGACAGCATCAACAAGGATTGGGGCGGCAAACCGCTTCAGGACCTGAAGCTCGGCCTGGCCGCGGCGGGCAAGCAGGACGGGCAGCTCGACATCGCCAACGCCTGCGCGCTCGGCGCCTCCTATGGCGGCTATATGATGAACTGGATCGAGGGCCAGTGGACCGACGGCTTCAAATGCCTCGTCCAGCACGACGGCGTCTTCGACGCGCGCGCCATGGCCTATGAGACCGAAGAGCTGTGGTTCGACGAATGGGAGCATGGCGGCGCCTATTTCGAGGTTCCCGAGGAGTTCGAGAAATGGAACCCGGTGAACCATGTCGCCAAATGGCAGACGCCGATGCTGGTGATCACCAGCGAAAAGGATTTCCGCATCCCCTACACGCAGGGCATCGCCGCCTTCACCGCGCTCCAGCGCCGCGGTGTGCCGTCCGAGCTTCTCGTTTTCCCTGACGAGAACCATTGGGTGCTGAAGGGCGCGAACAGCGTCCAGTGGCACCGCACGGTGTTCGACTGGCTGGGGCGCTATTTGAAGAAGTAACGCCTCACTTTCCGTTCGTGTCGAGCGAAGTCGAGACACCCCGAAGGCATGCACGGCCGACGGGCATCTCGACTTCGCTCGATGCGAACGGGCAAAACGGACATCTTCCCCCTTTCGTCACCCCGGACTTGATCCAGGGCCCACTGCGGCGCCGCGGGAATGGATACCGGATCAGGTCCGGCATGACGAAGATAGAGAAGGCGGGCAAAGCGATCACCCCCTTGCCGCGCCCTGCCATGGCTGGCAAAGGCGCCCGGCTATGCCAATGGAAAAGACGTTCGATCCCGCCGCCATCGAGGCGAAATGGTCCCAAGCGTGGGAGAGCCGCGGGCTCTATCGCCCCGCGCGCCCCGACGCGCAGCCTTTCACGATCGTCAACCCGCCGCCGAACGTCACCGGCGCGCTCCATATCGGCCACGCGCTCGACAATACGTTGCAGGACGTGCTGGTGCGCTACGAGCGGCTGCGCGGCAAGGATGCGCTGTGGGTGGTCGGCACCGACCATGCCGGCATCGCGACGCAGATGGTCGTCGAGCGCCAGCTCGAGGAGCGGCAGGACAAGCGCACCAACTATAGCCGCGAGGAATTCGTCGAAAAGGTCTGGCAGTGGAAGGCCGAAAGCGGCGGCCAGATCACCGGCCAGCTCCGCCGCCTCGGCTGCTCGATGGACTGGTCGCGCGAGCAGTTCACGATGGACCCGCACTTCACCCGCGCGGTGGTCAAGGTGTTCGTCGACCTGCACAAGCAGGGACTGATCTATCGCGACAAGCGCCTCGTGAACTGGGATCCCAAGCTCAAGACCGCGATCAGCGACCTCGAGGTTGAAACGCGCGAGGTGCAGGGCGGCTTCTGGCACTTCAAATACCCGCTCGCCGACGGCGTCACCCTTGATGATGGTCGCGATTATATCGAGGTCGCGACGACCCGCCCCGAAACGATGCTCGCCGACATGGCGGTCGCGGTGCACCCCGACGATGTGCGATACAGGAGCGTGATCGGCAAGGACATCCTGCAGCCGATCACCGGGCGCCGCTTCAAGGTGATCGCCGACGAACATGCCGATCCCGAACTGGGCAGCGGCGCGGTGAAGATCACGCCGGGGCATGATTTCAACGACTTCGAGGTCGGCAAGCGCGCGGGCTTCAAGCCCGGCGAGATGCTCAATATGCTCGACGGCGACGCGAACGTCATCCAGACCGCCGACGGGCTGATCCCCGACGAGTATCTGGGCCTCCACCGCTTCAAGCGCGACGGCAAGGATGGCGCGCGCGAACTGGTCGTGGCGCGGATGAAGGAAGGCGGCTTCCTGATTCCGCACACCGACAAGGACGGCGGTGAGCATGACGCCGAACCGCGCACGATCCAGACCCCCTTCGGGGATCGCGGCGGCGTGGTGATCGAACCCTGGCTGACCGACCAATGGTATGTCGACGCCGAAACGCTGGCGCAGCCGCCGATGCAGGCGGTGCGTGACGGCCGCATCAACATCGTTCCCAAGACATGGGAAAAGACCTTCTTCAACTGGATGGAGAATATCCAGCCCTGGTGCGTGTCGCGCCAGCTCTGGTGGGGACACAGGATTCCAGCTTGGTATACCGAGGATGGCCGCATCTTCGTTGCCGAGACCGAAGAGGAAGCGCAGGCACAGGCTGGCGCCGGCGTCGCTCTGACCCGCGACGAGGACGTCCTCGACACCTGGTTCTCCTCGGCACTCTGGCCCTTCGCAACGCTCGGCTGGCCGGAAAACACCGACCTGCTCAAGCGCCACTATCCCAATGACGTCCTCGTCTCGGGCTTCGACATCCTGTTTTTCTGGGATGCGCGCATGGCGATGCAGGGGATGCATTTCCTGAACGAAGTGCCGTGGAAGACGCTCTATCTCCACGGCCTCGTCCGCGCGCCCGATGGGCAAAAAATGTCGAAGTCGAAGGGCAATGTCGTCGACCCGCTCGGGCTGATCGACCAGTACGGCGCCGACGCGCTGCGCTTCTTCATGGCGGCGATGGAAAGCCAGGGCCGCGACATCAAGATGGATGACGCGCGTCTCGCGGGCTATCGCAATTTCGCGACCAAGCTGTGGAATGCTGCGCGCTTCTGCGAAGCCAACGGCATTTCGGCCTCGACGAGCATCGAAGCACCCGCCGCCACCCTGCCCGTCAACCGCTGGATCATCGGCGAAGTCGCCGACACCGTCACCGCGATCGACAAGGCTTTCGCGGCCTATCGCTTCGACGACGCCGCGAATGCGATCTACAGCTTCGCCTGGGACCGCTTCTGCGACTGGTATCTCGAGCTGATCAAGGGCGCGATCGACGACGAGACAAAGGCGGTCGCCGGCTGGGTGCTCGACCAGATCCTCGTCATGCTCCACCCCTTCATGCCCTTCATCACCGAAGAGCTGTGGACCGGGCTCGGCGACCGTGCCGACTATCCGCTGATCACCGCGAAATGGCCCGCGCCGAACGTCGAGCGCGATGCCAAGGCGAGCGCTGACATCGACTGGCTGATCAAGCTGGTCGGCGAACTGCGCGGCGCCAAGGCCGAGCTCGGCCTGCCGCCGGGCGCGCGGCTGACCGCGCATTTCCCGGCATCGCTGAAAGGCCGCACCGACAAGCTCACGGCGCAGCTCGATCGTCTCGCACGGCTCGAGGTCGTCAGCTTCGATCCCGCTCCCGCCGGCGCATCGGCGCAGCTCGTTGTCGAAGGCGAGACGATCACCGTTCCGCTCGAAGGCGTGATCGACATCGCCGCCGAACGCGACCGGCTGAGCAAAGCGCTCACCGCCGCAACGAAGGAACGCGACAGCCTCGCCGGCCGCCTGTCGAACCCCAATTTCGTCGAGCGCGCCAAGCCCGAGGCGGTCGAAAAGGCGCGCGCCGACCATGACGCGAAGGCCGCCGAGGCCGAGCGCCTCACCGCCGCGCTGGCGCGGCTGGGGTGAGCGGCAACCAAAATTCCTCCCCGCTTGCGGGGAGGTGGCAGCCGGAACGACTGACGGAGGGGGTTGGCGTCCTCGCACAGCGCCGCGTCATGACGCGCTCCCCCTCCACCATCCCCGGATCAAGTCCGGGGCTGGTCCTCCTCCCCGCAAGCGGGGAGGATTTAGCATGACCGATACTCCGCCCGCGCCAATCGCGACCGCCGCCGACCCCGCTTCGGGGCCGGTGCCGCCGCGGCAGACCGCGCGCGGCGGCGGGCGGATGGACCTGACCCACGGGCCGATCGCCAAAACGCTGATCCTCTTTGCGCTGCCGACGCTCGCGTCGAACGTGCTGCAAACCTTGTCGGGGTCGATCAATTCGATCTGGGTCGGGCAGTTCCTCGGCGAAAGCGCGCTCGCGGCGACTGCGAACGCGAACATCATCATGTTCCTGATGTTCGCGACCTTCTTCGGCTTCGGGATGGCGGCTACCGTCCTCATAGGCCAGTCGATAGGGCGCGGCGACATCGACGCGGCGCGGCGCGCCAGCGGCGGAGCCATCGGCCTGGCGCTGATCTTCTCGCTGGTCATAGCGGTCATCGGCTGGTTCGCGTCCGACGCGATCCTGCGCCTGCTCGAAACCCCCGCCGAGGCGTTCGGGCTCGCGCACGACTATTTGCGCGTCACCTTCGTCGCGATCCCCGCGAGCATGTTGATGGTCACGCTGATGATGGCCTCGCGCGGCGCGGGCGATGCCGTGACGCCGCTGCGCTTCATGATCCTGTCGGTCGGACTCGACATCGTCCTCAACCCGGTGCTGATCCTCGGTCTCGGCCCCTTCCCGCGGCTCGGCATCACGGGCAGCGCGCTCGCGACCGCGATCGCCGGGACGATCAGCCTGATCGCGATGCTCGTCTGGTTCTATGCCAGGGACCATGTGCTGCGCCTGCGCGGCCGCGAACTCGCCTATCTGCTGCCCAATGCCGAGGAGCTGCGCTTCATCATCGGCCGCGGGCTGCCGATGGGGGCGCAGATGCTCGTCATTTCGAGCGCGGGACTGATCATGGTCGGCCTCGTCAACCGCGAGGGGCTCGACACCGCCGCGGCCTATGGCGCGACACTCCAGCTGTGGAATTATGTCCAGATGCCCGCGCTCGCGGTGGGGGCGGCGGTCAGTGCGATGGCGGCGCAGAATATCGGTGCGCACCGCTGGGACCGCGTAGGCGCGATCACGAACAGCGGCATTGCGATCAACCTCGCGATGACCGGAGTATTGATCGCGCTCCTGCTCGCCTTCGACCGCGCCGCGCTGAGCCTGTTTCTCGGCAGCGGTAGCGAAGCGATCGAGATTGCGCGCCATATCCAGCTGATCGCGACCTGGACCTTCCTGCCCTTCGGCACGACGATCGTGGTCATCGGCACCTTGCGCGCGAACGGCGCGGTGGTGCCGCCGCTGATCATCCTGTTCCTGTCGATGTTCCCGATCCGCCTCGGCATCTATTGGCTCGGCTATCCGGCGCTCGGCGGCGACGCGATCTGGTGGAGCTTTCCCTTGTCCTCGCTCGCCTCGCTGGCGATGGCGTGGGCCGTCTATCAGCGCGGCAACTGGCGCCGGACGCTGCACCAGCCGGGCGTTGCCGACTGACGGCGCTTTCGACCAACCTTCGCCGCGCTTCGACTGGCGGCGCACGACATGCTGGCGTTGCGCAAGCGCTGTGCGTTAGGGGAGGAGGATGAACGCTTCCGATCCCGAATTGGTCCAGCGCGACACCCGCGCACGCTTGCTAGCCGCGGCACCCGACTGGCGGGCATCCGACGCGCGCATCGATCCACGCGTCGCGATCGGCTCGATCCTCGCGATGTGGATGCTCTATTTCCTGATCACGACGGGGCTCGCGATGCTGTCGGGGGCGCCCGACCAATGGGCCTTCGTCGGGCGCCGCGCGCTCGTCGTGCTCGCGGGCATCTTTTGCACCTTCACCCTCTATCAGCTGCTCCAGCGCGCGCAGCCGCGCAGCTTCGGCGCGCGGCTCGCCGCCGCGATGGGTGCGGCGATCCCGCTCGTCATCCTCTATGCGACGGTCAACCTGCTCGTCTTCTTCTATTGGTTCCCGTCGGACGACACCACGCAGATCATCGAGGAAGTGCAATCGAAGTTCCCCGTCGCGTGGGAAATGATGCTGATCCTCGACAGCTCGATCCGCTGGTATTTCTTCTTCGCCGTCTGGGCCGCGCTCTACGTCGCCTTCGGCTATGCGAACGAGATGCGCGCGGTCGAGCGGCGCGCCAACAACTATCGGCTCGAAGCGAAGAATGCGCAGCTCCGCGCGCTCCACTATCAGGTCAATCCGCACTTCCTGTTCAACACGCTCAATTCGCTGTCGACGCTGGTGATGCGCGGGTCGAAGGCCGAGGCCGAGGCGATGATCATGAACCTCTCGGCCTTCCTGCGCTCGAGCCTCGAGATCGACCCCGAACAATTCGTCAGTCTCGAAGAAGAGATCGCGCTTCAGCGCCTCTATCTCGACATCGAACAGGCGCGCTTCCCCGACCGGCTCCAGGTCGAGGTCGACATGCCGGGCGAACTCAAAAACGCCTGCGTGCCGGTGCTGATCCTGCAACCGATCATCGAGAATGCGATCAAATATGGCGTCGCGCCCAGCAAGGGAAAGATCGGCATCCGCCTGACCGCGAGCAGCGAATATGGCCTGCTTGTCCTGCGTATCGAGAATGACATCGACCCCGCCGCGCCGACACCCGAGTCCGGCACCGGTCTGGGGCTCGGCAATGTTCGCGAGCGGTTGCTGACGCGCTACGGGCCGACCGCAGGCTGCGAATGGGGCCGGACCGAAGAGGGGGGCTTCTTCGTTTCGCTATGGCTGCCGCTGGCAAGGCAAGGATGCTGAGGAGATGATGCAGACGTTGCGCACCTTGATCGTCGACGACGAACCGCTCGCAATCGAGCGGTTGCAGATATTGGCGGGGCAACAGGACGGCGTGTCGCTCGTCGGCACCGCCAGCGACGGCGCTTCGGCGCTGCGCATGGTCGATGCGCTCGCGCCCGACCTTCTGCTCTGCGACATCGCGATGCCCGATCTCAACGGGCTCGAAGTGGCGGCGGCGATCGACAAGCTCGACCGACCGCCCGCGGTGGTCTTCGTCACCGCCTTCGATCGCTACGCCGTCGCCGCCTTCGATGTTGCTGCGGTCGACTATTTGCTCAAGCCGGTTTCGCCCGAGCGGCTGGCAAAGGCGCTGACGCGCGTGCGCGAGTGGCGTGCGACCGAGCGCGGCAGCCACAAGAAGAGCCAGTGGATCGAGGAATTCTGGGTTCAGAACCGCGGCGAAATGCTGCGCGTCGATGCGCATCAGGTCGATCTGATCGAAGCCGAGCGCGACTATATGCGGCTGCACGTCGGCGGGCGCAGCTGGCTGATCCACCAGACGATCAAATCACTGGAAGAGCGGATGGACCCCGACCGCTTCCTGCGTATCCACCGCTCGAAGATGGTGCGCCGCGACGGCATCGTCGGATTGAAGCATCACGGCGACGGCGCGTGGAGCGTCGATCTGGGCGAAGGCGGCGTCCATCGTATCGGCCGCACCTATCTGCACGACGTCAAGGCAATCATGCAGCGCTAGGCAAAAAGGCGGCCGTTCGTTACGGAACGGCCGCCTTCCGGCACCGCGTCGGTCAATTGGCCGCCACGTGCAAGGGACCTGCGGAAGCGAGTTTCTTGCCGCTGAACAACATGGCGAGCTGCGGCTCGGTGTCACGGATCGCTGCGTCGCGACATTTGACATACATGAGGTGATCGCGAAGAGTGAGGCGAGCGACGCCCTGATCGCTGCACACTTTGTGCGCAGCTCTCGCAACACGCTTGCGCAGCTGTTGCTGATCGTCGGCCCTCGCAAGGTCGAGATCGCCGTAGTGGACATAGGCGCGTCGCTCGGTGGCTTCATCGGCCGCCAACGCCGGCGCTGCGCCCGCCGCCGCGATCGGCGCAGCGAAGAGGAAGAAGGAAAGTTTCGCCATGGGGTCAGTCCTTTCGAACCAGGGGGAGACGCGAGATGCGGGAGCCCGGACCGGGGAGACCGCTGCTCCTGCACCCCGCATCATCGGGAATGGCGCGCTTTCATGGTTGATGCACCCGAGGTTCGACCGGGCACGATCCGGCCTCGATTGGGAGACGAACCGCTTTTGGGCATCGACCAGTGGCCGGCGGGGGGCGCGGCGTGGCTGATTCCCGGCAAAGACGACGACTTGGAACATGGGCCAGATCGCGCCGCCTACTCGGCGGCGCGGCGGTTTTTGCCTTTTTCGGACTGGCCGGTGGATGGTTGCTCGGCCAGCTTGCGGTCGGCGAGGGTCTCTATCGCGCGGCCGGAGGGGAAATCCGTTCGAGCTTCGCCGAACTCAGCGGCAACCCCGAAGCGATCGCCCCTGACCCGACACCCGTGCCCGTGCCCTGCCCGGGTTGCGCCGATGCCCGCGCTGCGGCGGAGCGGCTGCGTTGGGCGCGCTATGATCGCGCCGGCGACGAGTTCCGTTCGATCGAACCCGTCGAACTTGCCTATCCGCCGATTTATGAGCCCCTCGACGATTATGGTGCGGAGCCCATCCCGGGCTATCCTGCGCCGCCCGTTACCAGGACGAAGCGTACCGTCCCGCCCCGCGTCGAGCAGGTCGGCAATTCGCGCCTCGTCACCCTTCCCGCCGACAGTGTGCCGGCCGCGCCGGAGCCGCCGATCGCGATCAGGATTCCGTCCGCCCCGCCTTCTGACCAATAGAGGCCAATCCCACTACGAAGCCCAATCAGGGTTTCGGCGGCATCGACGGCGCGGGCTTGGCGCAGCGGCTGGTGTCGCCCGCCTTGCAGGCCGCAACATCGGCCTCCCATTGCTTCTTTTCGGCCTCGAACCGCATTCGCTCTTCGGCCGACATGGCAGCGACCCGAGCCTTCTCGGCCTCATAGGCGGCGGTTTCGGAGGCGAAATTCTGCTGGGCGGCTTCGGCTTCGCGGGCGGCCGCCTGTGCTTCCTGCTCATAGGTGATATTTTCCGATTTCGCGCGGCTCGCCTGCGCGGCGTTGAGCTGTGCGGTATGCGCACGCTCTTCGGCCGTAGTGCCATCGGGCGCCTTCTCGGGCGGTTCGGCGTCGGTTGCGGCCGGCTGCTCGATTGCCGGGCTATCCGCGGTCGAGGTCGGCTGAAACGCTGCCGCCGACCCCGCGCCGAGCAGCGCGAAGGCCGCACCGGCGGTCCAGATCATCCTCTTCATCTTATATCTCCTGATCGAAAATCCGTTCGCGCGTAGAAACGCGCCGTTTCAGCTTGCGTTCCACCCGCGATTTGACCCCACGCATCCCAGCGGCCATGCTGAATGCTTCATGGCCCATGCCCCATTCCATCCCGTCAACCGACCCGTTTTTCTGGTGCCACTGTTGGTGCTGGTCGCGGCGCTTCTCCTCAGCCTGTGGCACGGCGCCGCCTTTCTGGCGGTCGAAACCGCGATCAACGACTGGATTCTCCAGCGTTTCGGCGCGGCCTTTGCCGTAGCAGGCGTCGCCTTTCTCCTCCTCCTCGCGGGCGTCGCGCTCTCGCCGCTTGGCGCGACGGTGATCGGCGGGGCCGGCGCGACGCCGCTGCTCGGCCGCTGGCGCTGGTTCGCGGTAACGCTTTGCACCACCATCGCGACCGGCATCCTCTTCTGGGGCGTCGCCGAGCCGCTCTTTCACCTCGACGATCCGCCCGCGATGCTCGGCCTCGCACCCGGCAGCGAAGCCGCGGCGACCTTCGCCATGTCGACGATGTTCCTGCACTGGACGCTGACGCCCTATGCCATCTACACCGTCCCGGCACTCGCCTTCGCAATTCTCTATTACGACCGCGCCGAACCCTTCAGCCTGTCGTCGCTCTTCGCTCCGCTGCTCGGCAGGCGCGCGCATGGGTTGACCGGAACCGCGATCGACATCGTCTGCCTGTTCGCGCTGGTCGCGGGCATGGCGGCGTCGCTTGGCGCCGGTATCTTGGCGCTCACAGGGGGAATCGAGGGGATCGGCCATTTCTCGGGCGGCGCGGCGCTTCGCTGGGCGATCGCGACGGCGATCGTGGGCACCTTCGTCGTCTCGGCCGCTCTGGGTCTACAGCGCGGCATCACGCGGCTGTCGCTGCTCAACATCTGGCTGTTCTTCGCCGTTTTGGTCTTCGTCCTCGCGGCAGGGCCGACCGGGCGGCTGCCCGGCCTCGGCGGGTCGGGAGCGACCGACTATGCCGCGACGTTCCTGCCGCGCAGCCTCGGCCTCGACGTCGATGCCGACTGGCACCGGCAATGGACGATCTTCAACTGGGCCAACTGGTTTGCCTGGGCGCCGGTGACGGCGCTGTTTCTCGGCCGGCTCGCGGTCGGCTATACCGTGCGCGCCTTCATCGCCTTCAACCTGCTCCTCCCCGCCCTGTTCGGCGCGGTGTGGATGGTCATCATCGCCGGGACGACGATCGTCCTCGACCAGCAATCGGGCGGCAGCCTCTATGCGGTGCTCACCAGCGTCGGTCCCGATCCGCTGCTCTACCGGCTATTCAGCGAACTCGGCGGCGGCCTTCCCATTCTCGTCGTGCTGATCGCGGCGATCTTCCTCTCTTACGTCACCGCCGCCGACAGCAACGTTTCCGCGATGAGCGCGCTGTCGACGCACGGCATCTCGCCCGAAACCCCAGAAGCGCCGCTGTGGGTCAAGATCGTCTGGGGCGTCACCATCGGCCTCGTCGCCATGATCCTCGTCGCGGCATCGGGGCTCGACGGCATCCGCATGATGTCGGTGCTCGGCGGCTTTCCCGCGCTGTTCGTGATCGGCGGCGCCGCGCTTTCGCTGCTGGCGATGGCGGTGCGGGGACAGCATCGCGCCGTCCCCGCCTCCGCCGAATAGCCCCCTACCAGATACGCGTGCGCGCCTCGGGCTTCAGATAATATTTGGCGTCGGGCGTGACGTTGAACGCCTTGTACCACGCATCGACGTTGCGCGTCGGACCGATGATGCGCCAGCGCGCCGGGCTATGCTCGTCGCTCGCCACCTGCTGCTTGATCGCATCCTCGCGCGCCTTGTCGCGCCACGCCTGCGCAAAGGCGAGGAAGAAGCGCTGGTCGCCCGTGAGGCCGTCGATCACCGGCGCGTCCTTGCCGCCGAGCGAGCGGTGATAGGCGTCATAGGCGATTTCGAGCCCGGCGAGATCGGCGATATTCTCGCCCATCGTCAGGTCGGGATTGATGAAGGCGCCGGGCGCCGCTTCATAGGTCGCATATTGCGCGCCGAAACCCTTCGCCTGCTCCTCGAAGCGCTTGGCGTCGGCGGGCGTCCACCAGTCGCGCACGGCGCCGCTCGCGTCGATCTTGCGCCCCTGATCGTCGAAGCCGTGGCTGATCTCGTGCCCGATCACCGCGCCGATCGCGCCATAGTTCACCGCATCGTCGACCCCCTCGCTGAAATAGGGCGCCTGCAAGATACCCGCGGGGAAGACGATCTTGTTTTCGAGCCCGCCGTTATAGGCGTTCACCTCCTGCGCGTTCATCGCCCATTTCTTGCGGTCGACGGGCTTGTCCAGATCCTCGAGCGCATAGGCATATTCGAACGCGGCGCTGCGCTCGACATTGCCATAGAGATCGGCGGGGTCGAGCTTCAGCGCCGAATAGTCGCGCCACTTATCGGGATAGCCGACCATCACGTCCATCTTGTCGAGCTTGGCGAGCGCCGCCTCTTTGGTCGCCGGCGCCATCCAGCTGTTGCCGCGGATGCGGTCGCCCATCGCGAGTTTCAGGTTCGCGACCAGCTCTTCCATCTTGGCCTTCGCGCTCGGCGGGAAATATTTGGCGGCATATTCGCGTCCGACGAGCTCGCCGAGGCTGCCATCGACCAGCGTCAGCCCCCTCTTCCAGCGCGGACGCAGCTCGCTGACCCCGCTCATGACTTTCGTGAACTCGAAACGGTTGTCGACGAACGCCTTCGACAAATAGGGCGCCGCATTGTCGGCGACGTGAAAATCCTGCCACAGCTTCAGCGTGTCGAGCGGCGTCTTCGCATAGAGCGCGGCGATGTCTCGGATTGCGGTGTTTTCGTTGACAACAATGCGGTTTTGCGGCGGGATATGGGCGCCCTCGAACCAGGCGTTCCAGTCGAGGCCGGGCGCATAGGCGGCCAGTTCTGCGGCCGACATCGGGTTGTTGATCTTGCCGAGGTCGCGGCGGTCGGCGATCGGCCAGCTCGCCTTTGCGATTTCCGTTTCGAACGCCATGATCGCATCGGCCGCCTTTTCGGGCGCCGGATTGCCGATCAGCTTCATCGTGCGCACGATATAGGCGCGATAGGCGTCGCGCTGCGTCTTGAACTGATCCGACAGATAATATTCGCGGTCGGGAAGGCCGATCCCGCCCTGCCCCAGCCACAGTACGTTCGTCGTCGGATCGTCGGTGTCCGCATAAGGCCCGCCGCCGACGATGCTGTAGCCGAAAGCGCCCTGCGAGCGCCCCATGAAGCGCGCCATCTCGCTCTTGTCCCTGATCGCCGCGACGCGCGCGAGGTCGGCCATCAGCGGCTTGGCGCCGAGCGCTTCGACGCGCGCTTCGTCCATGAAGCTCTGATAGAGCGCGCCGACCTGGCTCGACGCGGGCGCCTGCGTCACCAGCGCGCGAAGCTGGCGCTGGGTCAGGTTATAGACGTCGTAATCGACCCCCGCCGACGCCTGATCGGCCGGAATTTCGGTGTTCCTGAACCAGGTGCCGTTGGCATAGCGATCGAAATCGTCGCCGGGCTTTACGGTGGTGTCGCGCGCGCCGAGGTCGACGCCCCAGCTGCCGAATTCGAGCGGCGCGAGCGATCCGGCGTCACTCGCCGCCTCGGTCGCGGGCGCCGCGTCCGACTGCGCGCGCGCGGCAGGTCCGGCAAGCGCGAGCGCCGCCGCCGACAGGAGAAGATAATATTTCATCGATTGTCCCCGTTGCATGTTGCGATGGTCCGGCATGGGCCGTGCAGGATGCGCCCGCACGGCCTTTCTGGCAAGCGTCGGAAATGCTTCGACGAACGACGCCCGAATGGGCGCCGCACCTTGCACCGCGGCGCTCCCGCCCCCATGTTTCGGGCCGTCGCGCAGCCCCTTGCGCATCAAGAACAAATCTGGAACATACCCCTCCCATGAGTCTGACCCACATCTCGGTGCGCGGCGCGCGCGAGCATAATCTGAAGGGCGTCGACGTCGACCTGCCGCGCGACAGCCTGATCGTCATCACCGGCCTGTCGGGAAGCGGCAAATCGAGCCTCGCCTTCGACACCATCTATGCCGAGGGCCAGCGCCGCTATGTCGAGAGCCTGTCGGCCTATGCCCGCCAGTTCCTCGAGATGATGCAGAAGCCCGACGTCGAGCATATCGATGGCCTGTCGCCGGCGATCAGCATCGAGCAGAAGACGACGAGCCGCAACCCGCGCTCGACGGTCGCCACCGTCACCGAAATCTATGACTATATGCGCCTCTTGTGGGCGCGCGTCGGCATCCCCTATTCGCCCGCGACGGGCGAGCCGATCAGCGCGCAGAGCGTCGCCGACATGGTCGACCGCGTGATGGCGTTGCCCGAGGGGACGCGCGCCTATCTGCTCGCCCCCGTCGTGCGCGGGCGCAAGGGCGAGTATAAGAAGGAACTCGCGCAGTGGCAGAAGGAAGGCTTCACGCGCGTCCGCATCGACGGCGAGTTTTACGAGATCGAGGACGCGCCGGCGCTCGACAAGAAATACAAGCACGACATCGAGGTCGTCGTCGACCGCATCGTCGTTCGCGAGGGCATCGAAACGCGGCTCGCCGACAGTTTCGAAACCGCGCTCAAGCTCGCCGAGGGGCTGGCCTATGTCGATCTTGCGGATACGACGGTGGCGGAGGCGCAGTCGTCTAATGGTAAGACCAACGACTCCGGCTCATCCAATTCCGTTCGTGCTGAGCTTGTCGAAGCACCGTCCTTGCCTTCCGAAGAACAGGACGGCCCTTCGACAAGCTCAGGGCGAACGGGGATGAAAAATGTCGGAATACCGCTCAACCGCATCATCTTTTCCGAGAAATTCGCCTGCCCCGTCTCGGGCTTCACCATCGCCGAGATCGAGCCGCGGCTGTTCAGCTTCAACGCGCCGCAGGGTGCGTGCCCCGCGTGCGACGGGCTCGGCGAGCGGCTCGAGTTCGACCCCGAACTTGTCGTTCCCAACCATGCGCTCAGCCTGAAGAAAGGCGCGGTGGTGCCGTGGGCGAAATCGAATCCGCCCTCGCCATATTATATGCAGGTACTCGAAAGCCTCGCCAAGGCCTATGACTTCGACCTGACGACGCCGTGGGCAGATCTGCCCGGCGGGGTGCAGCAGATCATCCTCTATGGCAGCGGCGGGATGCCGGTCGAGCTGACCTTCAAGGACGGCCGCCGCACCTATACGACGCACAAGGCGTTCGAGGGCGTGATCGGCAACCTCAACCGCCGGATGCTGCAGACCGAGAGCGCGTGGATGCGCGAGGAGCTGGGCAAGTACCAGACCGCTCAGCCGTGCGAGACGTGCCACGGCGCGCGCCTGCGCCCCGAACCGCTCGCGGTGAAGATCGCGGGCGAGAATATCAGCCAGTCGGCGCAGCGCAGCGTCGCCGACGCCTATGCGTGGTTCAGCACCCTCGAAGAGAGGCTGAACGACCAGCAGAAGCAGATCGCGAAGGCGATCCTGAAAGAGATCAACGAGCGGCTCGGCTTCCTCAACAATGTCGGGCTCGACTATCTCAACCTCAACCGCACCAGCGGCACGCTGTCGGGCGGCGAGAGCCAGCGCATTCGCCTTGCGAGCCAGATCGGCAGCGGGCTGTCGGGCGTGCTCTATGTCCTCGACGAGCCGAGCATCGGGCTGCACCAGCGCGACAACGACCGGCTGCTCGAAACCTTGAAGCGGCTCCGCGACCTCGGCAACACGGTGATCGTCGTCGAGCATGACGAGGATGCGATCCGCAGCGCCGACCATGTCGTCGACATGGGCCCCGGCGCGGGCGTCCATGGCGGCGAGATCGTCGCCGAAGGCACGCTGAAACAGGTGCTCGCGAACAAGAAGAGCCTGACCGCGGCGTATCTGACCGGCGCGAAGAAGATCGACGTGCCGACGCACCGCCGCCCCGGCAACGGCTTCGACCTGGTGCTGAAGGGCGCGCGCGCGAACAACCTCCAGAATGTCACCGCGACGATCCCGCTCGGCACCTTCACCTGCGTCACCGGCCTGTCGGGGTCGGGCAAGTCGAGCCTGATCATCGACACGCTTTACGCCAGCGCGGCGCGGACGCTGAACGGCGCGCGCGTCGTCGCGGGGCCGCACGACAGCCTGACCGGGCTCGAGCACCTCGACAAGGTGATCGACATCGACCAGTCGCCGATCGGCCGCACCCCGCGGTCGAACCCCGCCACTTATACGGGCGCCTTCACGACAATCCGCGACTGGTTCGCGGGGCTGCCCGAGGCGCAGGCGCGCGGATACAAGCCCGGGCGCTTCAGCTTCAACGTCAAGGGCGGGCGCTGCGAAACCTGCACCGGCGACGGGCTGATCAAGATCGAGATGCACTTCCTGCCCGACGTCTATGTGACGTGCGAGACGTGCCACGGCAAACGCTACAACCGCGAAACGCTGGAGGTGAAGTTCAAGGGCAAGAGCATCGCCGACGTGCTCGACATGACGGTCGAGGATGCCGCCGATTTCTTCAAGGCGGTGCCCGCGATCCGCGACAAGATGGCAATGCTGTGCCGCGTCGGGCTGGGCTATATCAAGGTCGGGCAACAGGCGACGACGCTGTCGGGCGGCGAGGCGCAGCGCGTCAAGCTGGCGAAGGAACTGTCGCGGCGCTCGACCGGGCAGACGCTCTACATCCTCGACGAGCCGACGACGGGCCTGCATTTCGAGGATGTCAGGAAGCTGCTCGAAGTGCTGCAGGCGCTGGTCGATCAGGGCAACAGCGTGGTGGTGATCGAACACAACCTCGACGTCATCAAGACCGCCGACTGGATCGTCGACCTGGGCCCCGAAGGCGGGGTGAAGGGCGGCGAAATCGTCGCGGCGGGGACGCCGGAGCAGGTTGTGAAGGAACCGCGCAGCTTCACCGGCCAATATCTGAAGCCGCTGCTCGCCAAATGATCTCCCCCCCCCTCCCGCAGGCGGGAGGGGAGCAGGTACGGCACTTCCCCGCTCGTCACCCCGGGCTCGACCCGGGGTCCCGCTTGACCGCGACGTTCGTTCTCCTCTGTCTCACGCGAAGGCGCGAAGGCGCGAAGGCGCGAAGAAGGAAAAAGGGGGGACTCGCACAAAGACACAAAGCCACAAAGATTGTCCCAAGGCCGTTCGCCCTGAGCTTGTCGAAGGGCCGTTCTTAATTCAGCGCTGCAAGAAAAAGAACGGTGCTTCGACAAGCTCAGCACGAACGGGTGATATCGGTCTTCGTGGCTTCGTGTCTTTGTGCGAAATATCCTTTTTTCCGTCATTGCATGAGGCCATCCTACCCCATCACCCGCGCCGTCACATCCTCCGCCGCATAAATGCGGATCACCGAAGGCTGCAGCGACAGCGCGCGCATCTCCGCGACGAAGGCGCGCGTGGCGGGGACGGCGAAGTGGGCGCGGACCGCATCGACGCTCTCCCATTCCTCGACGAAGACCAGCCGGTCGGGGCTTTCGACATCGATATGGCAATGATGCACCAGACACCCCTCCTCGCCCCGCGACCGCGCGCTATGCTCGGCGCCGAGCGCGATCATGCGCTCGCGATGTTCGGGGGTGAAGATGACGTGGCCGGTGATGAGGATCATTGCTACCGTCGCTTCGACGTACTTCAGAATCATCTCTTTTAGTGCTCCAATGACCGTCGTAAATGCAACAAGAGGCACCTCACAAATCTAATTATCAACGGAGGGAAATTTGGCAAAGCGCGTCAGCATAATAAATTTCAAGGGCGGCGTCGGTAAAACCACGTTAGCTTTTCAACTAGCGGCTGGACTTGCACGGTACGATTCAGCCAAGGTCTTGGCCATTGATGTTGACCACCAAAGCAGCCTCTCAATCCTTTGCCTTGGCGCTTCCGGATGGGATAGCATCGTAAAAACCGGCCAATCGATAGATAAGGTATTCAAATCTTTCATCGGGCAAAACAATCCGATGCCTGGGGCTGACATATTATATAAGACCCAGCTGTGGCAGAACAGATATGGTAGCCTGCACATAGCCCCAGCAACACTTGCACTTGATGACATAGAGATTGAACTAACGGCTTCGCATCAAGGCAATGCCATTCAATCAGAATGGAACAAGAGAACATTGATTTGCAAGTGGCTTGAAGAAACAGGCATTGATGATAAATATGATTACATCATCTTTGATTGCCCGCCTGCGACCAAAATCGTTTCGCAGAATGCCATCGCGGCATCGCATGGATATATAATCCCTGTGGTCCCGGAGGCGGTGATGGAACGAGGTGCACCACACCTAGCGAATATGGTGAAAACGGGCATCGACGCGAAACTCCAAGCGATTGCCACCTTCGGTGACAAGCGATCCCTATTTGTTCCTGACACGAAGCTGGTAGGCGTCGCGATAACAAGGATCAAATCGGCTGCGGGGTATTCCGGCTATACAGATGACCATACTCAGCATCTCCATTCTCTCAAACGGCGATGGAAGAAGGACTTAGTGGAGCCATACATTTCGGATGGAACTGGCGTCTCGCAAGCCTTATCGTCTGGCGTGCCGGTATACGACAGGGGCAACACCCAAAACATTGGCGGTCGGGGTATTCACACCCAATATGAGAAACTGACAAAGACGTTGAAAAAGAGGATTGATGCGCTGTGACATCCACTAAGCAGTCAACGAAAAAAATCTTATCAAACAGAGAGTTGGCTCGATTCGTGCGTCGGTTCGCTGCCTTGTATGATCATGATGGAGAACAAAACGCCATCGTACATAGATCGCTCATGAAGCTTGCGAGCGATTTGGCGAAAGGCGAGACGAAAAGCATCTCGAGTGCGGCTGATAGAAGCAGGATCATCAACCGAGAAAGGGAAGCCGAACGATATAAAGACCCAACACTATCTGTCAGTGAAGTTCGGCGTCTTATAGCCGACGAGACGGCGACCAAGCGCGATCTAATCAACTTGGCCTCGATCCGATTTGGAATACCTCGCGGCCGCCTCAACAGATCATCAATCGATGAGGTTTTTGAAATCATTTCATCGTCTGCGGATCACGAGGAATCCCTAGATATAATATCCGAAAACGCCGCTACAGCTGGGAAAGCGCGGCACTCGTAGACTCGCGACATAATGACACTTCCATGACACCCCCTGTCACATACGCGTCACATTAAACCCTCATTGGCGGCTCAGCGAGTCGCCCTCGGGGGTGGCGGCTTGGTTCGGTAACGACCCCCGACAGGACATTTTCCATGCTGAAGTCTTTCGCTCTCGCCGCTGGCGCCGCGACCTGCGCGCTGGCGCTTTCGGCTTGCCAGGATCAGGCGTCGCAGGGCGGCGGCGCGCGCGATTATATCAGCGCGGTCGGTTCCTCGACCGTCTATCCCTTTGCCACCGCGGCCGGCGAGAAGTTCGCCGAAGCGACGGGGAACAAGACGCCCAAGATCGACAGCACCGGCACCGGCGGCGGCTTCGAACGCTTTTGCGCCGGGGTCGGCGGCGACACCCCCGACATCTCGAACGCGTCGCGCCGGATGAAGGCGTCGGAGTTCGAGACCTGCCAGAAGAATGGCGTCAAGGACATCGTCGAGATCCAGGTCGGCATCGACGGCATCGCGCTGGGCGAGGCGCAGCGCGGCCCGGGCTTCAAGCTGAGCGAGGAAGACGTCTACAAGGCGCTCGCCGCGAACCCCTATGGCAAGCCGAACACCGCGAAGACGTGGAAGGACGTGAACCCCGCGCTTCCCGCGGTCGGCATCTCGGTATTCGGCCCGCCGTCGACCAGCGGCACCTATGACGCGTTCAAGGAACTGATCATGGGCAAGGGCTGCGACGCGAACCCCGAGATGAAGGCGCTGAAGGCCGCCGACAAGGACAAGCATGAGGCGGTATGCACCGGCCTGCGCGGGTCGCCCTATTATGTCGAGCAGGGCGAGAATGATAACCTCATCATCTCGAAGCTCGACAAGAACCCCGACAGCCTGGGCATCTTTGGCTTTTCGTACCTCGATGCGAACAAGGACAAGATCAAGGCGGTGCCGGTGCAGGGCGTGTCGCCGACCTATGACAGCATCGCCGACGGCAGCTATCCCGGATCGCGCCCGCTGTTCATCTATGTGAAGAAGGCGCATGTCGGCGTCGTTCCGGGGCTGAAAGACTATGTCGCCGAATTCCTGAAGGGCGCGGGCACCGGCGGCTACCTCGCCGAAAAGGGCCTGATCGTGTCGCCCAAGGCGGTGTCCGACGCGGCGAATGCCGCGGCGACGAACATGACCCCGCTCGACGGGTCGGTGCTGAAGTAAGCGTGATCGCCGGCGGCCGGACCGCGCGTCCGGTCGCCGCCCCCTTCTCTCCCTCCCGTTCGTGTCGAGCGCAGTCGAGACACCCATCGGACCAGCGCAATGTCGAGGGGCATCTCGACTTCGCTCGATGCGAACGGATTTAAGACAGGCCGAAATCCCCCCGTGACCTTCAACGCCGCCGTCCTGCTCCTCCTCATCCTCGGCCTCGCGCTGATCGGCTGGCTGGCCGGGCGGGCGCGGTCGGCGATGCTTGCGGGGCGCAGCGGCAGCCGGCTGCATTCGCGGCCGCAATATCACGGCTGGTACGTCGCGCTGTGGCTGTTCGCGCCGGCGGCGATCTTCCTCGCCATATGGTCGAGCGTGTCGCCGGGGCTGATCACCAATCAGGTGCTGACGAGCCCCGCGGCCAAGAGCCTGCCCGCCTTCGGCTTCGAGCGCAGCGCGATCCTGTCCGACGCGCGAGAGGTCGCGCAGGGCAAGGCGGCGAAGGTGCGGCTGCCCGCCGCGGCGCCGCTGGTCGAACCCTATGAGACGGCGACGCACCGCTATGCGTGGATCGGCATCGCGGCGATGCTGGCGCTGGCGCTGGCGGGCGGCCTCTATGCCTTCACGCGCATCCGCCCCGATTTCCGCGCCCGCACGCGGGTCGAACGGATCGTCATGGCGCTGTTGCTGCTCGCCTCGCTCGTCGCGATCCTGACGACGTTCGGCATCGTGCTGTCGTTACTTTTCGAATCGCTGCGCTTCTTCAGCCTGGTGCCGGTAAGCGAGCTCTTGTTCGGGACGCACTGGAACCCGCAGAGCGGCGCGCCGGTCGCGGACACCTTTGGCGGCATCCCGCTGTTCTGGGGCACCGTGCTGATCGGCGCGGTCATCGCGATGATCGTCGCGATTCCCATCGGCATGATGAGCGCGGTGTACCTGACCCAATATGCCGCGCCGACGGTCCGCAAATGGGTGAAGCCGTGCCTCGAGATCCTCGCGGGGGTGCCGACGGTGGTTTACGGCTATTTCGCCGCGCTGACCGTCGCGCCGGCGCTGCGCAACTTCGCGGTGGCGATCGGCATCCCCAACGCCTCGACCGAAAGCGCGCTCGCCGCGGGTATCGTGATGGGGGTGATGATCATCCCCTTCGTCTCGTCGATGGCCGACGACAGCATCAACGCGGTGCCGCAGGCGATGCGCGACGGGTCGCTGGCGCTGGGGGCGACCCCGAACGAGACGATCCGCCAGGTGCTGATCCCCGCCGCGCTCCCGGGCGTGATGGGCGGCATCTTGCTCGCGGTCAGCCGCGCGATCGGCGAGACGATGATCGTCGTGATGGCCGCGGGGCTGTCGGCGAACCTGACCGCCAACCCCTTTGCCAGCGTCACCACCGTGACCGCGCAGATCGTCAAGCTGCTGACCGGCGACCAGGAATTCGACAGCGCCAAGACGCTCGCGGCGTTCGCGCTCGGGCTCGTGCTGTTCCTCGTCACCTTGCTGCTCAACATCGTCGCGCTGCGCATCGTCAAAAAGTATCGCGAAGCCTATGAGTAACCCGACCGCCCCGACCGACTGGAAGGCCCCCGCGATGCAGAAACGCATCGCGCGCCGCTACGCCGCCGAGCGCCGCTTCAAGGCGCTGGGACTGGGCGCGGTGCTGCTGTCGGGATTCTTCCTTGCCTTCCTGCTGTTCGTGATGGTCGGCAATGGCGCGCGCGGCTTTACCTATACGCATGTCGCGGTGCCGATCGACTTCAAGGCGATGCCGCTGACGATCGACGCCGCGCGGCTCGACGATCCCGACGCCGACCAGGCGATCGCGAGCGCCGGGCTGGCCGACATCGTCGCCTTTGCCGCCGACGAGGCGCTGGGCGACGGCGGATCGGGCTTGATAAGCGAAAATGCGTGGAAGGAAGTGCGCAGCGAAATCAAGGCCGACCCCGAACTGCTGAACGGCAAGTCGGTGTTCGAGCTGCCCGCGTCGAGCACGATCGACATCGCCGCCAAGGAGGGCGCGAAGGGCGACCTCGGCGCGCGCGTCGACGCGCTGAAGCGCGACGGTCGGCTCTCGACCGGCTTCCACTGGCCTTTCTTCAGGAATGCCGACGCGACCGATCCCGCGGTGGCGGGCATCTGGGGCGCGCTCAAGGGGTCGGTGCTGACGATCTTCATCGCCTTTCTGATCGCTTTTCCGACCGGCGTGCTCGCGGCGCTCTATCTCGAGGAATATGCGCCGCGGAACCGCTGGACCGACCTGATCGAGGTGTCGATCAACAACCTTGCCGCGGTGCCGTCGATCATCTTTGGCCTGCTCGCGCTCGCGGTGTTCATCAACTGGTTCGGACTTTGCCAGGCGAGCCCGCTGGTCGGCGGATTGACGCTCGCGCTGATGACGATGCCGGTGATCGTGATCGCGAGCCGTAACGCGATCAAGTCGGTGCCGCCGTCGATCCGCGACGCGGCGCTGGGCGTGGGGGCGAGCCCGGTGCAGGTCGTGTTCCACCACGTCCTCCCCCTCGCCCTCCCCGGCATATTGACCGGCACGATCATCGGCATGGCGCGCGCGCTGGGCGAGACCGCGCCGTTGCTCCTCGTCGGGATGCGCGCCTTCATCGGCGACGTGCCGGGCGGCATCTGCTCGCCATCGACCGTGCTGCCGATGCAGATCTTCCTCTGGTCGGACGAGGTCGACCGCGGCTTCGTCGAGAAGACCTCGGCCGCGATCATCGTGCTGCTGATCGTGCTGCTATCGATGAACGCGCTCGCAATCTATCTTCGCAACAAATTCGAAAAACGCTGGTGAAGCCGACGACATGACCATGACCCAAGACGACCTCTCGATCGCCGACCCCAAGATGCGCGCCAGCGGCGTCAGCGTCTTCTATGGCGAGAAACAGGCGATCAACGACGTGTCGATCGACGTCGGCACCGACCTCGTCACCGCCTTCATCGGTCCGTCGGGGTGCGGCAAGTCGACCTTTCTGCGCTCGCTCAACCGCATGAACGACACGATTGCGGGGGCGAAGGTCACCGGCACGATCGAACTCGACGGCGAGGATATCTATGCCCCGTCGATGGACGTCGTGCAGCTGCGCGCGCGCGTCGGCATGGTGTTCCAGAAGCCGAACCCCTTTCCCAAGTCGATTTACGACAATGTCGCCTATGGCTCGCGCATCCACGGGCTCGCGTCGGGCAAGGCCGACCTCGATGTGATCGTCGAACGCGCGCTGACCCGCGCCGGACTGTGGGACGAGGTCAAGGACCGCCTGGCCGAAAGCGGCACCGCGCTGTCGGGCGGCCAGCAACAGCGGCTGTGCATCGCGCGCGCCATCGCGGTCGATCCCGAAGTCATTTTGATGGACGAGCCCTGCTCGGCGCTCGACCCGATCGCGACCGCGAAGATCGAGGAGCTGATCCACGAGCTGCGCGGCAAATATGCTATCGTGATCGTCACGCACAATATGCAGCAGGCGGCCCGCGTGTCGCAGCGCACCGCCTTTTTCCACCTCGGAACGCTGGTCGAATATGGCAAGACGACCGACATTTTCACCAATCCGAAGGCGGAACGGACAAAGGATTATATCACGGGACGCTATGGGTGACGCGCAGCTCTTCGTCATGCCGAACTTGTTTCAGCATCCACGGCCAGCGCTATCCTTTAGCGCTGCGTCCACGGAGAGGGCCGACCATGGATCCTGAAACAAGTTCAGGATGACGAGACAGAGGTTGGGCGCTGATTTCCAGAGCGGCCGCCAAGGTAGGACAAAGCAGATGGCAGTAGTCAACGAACATACCGTCAAGGCCTTCGATGAGGATCTGAACCGCCTGCGCGGACTGATCAGCGAGATGGGCGGCCGCGCCGAACAGGCGTTGATTCAGGCGATGGCAGCGCTCAGCAAGGGCGATCAGGACTTGGCCGTGCAAGTCGTGCAGGGCGACAAGAAGATCGACGCGCTCGAAGCAGAGGTCGAACAGCTCACCGTCCAGACGATCGCGCTGCGCGCCCCGATGGCCGACGACCTGCGCGAGATGATCGCGGCGCTGAAGATCGTGTCGGTCGTCGAGCGCATCGGCGACTATGCGAAGAATATCGCCAAGCGCGTCGCGCTGATGGACCAGACGCGCTCGATCGAGGCGATCCCGGTGCTGATGTCGATGTCGTCGCAGGTCGCCGAACTCGTCCACGACGCGCTCGACAGCTTTGCGGCGCGCGACGCCGAACTCGCGGTGCGGGTGACGGTGCGCGACAAGAATGTCGACGATTTCTACAACAGCATCTTCCGCACCCTCGTGACCTTCATGATGGAAAATCCGAAGCACATCACCGAGAGCGCGCACCTGCTGTTCGTCGCCAAGAATCTCGAACGCATGGGCGACCATGCGACCAACATCGCCGAGATGGTCTATTATGTCGTCACCGGCGAGCGGATGGAGGAACGCGAGCGCGGCGAAACGCCCGAAGGCGCGGCCTCCGCCGAGCAGGAGTAAGGCCGATGCCGCAACCCGATCTGCTATTGATCGAAGATGACGAGGCGATCGCCGAGCTGATCGTCTGGCATTTCGCGCGCGAAGGCTTTTCGGTGCGCCAGACCCCCGACGGCGAACAGGCGCTGGTGCTCGTCGAGGAACGCGTTCCCGACATCGTGCTGCTCGACTGGATGATCGAAAGCCTGCCCGGCATCGAGGTATGCCGCCGGCTAAGGCGCAATCCCAAGTCGGCGAATGTGCCGATCATCATGCTGACCGCGCGCGGCGAGGAAGAGGATCGCATCCGCGGCCTCGAAACCGGCGCCGACGATTATGTCACCAAGCCGTTCAGCCCGCGCGAACTGGTCGCGCGCGTCCAGGCCGTGCTGCGCCGCCTGCGCCCCGCACTCGCCGGCGAGATGCTGACCTATTCGGACATCGAGCTCGACTCGGTCGCGCACAAGGTCGTACGCGGCGGCCACATCGTGAACATGGGCCCGACCGAATTCCGCCTGCTGCGACACTTCATGGAGCATCCGGGCCGCGTCTTTTCACGCGGGCAATTGCTCGACAGCGTCTGGGGGCAGGACAGCGACATCGAACTGCGCACCGTCGACGTCCATATCCGCCGCCTGCGCAAGGCGATCAACCTGCCCGGCACCGCGGACATCATCCGCACCGTGCGCTCGGCGGGTTATGCGCTCGATGCCGGAAGAGGCGCCTGACTTCGGACTCGAAGCCCGAATTGTGCTGAGAGCGATAAGGACCGAGAGAGTCCGCTGACAGGCGGCTGCGGACGAACCGCCTTACCGGAACGGGGTTTTCGGAATCGACCGGTTGCGGTCGTTCCTACAATTGCTCTCTCCCCTTCAGGGGAGAGATACGCAGGCTTGCGAGCTTGCTCGCTAGCCGAAGTTGAGAGGGGTTTGCTGCTTCCCCCTCTCCCAACCCTCTCCCCTGAAGGGGAGAGGGCTT